>ENA-OQIF01000373-OQIF01000373.1-human-gut-metagenome-genome-assembly--contig:-NODE-373-length-18650-cov-2.227501_pt1 | contig 18650 bp, 19 predicted proteins | sample MGYA00242574_ERZ504738 | MGnify/ENA primary metagenome ERZ504738 (study PRJEB26092, sample SAMD00036437) | human gut metagenome | host: Homo sapiens | study: EMG produced TPA metagenomics assembly of...
GCTGGTCACGGACTGCCTGAATACTTTTCCTCTTCTTCCTTCGTCAGCGGTTCCTGATTCTCACAGGCTTTCTGATTCTCTTCCAGTTCCCGAATCTCTGCCATACCAGGAATAGTTATCGTCACATCCGGGTTGGAACATACATAGCGGAGTGCCAGAGTTCCGTCTTCGATGGCACCTCCTGCCAGTGGTTTCATATCAATAAATCCGATGTTTTTCTCTCCACACCGACGAATCAGTTCAGCCCCCTGCTGTTCCACAATATTATAAGGAAACATAATCGTCTCCACCCAGTCCAGGGTCAGCGCACGCTCAAAAACTTCCGTGGAATGCGCCGTGATTCCGATATGTCCGATCTTTCCAGCGTTTTTCGCCTCCAGCAGTGCTTCCAGTGCCCCACCTTCTCCGATCACCTGATCCAGCTGTTCCATACTCGGATTATGTACCTGATACAGATCAATATAGTCTGTGCGGAAATTCCGAAGACTCGTCTCGATATCTGCCGCCATCGCTTCTTTTGTTCTCGCCATGGATTTTGTCGCCAGCACGAACTGATCACGGATTCCTTCCAGACCGTAGCCGATATACTGTTCACTGACAGTGTAGCCCCGTGCAGAGTCGATGTAATTGATTCCCCGCTTTACCATATCCTGCAACAGCTTTCTTGTTCCCTCTTCATCGATCTTCTGGATCGGAATCCCGCCAAATCCCATGCGGGAAACCTTTAATCCGGTTTTTCCAAGTGTTTTGTATTCCATTTATATTTCTCCTTTTTCTGTGACATATGATCTGATTTTTCATGAGATACATTATAACATCTTATGGGGCGGAATGAAATCTAAAAAGAGCCAGTATTCTTATATTTTGATAAGAAATACCGGCTCTATTGAACTGACTGATTACACTCGGGTTTTCATCAATCCACTTAGTCATTCCTCAGTGCCGTCACCGGATCACTCTTTGCCGCTTTCTTCGACGGGATCAGTCCACCGATAAACGTAAGAAATACGCTCAACACGATCAGTATAAGTGCCGGAATCACCGGCAGGGATGCACTGACAGCAGTGGTATCTGCCAGTTTGTGAATCAGGGCATTGCCCGGGATCAGAAGTAACAGTGTCAGACCGATACCTATCAGACCTGCACACAGACCGATGATACAGGTTTCCGCATTGAACACCTGGGAAATATTTCCTTTAGACGCTCCTATTGCCCGCAGGATACCGATTTCTTTCCGGCGTTCCAGCACACTGATATAGGTAATAACTCCGATCATGATCGAAGAAACCACCAGTGAGATCGCCACAAACGCAATCAGCACATAACTGATAATATCAACATATCCGTCACCGAGGACATCAGCGTTCCGACCATATCTGTGTAGCTGATCACCTGCTCGTCTTTTTCCTTCTCTTTCCATCTTACTGTTATAATCATCCAGCAGCTGCACGATCTGTTCCTTACTCTCGAAGTTTTTCGGATAGATTGAGATACTACTCGGTTCTGCCTTATCTGCATAGCCGAGTTTCTGCAGGTTCGAATCATACGTTGTACTTCCGGTATTTCCCATGGACATCATCAGTTCGGTCAGTTCTTCTCCATCCATGCTTATATCAAATGCCCCGGTAAATGCATCCGCATCAATAGAAAATGCATTCTGCAGATTCTCTCCTACCCGGCTCATCGCCTGCGTCATGGCTTTTTCCATACCACCGGCGATCTGTGTCATCATCTGCTCCATCGCTTTTGAAATCTGCGTTCCCAGTGCCTGTGACAGAGTATTTCCATAAGAAGAAAATGCACTCTGCATATAGGTTCCGATTGCCGTGGATATCTGTTCTTCCACACCCTTCGTGTCGATCATCTTCATAAGCCCTACAGAAAGTTCCTGCTTCGCGCTGTCTGTTCCCAGATAATCCATAAAGTACTCACCCATTTTCGCCGGATCCGGGTAACCGTTTTCCTGTACATAGGCTTCATATCCTTCCAGCAGCTCCTTCGAAAGTTTTTCCAGCTGTTCTTTTGTGATATTGACATCTCCGTTAATATGAATATTTTCTCTGCCCAGGCAGTCAGGATCTGCTGGCATTCTTCTGTCTGGAGATATTCCGTCAGGTATTCATCCAGCTTCGTCATATCCGTATAGCCCTTTTCCTGGGCATACTTCTGGAATCCGGTCATGATATCTTTGATCAGCTGCTGCAGTTCTTCTTTTGATACTTCGACAGAACCGCTCGCTTCGATGATGTCTTTGATATTATTTTTCAGAATTTCCTGTGCTTTTTCTGTATTCAGATAACCAATAAAGTTTTCTCCCAGACCGGAATAATCTGCTTCCGGATGTTCTTTTGCATAGTCACGATAACCAGTTAACAAAGTCGTAGTAAGTTTGCTCACATCTTCACTGGATGCCTGGATCTTGATTCCACTCATCAAATTACCGAGCGACAGATCTGGTGCTTCCGGAAGCGAAATATTGATGGCACTCAGATCCAGCATGCCCGAAAGATCCAGTGTATTCGGATCGACGGAAAATGCATCTGAGAGATCCGTGCTCCCTGCCATTGCATTGGCCATGGCATTTTCATCAAATTTAAATGCATTTTGCAGTTTATCCTCATCGATCTTAAAGAGGGATCCCATATCAAAATCATTATCCGATTCTTTACCAAATTCTTCATTAGTAAAGACATCAATATCTTCATTTTTCATCTGAGCTTTTACGATTTTACTGTTTTTCGCTTCCTCGATCACATGATCAGTCAGCTCTGCCGGATAATAGATACCGGTTCGAAGCAGGGCTCCGTTGGCATCCTTCGATGGTTGCACGACACCGACCACTTTCAGGTCTTCCCCGTTTTTCACCAGTTTTTTCATATATTTATTATTATCCGATTTGTCTTTCCAGACCTTGTATTCACTGTCATAGCTGTAATAATCCGAAGCATTGACCAGTTTAAAGGTGGTTCCCAGAATATCCTCATAACGGTATGTGCCGATATTATCCGGAGTATCCACATCTTCATCCTTCATAAACTGTTCGATCATATCGTCAAGTTCCATGGCATCTCTGAGTCCCAGTGTGTACAGGAGAAAATCGCTGATACTTCCGTCCGCAGTCATAACTACCACACATTCGTCATAACTTTCCGGCCAGCGACCTGCTTTTACATCATACTGGTTTTTATACAGATTCTCCTCTCTCGGCATCTCATAAAACACATCTGTGCTCATCATCGAGGACATCATACTATTTGCACTCGACGAAGAACCAAGCCCCCAGAGAAGCAAAGGATTTGTCCGGATTAACTTGACGAATCTTATCTCTATCTTTGTCCAGTCGAAAGATCTGCGGTGTTGCGCTGTAACTGTATTCCACGGATTTTGCGTATTTGCTGACTTTCTTTTCATGATCATCCAGATATTTTTTCAGCGATTTCAGGTCATTGGAGTCCATCGTGGAGAACATATTTGTGATCATCTGCACGACATTGACCTGATCGTCGTCTTCTTTCTCCGCGTCTTTATCATCTGTCCCCATGTTCATCGTCATCATGGAAGTCAGGTCAAACCCGGTACTCTGGATCTCCAGTGGATATTTCCGATAACGTTTCTTCTTCCACCGACTGGATATAAGCATTGACACCATTTTGACAGTGCCAGGATCAGCGCGATACCGATGATACCGATCGATCCGGCAAAGGAAGTCAGAAGGGTTCTGGCCTTTTTGGTCTTTAAGTTATTAAAACTCAGTGCCAGAGCTGTCAGAAATGACATCGAAGATTTTCCCATATTTTTATGTTCCGGAGGGGACAGTGCTGCCTCATCCACCTCATAGGGATTTGTATCCGAGCGGATCTTTCCATCCCGCAGATTGACGATTCTTGTGGCATAAAGTTCCGCCAGTTCCGGGTTATGGGTAACCATCACAACCAGACGGTCTTTCGCCACCTCCCGCAGCAGATCCATAACCTGTACACTGGTATTACTGTCCAGTGCTCCGGTCGGCTCATCCGCAAGCAGAATCTCCGGATCATTGACCAATGCTCTGGCGATTGCCACTCGCTGCATCTGTCCGCCCGACAGCTGGCTTGGTCGTTTTTCAATCTGTTCTCCCAGACCTACTTTTTCCAGGGCTTCTTTCGCTCTTCTTCTTCGCTCCGCTTTTCCCACGCCGGAGATGGTCAGCGCCAGCTCAACATTGGCGAGCAGTGTCTGATGCGGAATCAGATTATAACTCTGGAAGACAAATCCGATCGTATGATTTCGGTAGGAATCCCAGTCCCGGTCTTTGTATTTTTTCGTGGAAATCCCGTTGATAATCAGATCCCCGCTGTCGTAACGATCCAGCCCGCCGATAATATTTAACAGTGTGGTCTTTCCTGAACCACTGGGCCCGAGAATCGCAACAAATTCATTATCCCTCAGATTCAGACTGACATCATCCAGGGCTTTCTGAACCAGTTTTCCTGTTTTATATTCTTTTCGAATGTGTTGGATTTGAAGCATGTTCTTCTTTCCTTTCTTTTGCTTCGCTGTTTTCATGATAAACCACCATAAAACATACGGCGCCAACACCAGGATCATCCGGTGTCAACGCCGATTTTCGCAGATGATTATATACTAACATAAATTTTGCGGGGTGAAAATAAAAGAATCTAAACTTTTTCTCTTCAGATAATGTCTACGCTGTTAACACCCGGAATCTCTTCCAATTGTTCCACATATGTACTTTTGTATGCAGTAGGTAACCGCAGAGTCAACAGCAGAGTGCATGGTGTTTTCTTCGTTTTCCCCTTTATCACATCCATAGTATCTACCTGTATCTGATTCTCCTGAAGTTTTTCCAAAAATTCAGAAATGCTTCCATTGGTTTCCAGTTCCACATAGACGGATAAATATTTACTACGTCGAAAAAAATATTTTTCCAGACGTGGAAGCACGTGAAGGGAAATCAGTACACACACCGTAATGATAGCTCCACCATCCAGAAACCCGATCCCCACTGCAAGACCAACGCATGCACATGCCCATAAACTTGCCGCAGTTGTCAGTCCCCTCACCTGATGCCCGGACACAATGATGGTTCCTACTCCAAGAAATCCTACCCCGCTGATCACCTGCGATGCCATACGCGAAAGATCCGATTTCCCCTGGAAAATATACCTCCATATACTGCGCCGTCAACATAACCAGCGTTGCTCCCAGACATACGATCGTATTCGTCTTTGTTCCTGCTCCACGTTTTTTCAATCCTCTGTCCAGACCGATCACACATCCAAGTATCATGGAAACTACAATTCTAATCAAAACATTGGGAATTGTCCATTCCGCACATGAAAAACCAAACATGCGATTCCTCCTTATAACTTTTTATTCTCGTATTTCTTTTATTATACTATATCATATTTTTATATGCTTTTTCAAACATTTCAATATACTTTGTTTCTTATTTATTATACTTTATTTTAATGCATATTATTTTCAACTTTACCGGAATAAAATAATCGTATCTTTCTTCTGCCAGTAAGCAGATCCTCACAAAATATCATCTTTTTTATAGAAAGGACAGACCAGGTCGGATGTCACGGCTCTGGTCTGTCCTTTCACGCTTTATTCTTTTTCAGAAGCGATTTTCTCCATAAAGATCCCCGGAATCAGATAGTCTTTTTCCTCTCCGGTGTTTCCAATCAGTTTATCCAGCATACGCTCCATCGCACACTGCGCGATTTTCTGCTCATCCTGGCGGATATGTGTCAGTTTGTACTGCCCGGATCCGATGTGGTTTTCATCCATGCAGCACACTTCTATTCTGCCCTTTAACGCTTTTGCTTCCAGAACAGCCTCTGTCTCCATGGCAACACTGTACTCACCACATACGATACCTTCGAGTTCCTTGCTGTATTTCTCAATATACTCTGCAATCTGTTTTCGATAGATCTCTCCGCGGACTTCCACCGGATTATCATAGGTAATATACGGGAGACTACACTTTCCGACCGGAGTCATACCATATTCGGAGATTCCCTGATAAAATCCTTCATTGCGTTCTCCAAGTGAAGACGTTCCTGTTCTTCCACTGTGATAAATCCTATTTTCTTCCCGGTTTCCGCAAATACCGAACCAGCCGCGACATGCTCTGCACATTGTCCGTCCGTACCGAATCCAGTGAAAATTCCATCCAATTTTTATCAATAAGTACAGTGGGATATCCGTCAATCACCAGTCGAAGAATCTCGGTATTATAATACGAGCCATGGCATGGCATTACAAACATTCCCTTCGCACCGATACCGCGTAGATAGCGGATTGCCTGTGTCTCCAGTTCCCGGTTTCCGTAGGAAAAACATGGGTACAGATGGTATCCCGCCTTTCTGGCCTGCTGCTCCAGTTCATACATAATCTGCAGACCATAGCTGGAACTGATATGTTCAAAAATCACTCCGAGAACAGGTTCCCCTGTCTGAGGAATCTCCGATTTTTCCGGTAATACCGCTTTTTCTTCCACCTCAATCCTGCCAACTTCCGGGTATTCCATGACAAAGCTGCCTTTCCCTCTGATCCTGCGAATCCTGTGTTCTTCTGCCAGAAGATTTCAGTGCTTTTTTTTACCGTGATCGCGCTCACTCCATAGTGCGTAATCATTATCCTCCTCCACTTCGAGTTTATCACCCGGTTTCAGATCACCACACTCTATCTTATGTTTCAGATCATTATATACATTTTCGTATAGAAACTGCTTCTTCGCCATGAATAGCCCCTTTCATCGTTCTTTTTCGCAACTGTTCAGCATCTAATAATCCTCAGAAAATGTCTCGTAAAATACTATCTGCTAAATAATTGTACACTCTGATAATATTATATTCGATTCACTCAAAAAGAAAAGCAAATATATGTTTTGAACAACCGTTTTTCAGACACCTGTTATCTTTTTTATCTCACGTTCTACACGTTCCGGAATCTGTGCACAGAGTTCTGACCACGGAAGCAGAACCGTTTTATCATCCCACTTTGTATAACTTCCCGCCGGAACAAACGAAAAATGTTCTTTGATATAATTTCCCACTACTTTATCCTGCCATGCAGTATGCGCTGGCATTCCCGGAATAATATCCGGTGTCAGGATACCATCTGCACCGGCTGCCACACCACATGCATCCCGATAATCCACCAGGGTTTCAAATCCTTTCGCCTGTGGCATCAGCGCATGTTTTCCGGGCTGCACATAAACCACCGGGCGTCCATCGTCCAGTTGCAGCTCGCCGGATGTTGTTGTTACATGGAAGAACTTACCATGGAAACTGTGTTCGCACCCACAAATGTTTCCCGCATCATCAACATAAACCCAAATATGTTCCAGATCATACAGGTGCTGAATATCATAATCATAATAATACGCATATTCGATACAATATTCTGCACCGTACTGCGCCGGATCAATCGTCCGCGTACAGGAAGCACTTCTTTTTGCATTCTCATATAACGTATATCCGACACCGACGATTTTAAACGGCTCTTTTCCATCCATCTGCAAAATCGGTGCATATTTTTCAGCCAGACAACGTTCTCTTTCTTCTGCTTCTTTCTCTTTGTCGTCTTTTCTCACAAACAGAAAATTACTGGTTCCATAGGCTGCAGAGGTAAATACGCAGATTTCGCCACGCTGATTTTCGTACCCTACTTCCGTTAGTATTCCGTTCAGATCACATTCTGCAATCTCCCAGCCTTTCGCCTGGATTATTCCCCGCGCTTCTTTTCCTTCCAGTTCCAGGAATGTGAGGATCCTCCGGTTTTCATCCAGCTTTTCTGCGCCGATCAACTTCATATGTTCCGGGAATCTCAGATCGGTTTCCGGCAATGGAGTATCCATAACTGCCACTCCGCCTGTATGTTTCAGGCATTCTGCAGGGATATCCTTTCTGGTATGTTCCGGTTCAAATCCCTGCAGGCGGAACCGGAAGGTAAAATCTCCACCGGTCCACTGTGGAAAGTTCGTGCCCCACATATTATTAAATAAATTGAAATACAATACCGGCTTTTTCGTCTGTTCAAATACCGGTCCGTATGTATAAATTCCCGGATCTCCGATCGCCATCAGCGGTGCATCCAGACTCTGTACCCACAGTCCCATCTGCTCATTCATCACGGCAACACCTTCATCCAGACAATACAGACTGTGATTTGCCTTCTCCACAATATCTGTTGCCGGATCCAGTGTAACTCCACCCTTCCGGATCCGATATTCTACATGTTCTCCGGCAAACGGTACTACAAAAGAACCGGCTTCCACATATGGACTTTCCTGTTTCTCTTCCAGATGCAGTGTAACGAAAATCTCTTCTCCCTGCTCCGGAAGTGTGATCTCTACCTGTATCTTCCGGGCATCACCGTACTCGTCTGCACTTTTTTCGCCAGCATAATTGAATACCAGACCATGCTCTGTTCTCTCGCATCCCGTATATATCGGTCTGCATGTTTCATGCTCACAGAACGGATAATTCTCCCTGCCATAATCCTGAATTCCCCAGGTTGTAAAGTGATATCCATATGTTCTCAGATATTCGTTGATATCGCTGTATCCGTAGCAGTCATACTGATAACTGAAGATTCCCTCAGATTCTTTCGCTGTCAGCAGATCTTTTCCTGCTTTTTTATCATGTACACGGAGAACTTTTCCGGTATTAGCATTGTACCAGATGCTATAACGATGGTTCTCCATACATGCTGTGCCGTCTGCTGCAATACAAGCAATGCCCGCAGCATCTTTTCCTGTACTGTTACTCTCCCCCTGTTCTGATTTCTTTTCTACACACTTCTCGCTGCATCTATCGGTATTCTCTGTTGCATTTTCTGCATCTGCACAACATTTTTCTTTGATCCTTATTGTCACCGACCGGAACCCCTCAAGATTCTCCACATAAACCTGCCAGGTTCCCGCAATCTTTTCGCAGGACAGTTTTTTACCATCCAGCGTAACCACCGGCTGTTCCCACGTTTCCGGAAGTTCCACCCATCCGGTATAGCTACCGCTTCCCTGATAGAAAAGATACCATTCTTTCTGGTTTTTCCCTCCTTTTTTGAGCAATCAGTTCTGCCCGCAGATTTCCCGTTGCTTTATGGCTCTCCCGTACCCGTTCTTTTTGTTCTTCCCAGGATTGTTCCATGAAACGATAAGTATCGCTGTCTTTTGCCTCCTGGAATTCTTCTTTTTTATAGACACGGTTCGGACCCATATAAGTCTTTACATCCGCTCCCCAGGTATGTTCCTCAAACATCGTGATCTGATGATAATATGCATCCCACAGTTTGCTGATTTCTTCTTCCTTCTCTGCATCCAGCGGCGTATCTGTCAGCAACAGGTTCGCCCAGATTGCTTCCATCGTCTCTGCCATTTTACGGTCTTTTCGCAGGACACCAACCTCTTTCGGGTACGCACCTACTCCATGGATCCAGGTATCCGCCATGTCTTTTTGAAGAACCGGTACATCGCTCAGATCACATGTTTCCAGTTCCCGGTAAAAATCATCCATCGTTCCGCAGACAATCTCTGCGTCCGGATACGTTTTCTGAATCTCTTTCACCATATGTTCAATAGCATCCGCGGACTGAGGACCACTGTTATCTGTCGTATGCATCAGCGCCATCCAAACCGGATATTTCCAGCTTTTCGGCGGAATCAGACCGCTGCCGTATCCTCCACGGCTGTACATGGTAAGCACCTTTCTTCCGCCCGGCGCCTGCCAGTAGAACAGTTCCGGTACTTCCGGCGGCGTGGCAAACTCATTACATCCCAGATGCAGAAAACGGATCCCTGCCTGTGAAAGCAGATCCGGCAACATCACACTGTGTCCCGGCACATCGGTCATTTTCGCTGCGATCGGGAATGGTTTGTGATAGCGTTCTGCCAGCAGTCTGCTGTATGTGAATCCACGCAGATATTCTCCCGGTGTCGCAAAATCGGTATGCGAAGTAAACGGAAGGGCATGCCACACTACCTGTCCGTTTTCAATCAGCTCATCCAGTTCTTTTTTCAGTTTTGGCTCACTGTGATTCACAATATGCCACAACGGCCATGCCGGCATTGTCCATACAAAATTCCGTTTTCCAAGCTTCTGTGTGCCCTTACATGTCTCGATTACCTGCTCCAGCATGGAACCCGCATACTGATCGATGACATTAGACGCCAGATCCGTAAATCCGATATCAAAATGCGTTTTAAATACCAGGATAATTTTCATTTTACCTTCATGCCTCCGTTTTCTCTAATTTCGCTTCCAGTTTTTCCACCAGATCCAGCAGTTCCAGTGGTTTGTGGATTGATATAATCCGGCACTTCTTCCTCATTTTTCGGCTCCATTGGATATCGCGGACTCCACTTGATAAATACCGAAGTGATTCCAAAACGATTTGCCCCCACAATATCTCTTTCCAGATTATTCCCTACCATAATAATACGTTTTTTATCTTCGTCCGTCAGATGCAGCAGTTTCATCGCCGTCTCAAACATCGCCTGTGACGGTTTTTCTTCTCCTACTTCCTCTGAGATCGTTCTCGCATCGAAAATATTTTTCAGTCCATGCTGACCGTAAGAATTATCAAACGACTGTGTATATCCATCCGCTACCAGTTCAATCGTATACCCTCTTTCTTTCAGGGTAAGAAGCATCTCTTTTGCACCGTCGATCAATTCACAGCTTTGTACGATCGGTGAGCCTTCGTTTCTGTATTCGGTTCCTTCATTTACCAGAGTGTCTCCGCTGTCTGTAAATACGATTAATTTTTTGCTCATGATTTTCTCTCCATCTATGTTTTGCTGTCATTTTCTGTTTTCGTATTCTTATTTTAACATATTAAATATATTTTGCAATGCTTTAAAGTATATTTAATATGGCTTTTTCATATATTTTACTTATCAGTAGTTATGTTAAAATATAATAAAGTACAAAAAAGTGGTATAGCATCTGTTTGTCAGTCACCATACCACTTTTAGATGTTATATTCTTATTTTTCTTCAAAACTGCACAGCGCCTTCACCTGTGCCCCATAGATCGAATGATTTCCATTGACCATATATGCCAGCAGGCAGACCACAACCAGAGGGATCGCATTCTGGCTTCCAAAGACTTCCAGTCCGATCAGAATCGGTGCAATTACCGTGTTGGTTGCACTGCCAAATACTGCTGCATAGCCAAGGGACGCGCAGATGACCGGTGAAATTCCGAACGCAGAGCCAAGCGCCACGCCCAATGACGCACCAATAGAAAATAACGGTGTTACCTCTCCACCCTGAAATCCAATCGCAAGTGTTGCGATCGTCAGCAAAAGTTTCAGGATCCAGTCGTATCGGTAGATGGTATCGCCGGTAAAGGATGCCGTGATCAGGTTAGTTCCGAGTCCGCTGTATCTCGCACCATGTAATGCCAGCAATATCACAGCAAGAGGAATGGCAAGGCATCCGATTCGCACCAGTGGATTGCTGATTTTGTCTCCTGCCAGCTTCTTCGTCTTCTGCAAAAGTACAGAAAAACACCGCCCGGTCAGCCCGAACGCCAGACCGAGAATTACCAGAATAACTACATTTTTTATATTTCCAATCTGCCAGATTTCCTGTACATCCACCGCGAATTTTTCCAGTCCCAGCAGATGTGATGTCGTGGATGCTGTATAGGACGCGATCAGTGCCGGAAGCAGCGCATCATATTCCACATAACCGGAAACCCCCACTTCCATCGCAAAAAATACTGCTGCCAGCGGTGTCTGGAACAGCCCGCCAAATCCCGCTGCCATACCGGTAATCAGCATCACCGGTTTTGTTTCTTTGATATGGAGCCGTCTGCCCGTCTCATTCGAGAGCGTCGCACCAATCTGCACCGCCACCCCTTCCCGTCCGGCACTGCCGCCGAAAAGATGCGTGATCCACGTTCCGATCATCACCAGCGGAACGAGTGCCAGCGGTATTTCTTCCCGTTTTTTCTGTCCCACTTCGAATACCAGTGTCATCCCCTTCAGACTCAGACTGCTGAAACGCTGATACATCCAGACAATTGCCAGACCAGCCACCGGAAGGATCGGGATCAGATAACGATAATATTGCTCACGAAAATCCGAAATTGCCAGCAACCCTCTTCCGAAAATCGTGTCGACGATTCCCACGCAGATACCTACTAATACGGCAAGAATCACGTATTTTCCTTGCAGAATCCATTGTTCCTGTTTTTCTGCGGATATTCCTGTTTTCTTCTGTTTCATTTTGTTTTCTCTTTCCTCCATGTTCTTCTGATTTATTTTCCCCTGAATGAGATAAAATACGCTTCGCGAATCTGACTCATTCCCTGCTTAATCAAAGTTGAACCGCCGAACTAATAACTGATAGTTCCTGTAGCAAAAAAGGCTGATACTCCCGTGCCATGCACAGAAGTCATCAGCCTTTTGGCGGTTTCGATCAAAAATCGTGGGAGAACCTCATTCCCGTTCTGGATGAAAGTATAACAGTTTTTCCGCACGTTCGTCAAGGCAAAATCTGTTACATCCACTTCTCCCTCTTATCTGTTTGAATCAAAACCCCCTCTCAATTTCCCGGTTCTTCCGCATCCGCCGGAACACCCCTTCCGGGATTGCCACGCAGAGTCCGCCGAGGATCAGCAGTACACCGATCAGTTCTCTCCACGGGTACACAAATCTAAAATAACCAACCCGGCTTTGCATCACCACGGCAACCGCACCTAGCACTCCGCTTCCCACTGTCAGTACCAGAACCCCGACAATTAGTCCGTAGAAAATTCCTTCCATCCGCGTCATTTTCTTCAGTTGCCGGGTTGTCATGCCGATGCTTTGCATCATGGAAAATTCTCTTTGTCTTACGGTATATCCGGTTACGATCACATGGAAATAATTCATCAATCCCATAAAAAGCAGCACCAGACAGAGTCCGTACATTATGATTCGACTGGACGCGATATAGGATCTGGCAGCGGACAACAGTTCTGATTTGCTTACCAGCATCAGTGTCCGCGGATCCGAGATATAATCTCCATGACTGCTTCCTGTCACGAACTGCATATTGTAGCTGTCCACGGATTTTTCTACAGATTCCCGGATCATCGGCTCCATCGACCGTTTGACATCCATCTCCAGTACAAAGGTCTGTACCGGCAGCTGCATCCGCTCCATCCCCTTCTCACCCACCAGGAAATACACGATCCCCGGTCCGTTCCAGGTTGTATCGAGTGCCGGAGCCCCTTTTTCTTTGAAGTTCAGGTAGCCGCAAAACTTCATATCCGCTGTCTTTTCTCCCTGCACCGTATAAGTGGAAAATGTCTCTCCCACATCCTCTCTGCCTTTTTGTGCCTCGATTCTCGAGAACAGATTATAGTGGAGCATGATTGCTCCCGTTCCTGCCTCCACACTGTCAATATCCAGACCCAGATCTTTCTCTTCATTAAACACTTTCAGTTCTTCCAGATAGGTATCACTGACCTGTTCTGCCACAAATTCATAAAGTTTTGGAGCGGTTTCTTCTCTATTTTCCGCATTCTCCTCAGGGATTTGATTCCCTTCCAGCGTCTCTCTTCGAAGATCCAGGATTTTTTCATCCAGCTGTAACTTGCCATAACCGCCCGTTACCTTCGCCACCGTTTCCACCCCGTCAAGACCTGTCATTTTTTCAATCAGATCTTCCGGAAAATACGTCTCCTCCGTCGGATACTGGCTGATCGTCCCGGAGGATATATCTGTCATGATCTTAAAATCGTGGTCTCCGCCTCGATCTGGTTGGTCATATCCGTTCCTTCGTGATCACAACGGCAGAAAGTGCCACGCAGATCCCGAGAGTAAGAGAAACAATACGTCAGCACACACCGTTTCCGAAAACGGAACAGATTTCTCCATGCCATCGCTTTCAACGGATCTTTGCTCTGTCTTTTATTTTTCTCCCTGCAGATACTTTTTCCATATACTGTATCGATTCCACGGGAGAAAGTTTTCCGATTTTCCGGATAACACCTGCGGCTCCGAGAAATGTAACCAGCATTCCGAAGCAGACAGACGCTGCCAGCATCCAGGGCCGAAACGCGATCATCGCAGAAGCTTTTCCCAGACCATGCAGATACATCCTCGAAAGCAATGCCGGAATCCCCGTCAAGGTAAATGCAATACCTGCCACACTTCCCCAAAGGCATCCAAGAACCGCGATTTTAAAGATCTGGCGGTACGCGATGCTTCGAATCTGCCGTCCGGTCGTTCCCAGGGTTTTTAACAGCCCGAATCTTCGGATATCTTTTCCATAGGAAATGTGAAGCACATTATAAATCAGTAACCATGCAGCAAATAAGATCACCACAGCCATCACCGCTGCGATATCATATCCGCCGACCATCTCGGTCACAGCCTCCAGATCCAGTCCGGTACCGCCGAAAAACTGCTGACTATCATCCCGCATCGGAATATCCTGATACAGCCGGTCTTCCACCGTCTGACCATCCACACTCCCGCTCTGTTCGATCAGTAACGTTCTCGACACTTTCGAAAGATCCAGCTGATCCAAATAGGTCTTTGAAAAATAGCCGTACGCTTTTCCCATCGAAGGATCTACATATTCCGTATAATATCCAGACAACCGGAAATCCCCGGAGTGTTCTTCTCCCTCACTGTCCGTCATCGTCACCGGGATTACCATCCCTAGCTTCGGTTTGCTAACCCCAAGCAGCTTCAGAGCCCGCATGGGCAGCATAATTTCATTCTCTTTCGTCGGATATTCTCCATGAATATCCGTATACGCCGGTTTCTGCATGTTTTCCCACGCCGTCTTGTCTAACACTGTACACAAAAAAGCGTCTGTGGCAGCAAAATCCGTTTCCATTCCCGCAGATCGGATATATGCCAGTTCCTGTATTTTCCGATACTGTTCTTCCGATGGATCCTCCAGTGTTGTGCTGGCTTTCGTTCCTCCATTTCTTACCATCAGCAGATAATCTGCCTGTATCTTTCCGATAGCCAGACTGAATACACAAAATATCATCCATACGGCAAATGCAACCGTTCCGATCAGGATCCGGTTCGTCTTTATTTTCCTGATATTCTCTTTTTGCCAGCAGCCGCAGGATCTTCTGGTTGTTATTTTTCATCCGAATCACCCGTCACCTTTCCATCCTCGATACGGATGATCCGTTCTGCCATCTGCGCGATCTCTTCGTTATGCGTAACCAGCAAAATTGTCTGATGATACCTTTCTGCACTTGTCTTTAACAGCCCGACCACTTCCATTCCGGTCACCGAATCCAGATTACCGGTGGGTTCATCTGCCAGAATCACCGCCGGCTTCGTGATCAGTGCCCGCGCGATCGCAACCCGCTGTTGCTGGCCACCGGATAGCATATGTGGCATATGATCCAGTTTTTCCGTCATTTTCAGACTTTCGGTAATTTCTTTCAAAAACTTCTGATCCACACGCATCCCGTCCAGCAATAACGGCAGCATTATATTTTCCCGGACACTGAGTGTCGACACCAGATTATAATTCTGAAAAACAAATCCGATATTTCTTCTCCGAAACACTGTCTTTTCTTCTCCGGACATTCCCTTCAGTGCTGTTCCCCGCACCCATATCTGTCCGTCTGTTGGCTCGTCCAGACCTCCCAGCATATGAAGCAGCGTGGTTTTTCCACTGCCCGAGGAGCCAACAATAGCTCCGAAGGTTCCTTCTTTTACAGAAAGTGAGACACCATCCAGGGCGCGCACGATCCCGGATGGTGTCTGATAATATTTTTTTACCTCTTTTGTCTCAAGTATCTGCATCTTTCTTCCTCCTGTCGCAGTTATCTGTTCTTTTTCTCTGCTTTTCTATGATTGTAACAGCCAAAACTTACAAACTGCTTACACGGGAAGAAAAATCGCTACTTCCAGTCCCTGTTCTTTTCTTTTTGCTTTCATGAATCCGCCGTGGAGCGTCACGATCTCCCGGCTGATATACAGTCCCAGACCAAATCCCGGTTCTCCGGTCACTCTACTTCCCCGGTAAAACCGCTGAAAGATCCGGTTTTCTTCTCCTTCCGGAATCCCGATGCCATCGTCGGATACCACGATTCTTGTATACATTTCATCCTGCCGCACGACGACCCGGATCTTCGAGTGTTCCGGTGCGTATTTTACGCTGTTGTCCAATAGATTATAGACCGCCTCGCCAAGCCAGTTCCCATCATGCCACACTTTTGTCTCTTCCGCTCCGGGTTACTTCCACTTCCATCTGCTTTTCTTCTGCCGCTTTCTGTACCAGAAGTACCGCTGAAAATATCGTATCCGCCAGAGCATCGGTGTTTTTTTGATCTGGATCATCTGTTGTTCCAGCCGCGCCATCTTGATAAAACTTTCTGTCAGAAAATGCAGCCGCTGTTCGGATTGTTCCAGTGCGCGCAGGTATGTCCTTCCCGGCTCTCCCGATATCTCGCCCTCTAAAAGCTGTGTGTAACTCTCCACGCCCGCCAGAGGATTCCGCATCTGATGCGCGATCTCCCCGATTAGTGCCTTCGTCTCATCCCGCTCTCTGGTAATCCGTGCTTCCACGCCCTGATTTTTCTCAGAAATCCTGCGAATCTGATAACGGATCTTTGCCGGAAGTGTATCTTCATACCCGATTTCTCCCGGCTGGATACATTCCCCATTCAGAACCCGCTCCAGCATCCGGGAAATCTCTTCCATCTCCTGCTGTGCTTTCTTTTTCGAAACATGTTATTCTCCAAACGTATAGCCGAGCCCAAACACATTTTTCACATACACAGGATGTGCAGGATCCGGCTCGATCTTCTTTTCAGGCGGTTCAGCGTCACATGCAGTGTATTTTCTTCCACAAAGTTTCCGCCATCATCCCAGACCTGCTCCAGAAGTATGCGTTTTGTTACTACTTTTTCTTATTTTTCGTAAGAATTTCCAGAATCCCGTACTCTTTCGGTGTCAAAGCCACCGGCTGCCCCTGGATCCTTACTTCTTTCCGGTCATAGTCCAGGCTGAAATCCTGATAATAAAACACCTGATTCGGCTCACTGTCTGTTCTTCGAAGCACTGCCTCGATATGTTTTAAAAGCACCGCAAGTGCCACCGGTTTTACCAGGTAATCGTCCGCACCCGCATCGAATGCCTCCACAATATCCTCTTCTTCATCTCTCGCTGTCAGAAAAATAGCCGGCAATTTCTCCTGCCCGCTCCTTTGCCGGCACAGTTCCACGCCGTCTCCATCCGCAAGCCCGCGGTCGATTAAAAGCAGATCCACCGGCTGTCTCTCCAGCAACCGGCGGGCTTTTGTCACAGATTCCGCTGCAAATGCCTGATATCCATGGGACGTGAGCATCTCCACCAGCGCCTGCCCAAGTAGCGTGTCGTCTTCGATCACTGCGATTTTATACATCTTTACACATCCGATCTGGCGTAACTGTTTTTCATCTGGTTGCTCAGTTCATACAGAACTTTTTTCAATGTCGCAGAAGCTTCTTTCTGTACCATTTCTGCCACTTTCCGGTTCGCTTTGCGTTTCAGTTTCATCTGTTTTTCCGGATCTTTTTCATCAGCAAGAAGTGCATCGTACTGGTTGATCAGTGCGTGACTTTTTGCCAGGACATTTTCCTGATAGTGCTCCACATGGAACAGAGATTTTCCATAAGAAGCATCTGCCATCGCCGCGATCATGCGGCTGGTCCAGTAGAAGTTTTCGGTAGAGACTTCACCGGTCGTGTTGGCAAGATATTCCGGTGTCTCGTCCACATCCGCATAGAACGGAACCATCGTGTTAAATGCATTCGATGCGTAAGCCACCATTCCAGCGTTCCAAATGCAGCTCCTCCTTCCGGGCGCATCTGGATCAGAGACATAAAATCATTTCGGTTGATACCGATCGAACGGTACGCACCGCTCATGGATTTGTCTCCATAGGACAGGTACGGATCATATGGTGTTCCCTGATAATGTGCAGATAATACATATTTTACATCTTCCGGCGTGATCTTCTTTTCCGGAACCATGCACCACGGAATGTCATCGGACAGTGGTGTGTAATCGGCGTCCGGACCGTCCCAGTTTACGGAATTCGGATTCAGATGCCGTTCCATGTACCAGGCTCTCGGCGTATTGTATACATGGTCGGAATCGTCATGGCTTCCGAAGGCATCTCTTGGATTCAGAACACCGTCCATCGAGAGATCCAGATGGTATTTTTCGATAAATTCTTTCAGGTCCGGGGAACACATATATTCTTTCTGTTCGCCCAGCGCATCTTCCAGATCAAAGGTATCGATACCAAGCTGGTTTGGCATCACGACATACACATCATCCGGCACTCTTCTTGCCATCCAGTGATGTCCGCCGATCGTCTCCAGCCACCAGATCTCGTCAGCATCCTGGAAAGCGATTCCATTATTTTCATATGTGCCATACGTTTCCAGAAGCTGTCCCAGTCGGGCAACACCCTCGCGGGCGCTCTTAATATAAGGAAGCACCAGGCACACGATGTCTTCCTCTCCGATACCACCCGGTACTTCTTCCTGACCGTCTTTTGCCGGCTGATATACCACCAGCGGATCGGCGCCCTGTACACGCGGGTTGGTTGTGATCGTTTCGGTGGCTGTCATGGCTACATTTGCCTCATTGACACCGCTTGCTGCCCAGAT
>ENA-OQIF01000375-OQIF01000375.1-human-gut-metagenome-genome-assembly--contig:-NODE-375-length-18608-cov-2.662897_pt1 | contig 18608 bp, 14 predicted proteins | sample MGYA00242574_ERZ504738 | MGnify/ENA primary metagenome ERZ504738 (study PRJEB26092, sample SAMD00036437) | human gut metagenome | host: Homo sapiens | study: EMG produced TPA metagenomics assembly of...
TTGTGCGCTTGTCATCGGTCTGGTACTGGTACTGGTTCCGAATATCATCGCACAGTGGGGTGATATCACAGCCTCCATCGGGCGCATGACTTCCGGAGAGATGCCGGTGATCTCGTCTGAGACCGGTGCATTCGGCCCGGCACTGTGGTCCGCAGTCCTGTATTTCTTCTTCCAGCTGGCATCGGTATCTGTTATGTACCAGCATATGGAAGATGTTACCGATGTAAAACAGATCAACAAAGCAGCCATCTGGATGTTCATCTGCAACTTCCTGGCCATGGAACTTTCCATCTTCGGTCTGCTGGCCATCGCCTACGTGGCAGAGCTGGCAACCGCATCTGTTCCTATGCTGGTTCTGGTACAGAATGGTGTAGGTGCCGGTATCCTGACCCCGATCATCTCGATCCTGATCATCCTCGGCGCTATCTCCACAGCCGTAAACATGATCTCCGGTATCGTAACCCGTTGTGTAAACGCCATCGAGCGCCGTATGGACAGCAAAGAGAAAAAAGCAAAAGGTCATCTGGCAAGAAACGCAGTCTTCACTGCAATCTTCACCTTCCTGGCATTTGCGATCGCACAGTTCGGTCTGATGACAGTTGTCAAGAAAGGATATGCTTACCTCGGTTATGCAGCACTGATCACACTGTTTATTCCGTTTGTGGTACATGTGATCGGAACGAAAGGGAAAGAGATTTAATCGGAGCGTAAAATACGAAAAAAGAGATTTGTCGTTCTATGATAGATAAAGGAAAACATACCGAATGCAATGATTTCAAAGATCCTTGGCGTAAATCAGGTAACGATTGAAAAATAGATTGCAGAAGAAAAGTGGATAAGAAATAATTATTGGTATACGATGCAAAGAAACAGGCAGATATGATTTTATGAATTCATATCTGCCTGTTTCTTTATTTTACGGTTTTCTTTTTGTTGTTTTTTCTTCTTCCGTCTCTTCTTTTTCTTCATCGCAAGCACAATCTCCATAATGATGATCAGAAACAACGCACCGCCCAGTGCAAAGTAATACCAGGGGACAGCTGTAAAGACAGAGGTGACAAAAGAAGTAATCACCGTGCCCACAGGAGCGACAAATGCGAGTATTTTCTGAAAAATACCGGAAGCTGTTTCTTTTGCAGAATTTCCAAGATCAGATGCAGCAGCGCTCCCGGACTTTTTGCAGATGTTTGTGGGTTCACTGTGTAACAGTGCCTGGATCGCAGTGTCCGGGATGGATTCGCTGCCTACCGGATACTGGTTGTATGTATAGCTGCGGCAGAGGGTTTCCGTCTCCCGGGTTGCAGGTGGTTTCTATAGAGGACAGATCCATGCCGGCCGGCAGCGTTACCGTGCAGGTCGGGCGGAGATTTGCAACTGTCTCGGGCTGTCCGAAGTACAGCGACGGGTACAGCATCTTTGCATCTGCCCAGGTTTTCCGGTTGAAGATGGAATAATTCTGGAAATTATTGAATCCGTAATCGAGAAGGGAAGCCGTATCCGTATAAATCTGTCTTCCGTTGGTTCGAAGCGATACACATACAAGCCGCCTGCCATTCCGCTCGGCGTAAGTGACCAGAGTGTTTAACGCTGCCTGGGTAAATCCTGTTTTTCCTCCGGTGCAACCTTCATACGTATAATCCCTGTCCGGAAGCATCTTGTGATGGTTGCTCAGCCAGCGTTTTTCCCCACATTTGTTGGTGGTTCCGATACAGTAGGTGGTAGTCTGAGAGACCTTGCGGAAAGTCGCGTTATTGTATGCCGCCTGTGCGATCAGCGCCATATCATGTGCCGTTGTGTAATGATTCTCGTCCGGAAGCCCGTTCGGGTTGGTAAAATGCGTGTTCGTACATCCCAGGGAAGCCGCTTTCTGATTCATCAGTTCCACGAATGCATCCACACTGCCGCTGATATGTTCCGCCACGGCGACACAGACTTCATTGGCAGATTCGAGCATCATGCCGTACAGACAGTCTTCCATAGTCAGGTTTTCCCCAAGCCGGATTCCGATATTGGAACTTCCCTGTTCGATGCCGTAGACAGCATTTTCTGAAAAAGTGACTTTTTCGGACGGACGGGAATGTTCGATCGCGATCAGTGTGGTGAGAATCTTAGTGATACTGGCCGGATACTTTGCGACATCCATGTTTTTGGAATAGAGGAAAGTCCCGCTGTCCAGATCCATGACAACGGCTGATTCTGCCCATACGGCAGGCCCCTGTGGCCAGTTGGCGGTGTCGTTGGACTGGATTGGCTCAAAGTAGGCATCCGGTTCGATTCGTTCCGGTTCCGTCGTTTCGCCTTCGGTCTGACCTTCTGCCGCTTCTTTGGTGTCTGCGGATGGATTTCCCGTGTCCTGAGAAACCGTGGTATCTGCTGCCAGTTGCTCAACAGTAACTTCTGCAGCATCAACCGCAGAAGAAGACAGACCGGACAGGCCCAGCAAAATAGACGCCGAGAGCGCGAGAAGGCGATGACGGTATCTTCGATTGTTCATAAAAAACTCCTTTGATTTCCATTTTTGCATTATAAAATACAGGGTCTGCAGACCCTGATTTCAACTATTATACCACAGCCATTGACAAAATACGACAAAAAACCTGAAATCCGTCGGATTGTAAGAAATGGGTACAGTACACAGTAACAGAAAATGTATCTGAACGGGACTTGCAAAACAGTGGCAGAGTGTTATATAGTGGATATAAAATATATGGTTGGATCAGAAACAGTAAGATATTTAAGAATAACATTATGTAAACTTATAGAGAATAAAACCAATACTACAAAGACGCAATAAGGAGAAGAACGATGACAAAAGAGCAGTTAATCGCTTTATTAAATGATATGTCCCTGGAAGAAAAAGTCAATCAGATGAGCCAGGTGGTCGGCGGATTCTTTGCAGACGATACGGTGATCACAGGACCGATGGCAGAGATGGGATTTACAGAGGAAAATATCGCACTGTCCGGATCTGTTATCGGATCGATGGGTGCGGAGAATGTAAAAAAGATCCAGAAAGCCTACATGGAAAAACATCCACATCATATTCCGCTGTTATTTATGCTGGATATCATCAACGGATACAAGACGGTATTTCCAATCCCGCTGGCTCAGGGAGCAACCTTTGAACCGGAAATTTCAGAAAAATGTGCTGCTGTCGCAGCAAAAGAGGCTGCTGTCAGCGGCCTGCATGTAACCTTTGCCCCGATGACAGACCTGGTACGTGATGCCAGATGGGGACGCGTGATGGAGTCCACCGGGGAGGATCCGTATCTGAATGGACTGTTCTGTGAGAGTATGGTACGCGGTTTTCAGGGAGAGGATCTGCGTGAGGAATACCGGATCGGTGCCTGCGTGAAACATTTTGCAGGATACGGTGCACCGACGGCCGGAAGAGATTATAACACGGTAGAGTTATCCGAGCATACCTTCCGTGAGTTCTATCTGCCGTCCTACAAGGCCGGGATCGATGCGAAAGCTGCGCTTGTGATGACATCCTTTAATACGCTGAACGGTGTACCGGCCACGGGCAGTAAAAAGCTGATGCGGAATATTCTCCGCGATGAACTGGGATTTGACGGTGTATTGATCTCTGACTGGGCTGCGATCGAAGAGATGATTTATCACGGATACTGTGCAGATAAAGAAGAGGCCGCAATCCGTGCGGTAAAAGCCGGTGTGGATATCGATATGATGGCAGGAATCTACAGCGATAATCTGTGCCGTCTGGTGAAGGAAGGAACGATTTCGGAAGAACTGATAGATGAGTGCTGTATGCGGATACTGGAGCTGAAAAATAAACTGGGACTGTTCGAACATCCGTATAAAGATGCGGATGAAGAAAAGGAAAAACAGGTGATCCTATGTGAAGAACACCGCAGACTGGCAAGAGAAGCAGCAAGAAAATCCTTTGTTCTGCTGAAAAATGAAGAACAGATACTGCCGCTAAAGAAAACGGAAAAAACAGCATATATCGGACCTTATGTAAACACCAGAAATCTGATGGGATCCTGGTCGATCATCGGAGAGGCGAAAGATGTAAAAACAATCAGGGAAGTGCTGAAACAGGAAAATCTGGCAGAAAATGTAGTCTTTGCACAGGGTTCCCCGATGCTTGGCGCGGATGTGCTTCTGGAAGGATTCACCGAGGGAACACAGGAATCTTCCTGTACACCGCAGGAAGAGGCACAGATGTTGGAAGAGGCAGTAAAGGCAGCAGCCGGAGCCAAAAAAGTAGTCCTCTGTATCGGTGAAGACCGTCTGCAGTCAGGAGAGGCAACCAGCAATGCGAATATTCAGATTCCGGAGATTCAGCAGAAATTACTGGATCGGGTAGCAGAAGTCAATGACAACATCGTCGTGGTCCTGTTCTCCGGACGTCCGTTAGATATCCGCGATATCAAGGCGAAAGCAAAAGCCATTCTGGAAGTATGGATGCCCGGCACAGAGGGAGCCGGAGCGATCGCAGATGTTCTGTACGGTGCATACAACCCGACCGGAAAACTGCCGATGAGTTTCCCGTACTGTGTGGGACAGGTTCCGGTTCATTATAACGAATATGCCACCGGCCGTCCCATGTGGAAGGCAAAGACAAGGATCGTTTCCGTTCCAAATATCTGGACATCCCGAACGCACCGCTGTATCCGTTCGGCTACGGGCTGAGCTATACGACCTTTACTGTTTCGGAAGTTTCTCTGGACAAAGACAGCATGAAAGACGGAGAAAGCATCCGGGCAGCGGTAACCGTAAAAAATCAGGCACCTGTGCCGGAACCGAAACCATCCAGCTGTATCTCCATGACATTGCCGCAAGCGTGGTACGACCGGTTAAAGAACTGAAAGATTTCCGGAAAGTTACCCTGCAGCCGGAAGAAGAGGCAAGAGTGGAATTTACCATTACGGAACCACAGCTTCGTTTCTTGAGTGAAAATAATATTTTTGAGAGTGAAGCAGGTATTTTCGAAATTTTTATCGGTACGGACAGTACAACAACAAATAAAGCGAAATTTACCCTTGAAAAACAGTAAAATTCCTTGACAACCGCTTTGGCAGGTATATATAATGAGGGTTAGTAAAAACGAAGACGGAGACAGTAGTCTGTGCCTGAAAGCCTCAGCGAGCCGGGGGAGGTGGAAGCCCGGTGCCGGTCGGTCAGATGAACATCACTCCTGAGTTGCACTCTGAAACCTGCGGGCAGTAGGAGATGCCGGTTGTTCCGCCGTTAAAGGGAAGGTGTATCGGTGAAGAGCCCGTACATTGTAAGAGGTGGTATAACGATGGTAATGTAGCCTTCGTCCTGTTACAGGGGCGAAGGCTTTTTGAATTTACAGGAAGAAGTATAACAAACCGCTTTTGAAAATAATAAAGGAGGATTCTGAGATGTATCAGAAAGTGTCAACCAATCTGAACTTTGTGGACAGAGAGAAAAAGACAGAACAGTTCTGGAAGGAAAATCATATTTTTGAAAAAAGTATGGAACAGAGAAAACAGGGAGAAACCTACACATTTTATGACGGACCGCCGACAGCAAACGGAAAACCGCATATCGGTCACGTACTGACCCGTGTCATCAAGGATATGATCCCACGTTACCGTACCATGAAAGGATACATGGTACCGAGAAAAGCCGGCTGGGATACCCATGGTCTCCCGGTAGAGCTGGAAGTAGAAAAGAAACTGGGGCTGGACGGAAAAGAACAGATCGAAGAATATGGTATGGAACCATTTATCCAGCAGTGTAAAGAAAGTGTCTGGAAATACAAAGGCATGTGGGAAGATTTTTCTTCTACGGTAGGTTTCTGGGCTGATATGGAGCATCCATATGTAACTTATGATGATAATTTTATCGAGTCTGAGTGGTGGGCACTGAAACAGATCTGGGACAAAGGTCTGTTATATAAAGGATTCAAGATCGTACCTTACTGTCCGCGCTGTGGAACACCGCTTTCCGCACAGGAAGTATCTCAGGGATACAAAACCGTAAAAGAACGCTCCGCGATCGTTCGCTTTAAAAGTGATCGGCGAAGATGCTTATTTCCTGGCATGGACCACAACTCCGTGGACACTGCCTTCCAACGTGGCACTGTGTGTGAACCCGGATGAGACTTACTGTAAAGTAAAGGCAGCTGACGGATACACCTATTACATGGCAGAAGCTTTGTTGGACAAAGTGCTTGGCAAACTGGGAGACGAAGAAAAACCGGCTTACGAAGTTCTTGAGAAATATACAGGAAAAGATCTGGAATACAAAGAATACGAACCACTATATGCATGCGCAGGCGAAGCAGCAGCAAAACAGAAAAAGAAAGCACATTTTGTTACCTGTGATACTTACGTAACCATGAGCGATGGTACCGGTATCGTTCATATCGCACCGGCTTTCGGTGAAGACGACAGCCGTATCGGACGCAACTATAATCTGCCGTTCGTACAGTTTGTAGATGGAAAAGGTCATCTAACCAAAGAAACTCCGTATGCAGATATCTTTGTAAAAGATGCCGATCCGAAAGTTCTGGTGGATCTGGACAAAGAAGGAAAACTCTTCGAAGCACCGAAATTCGAGCATGAGTATCCACACTGCTGGCGTTGTGATACACCACTGATCTATTATGCAAGAGAATCCTGGTTTATCAAGATGACAGCGGTAAAAGATGATCTGATCCGTAACAACAATACCATCAACTGGATCCCGGAAAGCATCGGTAAAGGTCGTTTCGGCGACTGGCTGGAGAATGTGCAGGACTGGGGTATTTCCAGAAACCGTTACTGGGGAACTCCTCTGAATATCTGGGAATGTGAGTGCGGATGCCAGCATTCTGTGGGAAGCAGAGAAGAACTGTATGAGATGAGCGGTGACGAGCGTGCAAAAACCGTAGAACTCCATCGTCCGTACATCGATGACATCACCATCAAATGCCCGGAATGCGGAAAACCGATGCACAGAGTACCGGAAGTTATCGACTGCTGGTTCGACTCAGGAGCAATGCCATTTGCACAGCATCATTATCCATTTGAAAATAAAGAACTTTTTGAACAGCAGTTCCCGGCACAGTTTATCTCAGAAGCAGTAGACCAGACCCGTGGATGGTTCTACTCTCTGCTGGCGGAATCCACCCTGTTATTCAACAAGGCTCCGTACCAGAACGTTATCGTACTGGGTCATGTACAGGATGAAAACGGTCAGAAGATGAGTAAGTCCAAAGGAAATGCGGTAGATCCGTTCGATGCACTGCAGACATACGGGGCAGATGCGATCCGCTGGTACTTCTATATCAACAGTGCACCGTGGCTGCCGAACCGTTTCCATGGAAAAGCGGTACAGGAAGGTCAGAGAAAATTCATGAGTACTCTGTGGAATACCTATGCGTTCTTTGTACTCTATGCAAATATCGATGAGTTCGATGCAACAAAATACACCCTGGATTATGATAAGTTGTCCGTTATGGACAAATGGCTGCTGTCCAAACTGAATACCGTGATCCAGACCGTAGACGACAACCTGAACAACTACCGGATCCCGGAAGCTGCAAGAGCACTGCAGGAATTCGTAGATGATATGAGTAACTGGTATGTAAGACGAAGCCGTGAACGTTTCTGGGCAAAAGGAATGGAACAGGATAAGATCAATGCCTATATGACACTGTACACTTCTCTGGTAACCATCTCCAAAGTTGCTGCTCCGATGATTCCGTTCATGACCGAAGATATCTACCAGAACCTGGTAAGAAGCATCGATAAAGATGCTCCGGAAAGCATTCATCTGTGTGACTTCCCGGTTGCCAACAAAGAATGGATCGACAAAGATCTGGAAGCAAATATGGACCATCTGCTGAATGTGGTTGTTATGGGCCGTGCCTGCAGAAATACTGCAAACATCAAGAACCGTCAGCCGATCGCAGCCATGTAATGTAAAAAGCTCCGTACGGATTGTCCGAATACTTTACCGCGATCATCGCAGACGAGCTGAACGTAAAAGAAGTAAAATTCACCGATAACATCGAAAACTTTATTTCTTACAGCTTCAAACCGCAGCTGAAGACCGTAGGACCGAAATACGGAAAACTTTTAACGGTATCCGTAAAGCATTAAGCGAACTTGACGGAAACAAAGCCATGGCTGAGCTTCGTGCAAACGGCGAGTTAAAACTTGACATCGACGGTAATGAAGTTGTATTATCAGAAGGGGATTTGCTGATCGAAACTGCACAGATGGAAGGTTATGTAACCGAGTCTGACAACGATATCGCAGTTGTTCTGGATACCAATCTGACTCCGGAACTGATCGAAGAAGGTTTCGTAAGAGAGATCATCAGCAAGATTCAGACCATGCGAAAAGAAGCTGGCTTTGAAGTAATGGATAAGATCCAGGTGTATGTGAAAGACAACAAAGTAATTGAAGACATTATGAAGGCACATGCGGAAGAGATTCAGGCAGAGGTATTGGCAGAGAAGCTGCTTACCGATACTGCTCAGGGTTATGTAAAATCCTGGAATATCAATTCCCAGGAAGTAACACTGGGAGTTGAGAAAATGAATTAGTTGTATTGAAAATTCAGTACCTTTACAATTAGCAAATTGTAACAAAGTATGTGGATCAGGGGGCGGGTACAAATGTATCAGCCCCTTTTTTCATGATACAGGATCTGTTTGCTTTCTGTATCATTATAAATATCATTGCAAATGAGGAGGTTTCCAATGTTAGACAGTCATTTCAAAAAAGAAGAGTTTAAAAAAGCGGTCAAAGAAAACGTAAAGATGCTTTACCGTAAGACAATCGATGAAGCAACACAACAGCAGATCTTTCAGGCCGTTTCTCTGGCTGTAAAAGATGTTATTATCGATAACTGGCTGGCAACTCAAAAACAGTATGAGAAAGATGATCCGAAGATCGTATATTATCTTTCCATGGAGTTTCTGATGGGTCGTGCCCTGGGTAATAATCTGATCAATCTGACTGCATATAAAGAAGTAAAGGAAGCACTGGACGAGCTGGGATTTGATCTGAACGTGATCGAAGATCAGGAGCCGGATCCGGCACTGGGTAACGGTGGTCTGGGAAGACTGGCAGCATGTTTCCTGGATTCCCTGGCAACTCTGGGATACTGTGCATATGGCTGTGGTATCCGTTATCACTATGGTCTGTTCAAACAGAAAATCGAAGACGGCTATCAGATAGAAGTACCGGATAACTGGCTGAAAGATGGTTATCCATTCGAACTGCGTCGTCCGGAATATGCAAAAGAAGTAAAATTCGGCGGATATGTAAGAGTAGAATATGATGCAGCTACCGGAAGAAACCGTTTCATCCAGGAAGGTTATCAGTCTGTTATGGCAATTCCTTATGATATGCCGATCGTTGGATACAACAACAAGATTGTCAACACTCTGAGAATCTGGGATGCAGAACCGATCACTGATTTCCGTCTGGATCTGTTTGACAAGGGAGAATATCATAAAGCCGTTGAACAGGAAAACCTGGCTAAGAATATCGTAGAGGTTCTGTACCCGAATGATAACCATTATGCAGGTAAAGAGCTTCGTCTGAAACAGCAGTATTTCTTTATTTCTGCAAGTATCCAGGAAGCAATCGCAAAATTCAAAAAGAACCACGACGATCTGCATGATCTGCCGAAGAAAGTAACCTTCCAGCTGAATGATACCCATCCGACCATGACGGTTGCCGAACTGATGCGTATCCTGCTGGATGAAGAAGGATGGAATGGGAAGAAGCATGGGGAGATCACAACACATACCTGTGCATACACCAACCATACCATCATGGCAGAAGCTCTGGAAAAATGGCCAATCGAGCTGTTCTCCAAACTGCTTCCTCGTGTATATCAGATCATCGAAGAGATCAACCGCAGATTTATCCTGGAGATCCAGAACAAATATCCGGGAAATCAGGAAAAGATCCGGAAGATGGCTATCATCTACGACGGACAGGTTAAGATGGCTCACCTGGCAATTGCTGGCGGTTATTCTGTAAACGGTGTTGCAAGACTGCATACGGAGATCCTGAAGAAACAGGAACTGAAAGATTTCTACGAGATGTATCCGGAGAAATTCAACAACAAGACAAACGGTATCACACAGAGACGTTTCCTGATGCATGCGAACCCGTTGCTGGCTGACTGGATCACAGATCACATCGGCGACGGCTGGATCACCGATCTGCCGGAACTGGCAAAACTGAAAGTTTACGTGGATGACAAGAAAGCTTTGCAGGAGTTCATGAATATCAAATATCAGAACAAAGTACGTCTGGCAAAAATACATCCAGGAGCACAACGGAATCGAAGTCAATCCTCATTCTATCTTCGATGTTCAGGTTAAGAGACTGCATGAGTACAAACGTCAGTTGATGAATATTCTGCACGTTATGTATCTGTACAACGAGATTAAGGCACATCCGGAAATGGATTTCTATCCAAGAACATTCATCTTCGGTGCAAAGGCAGCTGCCGGATATCGCCGTGCAAAACTGACCATTAAACTGATTAATTCCGTTGCAGATGTGATCAATAACGATGCTTCTATCAATGGTAAACTGAAAGTTGTATTTATCGAAAACTACCGTGTATCCAATGCGGAACTGATCTTTGCAGCAGCAGATGTTTCCGAACAGATCTCCACTGCAAGTAAAGAGGCATCCGGTACAGGTAATATGAAGTTCATGCTGAACGGTGCACCGACTCTGGGAACCATGGATGGTGCAAACGTGGAAATCGTAGAAGAAGTTGGTGCAGAGAATGCATTTATCTTCGGTCTGACCGCTGATCAGGTTATCAACTACGAAAACAACGGCGGATACGATCCAATGCAGTACTTCAACAACGATCCGGATATCCGTAACGTACTGATGCAGCTGATCAATGGAACTTACTCCAACGGAGATTTCAACATGTTCCATGAGATCTACGATTCTCTGCTAAACACAAACTGCAGTGATCGTGCAGATACTTACTTTATCCTGGCAGACTTCAAGTCTTATGCAGAAGCACAGAAGAAGGTGGAAGCTGCTTACAGAGACAGCGAAGGATGGGCGAAGATGGCTCTTCTGAATACTGCCAGTGCAGGTAAATTCTCTTCTGACAGAACGATTCAGCAGTATGTGGATGAGATCTGGCATCTGGATAAGGTTACGATTGAAGAGTAATTTTAAAATTGTAAATACGTTGTAAGGCGGACGCGGCCGGATGACCGTTTCCGGTCCAGACAACGTGGGCAGGGGAACTTTGAACTAATCCCTAACTGCGACTAAGACTCTCGCGAGAGCGCTCGAGCCTAAGTCTCCGTAAGGGCTGGATTTCAAAGCTTCCCCTAAGCGCCCACAAAGTGTTGCCTGGATCAGAAACGGTCAGCCGATTGCTGTGCGTTGGCAAATGGAAAATCTATACAATTACGACCGCAACCTTCTCCACACCACAATCGCAGTCGAAGAAAGGCGCCCTCATGGAAAGTTGGCAGATTGTCGAGCACGAGTTTGAGACTACAGGCTCAAACCGAGCGCAGACCCTGCCTGCTTTCCATGAGGGCGCCTTTCTTCGACGGACCTTTGCCAGTACCGTAAAAATAGCAAACCATGCTTTTATCAAACTTTAAACCGATATCCAACCCCCCAGATCGTTTCAATATACTGCGGTTTTGCCGTATTAAACTCGATCTTCTCCCGGATCTTCTTAATATGCACCGTAACCGTAGCAATATCTCCCACAGACTCCATATCCCAGATTTCCCGGAATAACTCATCCTTTGTAAACACTCTGTTCGGATTCTGTGCCAGGAAGGTCAGAAGATCGAATTCCTTGGTGGTAAAATTCTTTTCCTCTCCATTCACCCAGACTCTTCGTGCTGTCTTATCAATCTTGATCCCGCGGATCTCAATAATATCATTTTCCTGTACACCCGATCCGATCAGCCGCTCATACCGCGCCAGATGCGCTTTTACTCTTGCCACCAGTTCACTGGGACTGAAAGGTTTTGTCATGTAATCATCTGCTCCGAGTCCAAGTCCCCGGATCTTGTCAATGTCATCTTTCTTGGCAGAAACCATAATGATCGGTGTGTTCTTCTGTGCCCGGATCTCCCGGCAGATATCAAACCCGTTCATCTCCGGCAACATCAGATCCAGGATCACCAGATTAAAATCTTCTGTCAGAGAACGTTTTAGTCCGACATCACCCCGATGCTCGATCTCCACCTCAAACCCGCTCAGTTCCAGATAATCCTTCTCCAGATCCGCGATCGCCTCTTCATCCTCAATAATCAAAATCTTACTCATGTACCGGTACCTCCTGATATTTTCTCAAAGCCAGATACATCGTTGTACCTGTGCCCTCTTTACTTGTAGCCCAGACCTGACCGCCGTGATCCTCCATGATCTTCTTGACGATCGAAAGTCCGATACCGCTTCCGCCTTTTGAAGAATTTCTCGAAGCATCCGTGCGGTAAAAACGTTCAAAAATATTTGCCAGATCCTTTTGTGCGATGCCCTTGCCGTTATCCTCGATCTCAATCTGGATAAAATCACCTACATCGCGCAGGCGGATGTTAATGACGCCCTTCGGTTTGTCCATATATTTGAGAGAATTGCTGACGATATTGTTGATGACACGCTTCAACTGTTCTGCGTCTGCGATCACCACCGCATCCTCCTCCAGATAATTAAAATACGTCAGCGATACGCCGCTCGATTCCAGTTCCACGCTCAGTTCATCCACACAGTCCTCAAAATAATCACTGATATGGATCTTGTTAAATGTATACGGGATCCGGTTTGTATCGATCTTGGAATAAAAGGTCAGTTCGTTGATCAGCCGGTCCATTTCATTTGCCTTATTATAGATGGTGCGGATATATCGGTCCATCTTCTCCGGCGTGTCTGCCACGCCGTCCATGATGCCTTCCACATAACCCTTGACAGCTGTGATCGGTGTCTTCAGATCATGGGAAATATTGCTGATCAGTTCCTTATTTTCCTTGTCAAATGCCACTTTTTCTTCAGCAGACTCCTTCAGGCGTTTGCGCATTTCCTCAAAATCATCACATAGATCTCCGATCTCATCCACACCTGTTTTTTCAATTGTAAAGTCCAGATTGCCTTCCTTGATATTTTTTGTTGCTTCCTTCAGCTGAGTCAGCGGAGTCATTACGCCGCGATATGTCCAGGTACAAAGCCCCAGGGCAGTGAGAATCAGGATCAGGATGATCACAAACACAGTATCCAGCAGGATCTTCTTTAACTGAGGAACCATGGAATTGGAATGGAAAATAATAAACGCACTTCCTTTGACACCGTCAGTAAAGGTAAAATCCACCTGCTTGATAAGGGACTGTACATCGGCACCGATATAGACCCCACGGTCATTGTCGGCAGAAGGATCGCCGTATTCCGGAAGTTCGGAAAAGAGCAGTTCATCCTGTGTCGGGGAACCACAGTAAAACATATCGTTACCCTTCCGGATCAGCAGATAAGCATTTTTCCCGGTCAGATCCTGATTCAGCGAATTCAGATAAGAAGTTTCCTCCAGTTTTTCCGGATCCGAAGAGGCTGTTTTCTCGAGAGTGGAGAATGTTTTCTGCGTCATTTTGCTCAACAGCATGGTATTGTTGGAGAGATTTTCATAAGTAACCCCTTCGATTCCATATTTCTTTTCCAGTGACCAGACCTGATACATGGTAAAACCGGTAACTGCAACACCGGTCAGGATCAGAGGAACCAGAATGATCACAAAAAATGAGATAACCATACGATTTTTCAGTTTCATAGTTTCACCTGTTTTCTGTTTTGATATAGACGGGCAGAAGTACCCATAATGATATATCAAGTATAGCATATAGCATGTGCTTTTTCATCTAAACAAAGTGGGATAATTCTAAAGATTCTGTAAAATTATGAGAAAGCCTCCCGTGTTTGCCGTGGAAAAACAGAACCCCCGGCAATGTCTGTGCCTGTGGAGAAAACATAAGAGCGATGGAAAGAAACAGGAGAATGTACTGAAAAATAAAAATATAAATGTTAGGATTTAGTAAAATCATTCAATAAATTCGGTTTTCTTCTGGAAATATGTAGCATAATAGCATAAAAAATAGTATAATAGGCACAGAAATATGAAAGAGAGGGCATACATATGAAGCAAAATAACATGTTGGCTATGATCCTGGCTGGAGGAAGAGGAAGCAGACTTCATGACCTGACAAAAAAGTTGCCAAACCTGCAGTATCATACGGCGGAAAATATCGGATCATTGATTTTCCACTGAGTAACTGTGCAAACAGTGGAATCGATGTAGTCGGCGTACTGACTCAGTACGAATCCGTCCTGCTGAACAGTTATGCAGCCGCAGGAAGAAGATGGGGTCTGGATACCAAAGACAGCGGCGTATATATTCTGCCACCACGGGAAAAAGCAGATGCAAACCTGGACGTATACAGAGGAACTGCGGATGCTATTTCTCAGAACATTGACTTTATTGATACCTATGCACCGGAATATCTGCTGGTTCTTTCGGGTGACCATATTTACAAGATGGACTACGATGAGATGCTTGATTACCACAAAGAACATCATGCAGATGCAACCATCGCCGTTATTGAGGTTCCGATGAAAGAAGCAAGCCGTTTTGGTATCATGAATACAGAAGAAGGCGGAAAAATCGTAGAATTCGAGGAGAAACCTGCGGAGCCTAAGAGCAATCTGGCATCCATGGGAATCTATATCTTTAACTGGAAACTGCTTCGGAAGATGCTTCTTGCTGATATGAAAGATCCGGATTCCAACCATGATTTCGGAAAAGACATCATCCCAAGAATGCTGGAAGACCAGAAAACACTGTATGCATATAAGTTCAAAGGATACTGGAAAGATGTGGGAACCATCGATTCCTTATGGGAAGCCAATATGGATCTGCTGGATAAGAACAATGCACTGGATCTTGCCGACAGTTCCTGGAAGATCTATACCCAGGATACCGATGCGCTGCCACAGTATATCGGTGCGCAGGCGAGTATAGAGAGAGCATTTATCACACAGGGATGTATCGTGGATGGTCTGGTTAAGAACTCTGTCCTGTTTACAGGAGCAAAGGTAGCACCGGGAGCAAAGATTATTGACAGTGTACTGATGCCGGGTGTGGAAGTAGAAGAAGGTGCAGTCGTAACACGCGCCCTTGTCGCGAACAACGTAAAGATCGGAAAAAATGCGGTTGTCGGCAGTGCAGACAGTGAAAATATCGAACTGGTTGCAAAACGTGTAAAGGGGGAAGAATAAGATGAGTAGAGCATTTGGAATCGTAAATTTCGCAGGCAATAATATACAGGGGAATCCGATGCAGGCTTATCGTCCGACCGGAGCGATCTCTTTTCTTGGAAGATATCGTGTGATCGACTTCCCGATTTCTAATATGAGTAACAGTGGAATTGATTCTATTCAGGTGTACATCCGCAGAAAGCCACGTTCTCTGGTAGAACATCTGGGAACCGGACGTCACTACAATATCAATTCCAAACGTGGCAATTTAAATCTTCTGTTCTGTGAAAACGGAGACGAAAATAGTATTTACAGTACGGATCTGGCAGCTTATGTGGAAAACCTGGATGCCATTGAGGAGATGAGTGAAGAGTACGTAGTCATCGTACCAAGCTATATGGTTTATACTGCAGATTACGAAGAATTTTTACAGAACCATATCGAATCCGGTGCGGATATCACACTGATGTATCAGAATGTGGACAATGCAAAAGATCATTTCCTGAACTGCCAGGTGCTGAATCTGAACAAACAAAAAGGTGTGCTGTCTCTGGAACCAAACCACGGAAATGTAAAAAACAGAAATATTTTCATGGACACCTATGTAATGAAAAAAGAGATCTTTCTGGATCTGATCGATAAAGGACGCAAGCTGTCTTCCGTATATACACTGGCAGATGCACTCAATGAATCCTGTGGAGAGATGGATATCCGTGGAGTATCTCACAGAGGTTATTTTGCAGCAATGACCGATCTCAAGAGTTATTTTGATGCCAACGAAGAACTGCTTGACCGCAGGAAAGCAAGGGAGTTGTTTCATGAAGAGTGGACGGTCTATACCCGTACAACGATTCCTGCCCGACCCAGTATTTTGAAGGCAGCAATGTAAAATCATCCGTAATTTCCAATGGATGTCTGATAGAAGGAATGGTAGAAAATTCAATCATTGGACGTGGATGTGAGATCAGGAAGGGTGCGGTTGTCCGCAACTGTGTGGTAAATGCAGACGTAGTGATCGGCAAAGATGTGCATGTGGAAAATATGGTCATTGACAAACATGCGAAACTGATCCACAGCAATCAGATTATTGCAGAGCCGGAAAAACCGGGTTATATCCGCAGAGGAGACAAGCTGTAAGAATAGACAGAATATTATAATGCAGATTGTGTGGCAGGATCACGGATCAAAAGATCCCATGGTTTATTGATCACGTAAATAATCGTATCTCTGTGGGAAAGTGACAAAGATGCATGCGAAAAGCGGAAGCTCTTTTGCTACTGAACGATCGGTAGAAAAAGAGCTTCTGTTACTTATTTTATTCTGATTATTTTTCCGGAAGTGTTTGAATTTTGAACGAGAGTACATGGGAAAGAAAAGGAGTGAGCAGATGGAAGGACACTCGGTATCCGGCGAGAGCCGGAAAAACGGATGGGTGGAACAGAAAAAGGAATTGACGAAAGTATTGAAAATCGCATGGCCGGCAGTCTTTGAGTCTTTTTTTATTCTCGCTGGCGGGCATGATCGATGTCTATATGGTCAGTGGACTCGGTTCGGAAGCAGTGGCTTCGGTGGGACTGACGACACAGCCAAAATTCCTCGGACTGTCTTTATTTTTTGCGATGAATGTGGCGATTGCCGCGATCGTTGCCAGACGAACAGGAGAAAAAGACAAAAGAAGAGCAAATGAAACGCTGGCAGAGGCAATCCTTCTTACGATTCTCTTCGGCGCGGTCATCACGGTTGCCTGTGTGAGTCTGGCAGGATGGCTGATGGAAAAGTGTGGATCCGCACCGGATACCCATGACGGAGCGGTGATTTATTTTCAGATTATTATGGGTGGGATGATCTTTAATATTATATCCATGGTGATCAATGCTGCACAGAGAGGGGCAGGAAACACCAAAATCGCGATGTATACCAACACCATATCCAGCATCGTCAATATTATTGGAAATTATCTTTTGATCGGTGGTCATCTTGGATTCCCTAAACTGGGGATCCGCGGAGCAGCACTGGCGACGGTGCTTGGAACGGTTGTGGGATGTACGATCAGTGTAATGTCACTGTTTCGGAAGGATTCCTTCCTCAGTATTCCGTATATTATAAAAGACGGGCTGTGGAAACGGTTCGAATCGGTAAAAATAATCTTAAAACTTTCAAGCAGTACATTCGTGGAGCAGATTCTGATGCGTATCGGTTTCATGTCAACCGCTGTGATGGCGGCTGACATGGGAACGGCGGCGATGGCGGCACATCAGGTGGGAATGAATGCGCTGAGTCTTTCGTTCTCTTTCGGTGATGGTATGCAGGCGGCAGCCGTGGCACTGATCGGGCAGAGTCTCGGAAGCAAAGAACCACAGGAGGCAAAGCGACACGGGATGACCTGTGAAAAAGTGGCACTTGTGATGGCTGTTTTTATGTCCATGTTCTATCTGTTCTGCGGAAAGTGGCTGTTCGGACTGTTCTTTGCGGAAGCACATATCGTGGAGATCGGTGTGAGGATCAGCCGGATTCTGATAGTGATCGTGCTGTTCCAGATCTGTCAGGTGGTATTCACCGGGGCACTGCGCGGTGCGGGCGATGTGGTGTACACCATGATCAGTTCTACCATCAGCGTTACCTTTGTGAGAACGGCTGTTTCGTATATATGCTGCTATATTGTTGGCTGGGGAATCTACGGAATCTGGATGGGTATCGTAGCGGATCAGTTCTGTCGTCTGATGCTAAGCGGCATACGGTTCCGGAGCGGAAAATGGATGAAAATCAAGATTTAACTTATTTATAAAATTTTATGGTGCCTGATACCGTTTCCCTCTTGACGAACAGGCAAAACTGCGTTATGTTATTAGACGTAAATTGTATAGAAAGCTTTTCTCTTATTCAGAGTGATGGAGATACATAGGATCTGTGAAGTCACGGCAACCCCGGATACGGAAGGTGCCTACCTGAGCGAGTAATCGAACAATAAGGGGATTTGATATATCGAAGTATTGAGTCCGCTTTTGGCGGGCTCATTTTTAGATTATACGTTGGAAAGAAAATGCGATATGACATTATCTTGAACGATAAACCCGGGAGAAAAGCACCCAGGGGTAAACCCCAGAGAAAAAGGAGAATGAGAATGGAAAAACGTTTATTTACTTCCGAATCTGTAACCGAAGGCCATCCGGACAAAATCTGTGACCAGATTTCCGATGCAGTCCTGGACGCACTGATGGAACAGGATCCGATGAGCCGTGTAGCCTGCGAGACAGCTATCACCACCGGTCTGGTACTGGTTATGGGTGAGATCACAACAAAAGGATATGTAGATATCCAGAAAATCGTAAGAGATACCGTTCGTGAGATCGGATATGACAGAGG
>ENA-OQIF01000376-OQIF01000376.1-human-gut-metagenome-genome-assembly--contig:-NODE-376-length-18591-cov-2.742797_pt1 | contig 18591 bp, 18 predicted proteins | sample MGYA00242574_ERZ504738 | MGnify/ENA primary metagenome ERZ504738 (study PRJEB26092, sample SAMD00036437) | human gut metagenome | host: Homo sapiens | study: EMG produced TPA metagenomics assembly of...
GAAAAGCATCCGAAGAGACAAAGAAAACCCTGTTAAACAAAGATCTGATTGCTATCAATCAGGACCTGGAAGCACGCGGGGCTTATGTGATCAAACCACTTCCGGATGCTTATAACGAGAATGAAGCATTTATTCTGGTAAAACCTCTGGCAGATGGAGATCTTGCGATCGGTATCTTTAATTTCAGTGATACACAGAGGGAACTGTCTCTGGAATTCTGGGATATGGGTATTCCATATGCTGCCGGAGTATCCCTGTCTCTGCATGACTGCATCACAGGGGAAGAACTGGGCGAATTTACCGAGCGATTTGCACCGGTTGTACCATCCCATGGCTGTGTGGTTGTGCGTGCGCGCATTGTAGAAAAGTAGAAGAACAGTGCTGAATAATTAGGAAATAAAGAGAAAGTTGTGGAAAAGTAAATGGATTGCAGAAAATGCGGTGCACATCTCACCACAGATGAGAAAGCCATCTATATGAAACTGGTATCGCGAAATGCTTCGAGTTTTCTGTGCATGGACTGTCTGGCGGAAGCGTTACACTGCGAACGAAAAGCGATTGAAGAGCGCATCCGATATTATCGGGAATCTGGCAATTGTGTGCTGTTTCGATAAACAAAGCCCCTCTTTACCGTGAAAAGTATAATTCCGGTGAAGAGGGCTTTTGTGTTTTCGCGAGCAACGAGCCAAAATTCATGCTTGCATGAGAACTTTGCGACTGACACGATATCAAGTAGAATTCGTGAAGTGTATTTTATCTCGTTTATGCAGGTAAGAAGCAAAGTTTTACTATGGGGCAGTCCGATATTGTGTTTTGTTGACAGTAATTCAACAACTGTTTTATAATGCAGACAGAAAAGATCGGAAAAAGGAGACGGCATGGAACGGACAAAGATAGAGCAGTTATTTGAAAATTATTCTTTCTGGAGACATCTTTCGGAGGAGGAAAAGAAGATGCTTCAGAAACAGATTCGATGGTGTACCTACGAAGAAGGGCAGATGGTCACGGACACAGGAAGAGACTGTCTGGGGATTTTTCTGGTATGTGATGGTATCCTGCGTGCCAATCTGGTATCGGAAGCCGGAAAAGAAGCTACTGTATGCCGGATACATCCGGGAGAACTCTGTGTGATTTCGGCGTCCTGCCTGCTTCCGGCCCTTCCTTTTGATATTCAGATCGATGCTGAGACGGCCAGTGAAGTATATCTGCTTCCGACGGGTATCCTGCGACAGATCATGGAAAAGAATATCTATCTGGAGAACTTTATCTATAAAAAGATCAATGAGAGTTTTTCTGATATTATCGCCGCGATACAGAAAATTCTGTTTGCCAGTCTGGAGCAGCGTCTGGTCGGATTTCTTCTGGATGAGGCGGCCGGAGAAAAAGACGGAAAGATTTATATGACGCAGGAGCAGATTGCAAGAGCTATTGGAAGTGCCAGAGAAGCAGTTAGCAGAACACTGAAAGGTCTGGTAAAAGGTGGCTGTGTGGAGTTGTTCCGCGGTGGTGTCCGTGTGGTCGATCGGAAAGAATTATATAAAAAAATATAAGAAGAAAATATGCGCGATTTTTTGCAAAAAAGTGATCGAGCAACAGGGAAGAGAGATTGTGTCAGAACAGGGAAAAGAAGAGGTCAATCTGGTGTGCTATCATGTGTATGAACCGGTCGATCAGATTCTTCTGGAGGCTGTAATAGCAGAAAATCCTCCGGTATCGGACGACATTCCGCTTACCGGGGGATTTTTCTGTAGTGATCTGTTTATTTCTCCAGCAGTTTCAGAATATTTTCCTTACTGTCCACGCCGACGCTGGTAGCTGTCAGCTCGCCGTTTTTAAATACCAGAACGGTAGGAATGCTCATCACGCGGTACTTTCTTGCCAGATCCGGGTTTTCGTCTACGTTGACTTTGCCTACTTTGATTTTGCCTTCATTTTCCGAAGCAATCTCTTCGATCACGGGGGCAAGCATACGGCACGGCATGCACCAGGTAGCCCAGAAATCAACCAGCACCGGCACATCGGAGCCGAGCACTTCTGCTTCAAAATTGTCTGTTGTAAATGTATATTCCATAGTACTATGACCTCCTGTGTTTTTTATGATAATAGGATACCACATCTGCCGGGAAAGATTCTGTGATTAAGTCACAAACACAAATCTGAAGAAAATATGACGGTATTTTCGTGAATTTTCTGTAAAATTTTAGAAATCAAACTGATTACAAAAGACAAAAGGCGTGGTATAATGAGCCCAAACGGGCAGACAGGGAAATGTCTGTGAAAAAAGAGGGTTTATCGTGGGAAAAACTGTAAGAAAAGAATGAAGAGATGAGGTGTACTATGAAAGGAAGAATGCTGTTTATCTTCAATCCGCGATCCGGAAAAGGGCAGATCCGCAACAAACTGATGGACATCATCGATGTTTTTGTCAAGGGCGGCTATGAAGTAGTGGTGCATCCGACCCAGGGGGTGAAGGATGCGGAAAAAATGGCAAAGAGCATGGCTGAAGAGGTCGATCTGATTGTGTGCAGCGGCGGAGACGGAACTCTTGATGAAGTGGTTACCGGTCTGATGGAAATCGGTGCGAATGTACCACTCGGTTATATTCCGGCGGGAAGTACAAACGATTTTGCAAGTAGCCTCGAGATCCCGCGGGATATGGTGAAAGCAGCGCAGGATATCGTGGACGGCCATCTGTTTTCCGTGGATGTGGGAAGCTTTAATGAAGATAATTTTATCTATGTGGCAGCTTTCGGCATGTTTACTGATGTTTCGTATGAAACAAGCCAGGATCTGAAAAATATTCTGGGACATCTTGCCTATGTGATGGAAGGCGCAAAGAGAATCTTTGATGTAAAGACCTACCATCTGTGTGTGGAAGCCAACGGAGAAGTCCATGAGGGCGATTATATCTATGGAATGATCACAAATTCCCATTCCATAGGAGGTTTTCGTAATCTGGTGGGAAACGATGTGGAGATGGATGACGGTCTGTTTGAAGTTACCCTGATCAAAAAACCGAAAAATACCGCTGGAATTAAATGAGATCATCGCCGCGCTGATCAATGCGTACGATGACACCGATATGATCGATGCATTCAAAGCGGACAGCCTGTATATCCACGGAGATGAAGCGATTTCCTGGACGCTGGACGGTGAATTCGGCGGCGAGCATAAAGAGGTTAGAATAAAAACAGAAAGCAGGCGCTTGATATTCTCATCAACTCTTGAATTTCAGAAGTTGATGGGTTATAATATACAAGAATAAAAACGTGAACGTAGGAGGTTTGATTATGTTAGTATCAGCTACAGAAATGTTAAAAAAAGCAAAAGCAGGTCACTATGCAGTAGGACAGTTCAACATCAACAACCTTGAGTGGACAAAAGCTATTCTGCAGACTGCACAGGAATGCAACTCCCCGGTAATCCTTGGTGTATCCGAAGGTGCTGGAAAATATATGACAGGTTACAAAACTGTTGTAGGAATGGTTAATGGAATGCTGGAAGAGCTGAACATCACTGTTCCGGTTGCTCTGCATCTGGATCACGGCAGCTATGAAGGATGCCTGAAATGCGTAGAAGCAGGTTTCTCTTCTATCATGTTCGACGGTTCTCATTACCCAATCGAAGAGAACGTTGCAAAAACAACTGAACTGGTTAAAATCGTAAAAGAACACGGAATGTCTCTGGAAGCAGAAGTTGGTTCCATCGGTGGTGAAGAAGACGGCGTTATCGGTGCCGGCGAGTGTGCAGATCCGAAGGAATGCAAAATGATCGCAGATCTGGGTGTTGATTTCCTGGCAGCAGGTATCGGTAACATCCACGGAAAATATCCGGCAAACTGGAAAGGTCTGAGCTTCGAAACTCTGGCAGCAGTTCAGGAACTGACAGGAGAACTGCCTCTGGTACTGCACGGTGGTACAGGTATCCCGGCTGATCAGATCAAAAAAGCAATCGACCTGGGCGTATCCAAAATCAATGTAAATACAGAGTGCCAGCTGGCATTTGCTGATGCTACACGTAAATACATCGAAGCTGGAAAAGACCTGGAAGGTAAAGGCTTTGACCCAAGAAAACTTCTGGCTCCGGGAGCAGAAGCAATCAAAGCTACTGTAAAAGAAAAAATGGAACTGTTCGGTTCTGTAAACAAAGCTTGAGAAATCTAATCAAAATTGGTTGGTCAGACCAGCTTTGATATACATGGCAACAAGTAGGCAGTCTGCTTATCAAAAAAGTGGACTGCCTTTTTGAAGCTAGAGCGTGTCTGAAAAATCATTTCCGCAATCTGCAAGCCCCACTTTGCGGTATATTTTACCCTCATTCGGTTGCCGTAGCCCGCTACGCCGCCCTCATTCGGATAAAATCTCCCACAAACTGGGACTCGCAGCTCACGAAAAGCTTTTTTCAGACACGCTCTAGGCAGATTCCGAAGAATTCGTTTCTTTCAGCAAACAGTTTTTCAGGATCAGTGACGGAAAGAGAATAGAATAAAAGACAGGAAAGAGAGGGAAAAGCATGAAAATTTACTATCAGCATCCACAGACCTGGTTTGGCGATTGCATGCCTTTTGGAAAGGGTGATACTTTCTACCTTTTTCATCAGAGAGATACCAGAGTGCCGTGCCCTTTTGGAGAGCCGTTTGGCTGGGATCTGGCAACCACAAAGGATTTTGTGACTTATGAGGATTGTGGTGTGGTGATTCCGAGAGGAACGGATGAAGAGCAGGATCAGTTTATCTTTGCCGGAAGTATCTGCGAAGACAGAGAAGGAAAATATCATGCATTCTACACCGGTTACAACAGAGATTATCCAAAACAGGGAAAACCATCTCAGGTACTGATGCATGCGGTCAGTGAGGATCTGAAACACTGGACAAAGACGCAGGATGCAGTAACCTTTGTTCCGCAGCCGGGATATGATCCGGATGATTGGAGAGATCCGTTTGTACTGTGGGATGACGAATCTGAAAAATATATTCTGATCCTGGGGGCACGTCTGGAAGGAGACAAGCATAAAACAACAGGAAGAACCGTTTATTTTACATCAGATGATCTTGCAGACTGGGAGTTTCAGGGAGACTTCTGGGCACCGGATCTGTTTACCATGCATGAGATGCCGGATCTTTTCAAGATGGGAGACTGGTGGTATCTGATCACAACAGAATATTCCCATGCATCCACACAGGTATACCGTATGGCAAAAAGTCTGAAAGGACCGTGGATCGCACCGGATGACGATGCTTTTGACGGAAGAGCTTATTATGCAGGAAGAACCTTCATGCTGAACAATCAGAGGATTCTGTTCGGATGGGTTCCGACACGTGCCAACGAGACAGACAGTGCAAATCTCTGGTACAGACCGGAGGCAGATAAAGAAGATTTTATCTGGGCAGGAACCTTTGTAGCACATGAACTGTACCAGAGAGAAGACGGCACATTAGGCTGCCGGATCCCGGATACGGTATGGAATGCATTTAAGGATGAGAAAAAGCTGGATGATGTAAAACTGGAAAAAGAATCAGGAAGAGCATTACGGCATGTAGTAACGGAGACCGGTGACTGCTATCGATACGAAGCAGATGTTACATTTGCCGAGGGAACACGTGGATTCTCCGTTGGCGTGCGTGCGCAGGAAGCGGATGATGAATTCTATTCTTTCACATTTGAGTGTCCGAAGGATCGTGTGATCTTCGAGAAATCTCCGAACTGGCCATGGCCACAGATGAATAACATGGGACTGGAACGTCTGATTCGTCTGGTTCCTGGAAAGAAATATCATGTACAGATTATCGTGGATGATACGATTGCTACACTGTATGTGGACGGAGTTGCCCTGAATACCCGCATGTATACAAACCCGGGGAAAGGAATCTGCCTGGGAGTTACAGATGGAAGTGCGGTATTTGAGAATCAGAGTATTGCATATCTGTAAAAGGGAATCGGGCCGCCGTACTGTTTTTGGTGCGGCGGCCCTGATTTTATCTCGTTCTTTTCAGAACACTTCGCGGGATATTACCTGCCGGACAGTTACAATATTTTAAAAGAGAAACGATGTACTGGTGATTCGAGGATAAGTATAATTCATAAAATGGAGTCTGAAAAAAACAGGCTCCATTTTGCAATTGTTTACTGGTGAAAAGAAAAAAGTATGTTATAATAAAAAGAATAATGTAAAAAAAGAAATGCAATAAGGAGATGGAAATCCATGAAAGTATCTATGTGTAAAACCATGCGGACTTATGAGTGGAAAAATCTGTCGAAAGATCTTCTGGCGGGTCTGGTGATCATGGCAGTGTCGATTCCAATATCCATGGGATATGCGCAGATCGCTGGGCTTCCGGCGGTGTATGGACTGTACGGCTCAGTTTTTCCGATAGTACTGTTTGCCTTATTTTCTACTTCCCCGCAGTTTGTTTTCGGTGTAGATGCTGCTCCGGCGGCACTGGTAGGATCGGCACTGGTAAGTCTGGGGATTGAAGGGGGATCGAAGGAAGCAATTGCGGCAGTTCCGGTGCTTGCATTTTTTGTTGCTGTCTGGCTTCTGGTCTTTTATCTGTGTCGGGCGGGAAAACTGGTCAATTATATTTCAGCACCGGTGATGGGCGGATTTATCAGTGGAATCTGTACCACGATCATTCTGATGCAGGTGCCTAAATTATTCGGTGGTAAAGCAGGGGTCGGGGAACTCCCGGAACTGGTGCATCATATCTGGGAGAGTCGGACGATCTTTCATCTGCCATCCTTGCTTCTGGGTGTTGGTACACTGGTGATTCTTCTGGTGTCAAAAAAGCTGATTCCCAAATTTCCGATGGCAGTGTTTCTGATGGCAGCGGGTGCGATCGGTACGGCGTTTTTTCATCTGGAAGATCTTGATATTCAGACGCTTGCAGCAGTGAAACCGGGGCTTCCCACATGGACAGTTCCGGAGTTTGGAGCAATTCCGTTAAAAGAGGCGGTGATCATCAGTCTTTCCGTGGCAGTTGTCATCATGGCAGAGACATTACTTGCGGAGAACAGTTTTGCACAGAAAATCGTTACCGGATCGATGACAATCAGGAAATTCTTGCATTTGCCATGGGAAATCTGGCTGCTTCCGTTATCGGTTGCTGTCCGGTCAATGGATCCGTATCGAGAACGGCTATGGGAGAGCAGTACCAGGCGAAAACTCAGCTGACCGGTATCGTGGCCGGACTGTCTATGATTGTATTATTGCTTTGCGGAACCGGATTTATCGGGTATCTTCCGATTCCGGTGCTGACAGCGATTGTGATTTCAGCGTTATTGGGAGCGACAGAATTTGATCTGGCGGTGCGGCTGTGGAAGGTGAGCCGCACGGAATATCTGATCTTTGCTGGAGCATTTTTCGGTGTACTGATGCTTGGGACTATCAACGGAGTATTGATTGGAATCATCCTTTCTTTTTCAGAGATGATTATCCGGACATCCAAGCCTTCCAGAGGCTTTCTTGGGATTCAGCCGGGACATCGGCATTTCCGGGATCTGAAAGAAAGCGATCAGATCCATGCGATTGAAGGGGTGTTGATCTATCGGTTCAGCAGCAATCTGTTTTTTGCCAATATTCAGGTATTGCAAAGTGACATTGAGGATAATCTGCGGGAAGATACCAAAGCAGCGATTTTGGATGCCAGTGGAATCGGAAGTATGGATATTACAGCGGCAGATCGGTTAAAACTTTTATATGAGTCACTGAAAGAGAAAAATATACGTTTTTTATATCACAGAACATATTGCAGGATTGAATGAACAGATGCGTCAGCTGGGACTTGGATGTTTGATTCAGGAGGGCTGTGTGCGAAGAACGACACATATTGCTTTGAAAGATATGGGTATTACCCGTCCGTATCCCTTAGAGGGCGGTGTGGATAATGAACAGCGCAGTGCGTCCAGAAAACGTGCCGACAACAGAGTGCAGGAATTTGTCTGGGCGTTTGGAAGTCAGGCAGAAGAGGAGATCGAACGACAGATCGGGTGTCAGATTGAACAGTTGAAGAAAACCGGTGATGTGGAATATCTGCTTCACGGCCGATGGTCTCATATGGAGGATCTGGATCAGGATGAGTGGCTGGAACATCTGGAAGAGCATCTCAAAGAAATTGTCAATATTTCCGGAAAAGATGAAAAAACCCTGGCAATTCGACTGGAAAAACACCGTCAGGAAGTGCATGACCGTATTGCAAGAGAACATCCGGAACTTGCAGAGCGTTTCCGGGAAAGGCGTCATCTGTTGGATGAACATCTGAAGGAAAAGAGACCGGAAGTTTATGAACTTGTAATTCAGTTGCGCAAAAAGATCAGCGATGAGCAGAGAGAAAAAGAGGAACAACAGTTACATTAGAGGGTAGTAAACGATGACAGAGCAAAAGAAAACTAGAACAGAGCAAAAGAAAACCATGACGATGGAGCAGGTGGAAGAGGAGATGGAAGAGTATCGCAGGATTTTTGACGTGGTGCGGCTCATCGAAGAAGAAACGATCCAAATGATGGAAGAGGGCAGGGAGGAAGAAATTGATCCTGAGAAAGTGGCCTGCTATTCATTCTGGAAGAAGAACAGGCAATGTAAGAACTGTATATCTGCAAGAGTACTCAGGGAAAAGAACCAGGGGACCAAACTGGAGTTCGCGGGAGAAGATATTTATCAGGTAACTGCTTGCTATATGGAAATAGATGGAAAAGCATATGTAATGGAACTGGTGAAAAAACTGAACGAAGAATTCCTTCTGGACGCAGAGGGATGTGAAAAACTGGTTCGAAAACTGGACGGATATAACCAGGATCTTTACATTGATGCTCTGACAGGCTCTTACAATCGAAGATATTATGAGGAACGACTGAAAGGAAAAGAAACTTCTGCCGGTGTGGCAGTTATAGATCTGGATGATTTTAAACTGTGGAATGATACATATGGACATGGAGCAGGAGATGTGGTGCTACAGACAGTGGTGAAAGCGATCCGTCAGTCCACACGGAAAACAGACAGTCTGGTACGCTATGGAGGGGATGAATTTCTTCTGGTTATGCCGGATGTTTCCGATGAAGTTTTTCTGAAAAAACTGGAATATATTCAGAAGCAGATCAGGGACGCGGATATTCCCGGTTTTTCCAGAATGCGTCTTTCTGTCAGTATCGGAGGCGTGACAGTCCGGGAAGAAGTTATGGAAGAGGCAGTACGAAAAGCAGACCGGCTGATGTATCAGGCGAAAATCCAGAAGAATATGGTGGTGACTGAAAGAAAATCAATTGATGCGGATGGAACGATTCATCTGGAAGAAGAGACAAAGCGGACAAAGCAGCTGATCATGATCGTAGATGATTCTGAGATGAACCGTGAGATCCTTGCGTCGATTCTGGAAGAAGATTATCAGATCATTGAAGCAGAAAACGGAGAAGACTGTCTGCGTCTTTTGCAAAAGTATGGAACTGAGATATCGTTGATTCTTCTGGATATTGTAATGCCTGGCATGAATGGATTTCAGGTTTTACATGATATGAACAAAAATCACTGGATCGAAGATGTTCCGGTTATCATGATTTCCAGTGAAGACTCCGAAAAGAGTATACGACGGGCTTACGAAATGGGAGTATCGGATTATATCAGCCGGCCATTCGATGCAAAGGTTGTTTATCAGAGAGTATTCAATACGATCAAACTGTATGCAAAACAAAGAAGACTGATCACACTGGTAACGGATCAGGTTTATGAGAAGGAGAAAAACAACCGGATCATGGTGAGTATTCTGAGTCAGATCGTAGAGTTTCGAAATGGTGAAAGTGGACTGCATGTGGAACATATCAACAAACTGTCCGGTATGCTCCTGGAACGGCTGGTACAAAAAACCGACAAGTATCATCTGACCTGGACGGATCAGTATCTGATCACAGTAGCTTCTGCTCTTCATGATATCGGGAAAATCGGGATCGATGAGAAAATCCTGAACAAGCCGGGTAAACTGACACCGGAAGAATTTGAACTGATGAAAATGCATACGATGATAGGGGCATCCATGCTGAAACGGCTGGAAATATATAAAGAAGAACGGCTGGTGCAGATTGCCTGTGAGATCTGCCGCTGGCACCATGAACGGTATGACGGAAGCGGATACCCGGATGGACTGAAGGGGGAAGAGATTCCGATTGCAGCTCAGGTGGTCTCTATTGTAGATGTCTACGATGCATTGACGAGCCCGAGAGTTTATAAAAAAGCATATTCTCATGAGAAAGCGATGCATATGATCCTGACCGGAGAATGCGGTGTGTTTCAGCCTTTGCTTCTGGATTGTTTTTGTGATATTCAGGAGGAAGTACGGAAGGTGACACAGGAAAAAAGCGAAAAAGAAGGAAAAATATCCGGATTTGAACTGACAGATCTGAAAGAAACTCTGAAAAACAGTCATCTGATCGGTGATTTAAAACCAGAAAAGAATCACTGACAGGGTAGAAAAACCGGTAAGTATGTGGTAAGATAAATGCAACGTGTTAAAGTGAAAAAGTGTTAGAGGAGGAATAGTGCTATGTATATTACATGTCTGGATGTGGAAGGTGTGCTGGTTCCGGAGATCTGGGTGGCATTTGCCGAGGAGAGTGGAATTCCGGCACTGAAGAAAACAACCAGAGACGAACCGGATTATGATAAGCTGATGAAATGGAGACTGGGTGTACTGAAGGAGCATGGGCTTGGGTTGAAAGAGATTCAGGAAACCATCGAAAAGATTCAGCCACTTCCGGGCGCAAAAGAATTCTTAGATGAATTAAGAAGTTTCAGCCAGGTTATCCTGATCAGTGATACCTTTGCAGAATTTGCCGGTCCACTGATGGAAAAACTGGGACGTCCCACATTATTCTGCAACAGTCTGGAGGTTTCCGGGAACGGAGAAATCACAGGATATAAGATGCGTGTGGAACAGACAAAACTGACCACTGTAAAAGCACTGCAGTCTATCGGATTTGAGACGATTGCCAGTGGAGATTCCTATAACGATCTGGGGATGATCCAGGCAAGCAAGGCAGGCTTCTTATTCCGAAGCACGGATAAGATCAAAGCAGAATATCCACAGATTCCGGCGTATGAGACCTATGACGAACTGCTTGGTGCTATCAAAAAAGCAATGGCAGAGTAAATAAAAATATTATAATCACAGGATGGAAGCATGGTTTTGTAAGAAAAAACATATTGACATAGTATGTAATTAATAATATGATAGCAATATCCGGTTCAGTTGCAGAAGAGACTGAGAAAAGAGACAACAGACAGCTGGACAGGATATAATTGTGACCGGGAGTACTACTGCCCGGTTATAATTATATTTACACAGGAATCGGTCCGGTGAACCGGTTCTGAGGACGAGAACAGGGAGAATGATATGTTAAATCAGTTTTCAAGAACACAGCTGCTGCTGGGTGAAGAAGCGATGGAAAAGCTGAAGAATTCAAGAGTGGCTGTTTTTGGTATCGGCGGTGTCGGCGGATATGTCTGTGAGGCACTGGTGCGAAGCGGTGTCGGAGCCTTTGATCTGATCGATGATGACAAGGTATGCCTGACCAATCTGAACCGTCAGATTATTGCTACGAGAAAAACCGTAGGAAAATATAAAACAGATGTGATGAAAGAACGGATGCTGGAGATCAATCCGAATGTGGATGTACATATCCATAAGTGCTTCTTCCTTCCGGAAAATGCAGATGAATTTCCATTTGAAGAGTATGATTATGTGGTAGATGCAGTAGACACCGTGACTGCAAAAATTGAACTGGTAATGAAATGCCAGGAAAAAGGCGTGCCGATTATGAGCAGCATGGGAGCCGGCAATAAGCTGGATGCCAGCCAGTTCAAGGTGGCTGATATTTATAAAACCAAGGTATGCCCGTTGGCCAAGGTTATGCGCCGGGAACTGAAGAAGAGAAGAGTCAGAAAATTAAAGGTTGTTTACTCGGAAGAACTGCCGAAACGTCCGATTGAGGATATGTCCATCAGTTGCAGAACAAACTGCATCTGCCCGCCGGGAGCCGCACACAAATGTACGGAACGACGAGATATTCCGGGCAGTGTGGCATATGTGCCATCGGTAGCAGGATTGATCATTGCAGGAGAAGTCGTGAAAGATCTGACAACCGTGAAAAAACAGAAATAAAGCTGAAATCAACCAGAGAGTAATCAGAAAGGAAAGACAGCATATGGAAGAAATGATTACAAGAGAACAGATGGAAAAACTGAAAAAACTAGCAGGATTATTTGAGAAGTCTGGAATCTGTTGCAGTAGCATTTTCCAGTGGTGTAGATTCCACATTTTTATTAAAAGGTGGCAAAAGACACGCTGGGTGATAAGGTGATGGCAGTGACTGCCCCAGTCCTGCTCTTTCCCCAAAAGAGAGTTAAAAGAAGCGATTGCATTCTGTGAAAAAGAAGGAATCAAACATGTGATCTGCGAATCTGAGGAACTGAGTATCGAAGGATTTGCTCAGAATCCGAAGAACCGCTGCTATCTGTGTAAAAAAGAACTGTTTGAAAAGATTCAGAAAATCGCCGCGGATAATGGTATGAAAGCCATCGTGGAAGGTTCCAATCTGGATGATAACGGAGATTACCGTCCGGGACTGCAGGCAGTCGCCGAGCTTGGAATCAAAAGTCCGTTACGTCACTGTGATCTGACAAAAGCAGACATTCGTGCACTGTCCCATTACCTGCATCTGCCGACTTGGGAGAAACAGTCTTTCGCCTGCCTGTCTTCCCGCTTTGTATACGGAGAGACGATCACAGAAGAAAAACTTGGCATGGTAGATAAGGCAGAACAGCTGCTTCTGGACATGGGATTTCATCAGGTACGCGTCCGCATCCACGGTATGATGGCGCGAATCGAGATTGATCCTTCCGAGTTTGGAAAACTGATGGAAGAGGAAAACCGGGAAAAAATTGCAAAAACACTGAAAGCGTACGGATTTACTTATGTAACGCTGGATCTGATGGGATATCGTACCGGAAGCATGAATGAAACATTATAAGCATACAGTACGCATATTAATATAGAAGAAATAAATACATATACAGATCTGAGAACGATAAAAAGCCCCCGACAATGGAGAAAATTTTCCAGTGTCGGGGCTTCGTTTTTGCGAGCGGTGAGCCAAAAATAAATCTTTATTATAACCGTACTGACCGTGAGCAGGTGAATCAGATTTTATGATCGTCAGATACTGGATTGACGGTAAATCGCATAGGAAATTCCGGCAGTAATTGCCTCACAGATCCAGAATGCATGCCACACACCGGACGGACCAATCAGGCGGCTCAGAAGAAATGCAAGTGGTAGAATCAGAATCGTATAGCGGCAGAGGGAGATCATCAGCGACGGTATGCCTTTTCCAAGCCCTTCGAGTGCTCCACTGGAAGTAATGGACACGGAAGATACGATAAATCCAAGACTGATGATTCGAAGTGCTGTACTTCCGGCTGTGATCGTCTGTGGGTTGGTAGTAAAGAGTCCGAGCAAAGTGCCCGGAATAAACATGCAGAGCAGGGTGCCTGTAAGCATGATTCCGGCAGAAAGATATAACGTATAGGAATACAGTTTGTGTACGCGCTTTTGTTTGCCGGCACCGTAGTTGTATCCAATCAGCGGACGCATTCCCTGGATAATCCCGTTTGCCGGAAGATACAGGAAGGTTTGGAGCTTGTAATAGACACCAAGGATCATCACATACATCTGTCCGTAAACTGCGAGGATCGCATTCAGGGAAGAAATCAGCAGGGAAGACAGTGCCATATTTAAGGTTGCCGGAATTCCTACAGCATAGATCTTTTTTAACAGTATGAGATCAAATTTCAGAGATTTCAGAGAAATCCTTACCGGTAGAGGACGGATCCATGCGAAAAGCAGATACGCTGCCAGCGTAAGCAGCTGTCCAAGCCCGGTCGCCCATGCGGCACCCCGGATTCCCATCCGGGGAACCGGTCCGAGTCCGAAAATCATGATCGGATCCAGAATAATGTTCAGAATACATCCACTCATCATACAGAACATTGTGGTCTTCATCCGTCCGACAGACTGGAAAATCTTTTCATAAGCAACCCCCAGAGATATAATAACAGAGAAACCAAACGTGATCCGGGAGTAGGTGATTCCCATGGAGAGAATTTCCTGTTCTTTCGTGAACATGGAAAGAAATGCCGGCATGATGGTAATCGTTCCAATGGTTAAAATTACACCGTGAAGAAACGAACAGGCAATGCCAAGCGTGGCGCTGGTATCCGCTTTTTCCTGTTTCTGTGCACCCAGAAAATAGGCAATCGTCGCGTTGATGCCGATGCCGAAACCGACACCTACGGCAGTGATCAGATTCTGAACCGGGAAGACCAGAGAGAGCGCGGTCATCGCATTTTCATTGATCTTTGCCACAAAATAACTGTCGATAATATTGTACAGTGAATTGACCATCATTGACAATACCATCGGAAGTGCCATGGATAAAAGCAATGGCAGGATAGGTTTCTCTTTCATGTAAGTTTGTTCCATAAAATATCCTCCTTGAAAATATCGATACCGGATGGTACCTTTTGCCTCTGGTATCATGAAATAAAAAAGCCACATAACCGCATCTGCCGGAACAGAAGGGGTTTATGTGGCGAAAAAATAGATGTATCCTTTCAGAAAGGATACATCCAGAAAAATCCACACAGGTTTTGGATGTCATGTAAGACAGTCGTATTCTATTGGAAAACGAAGGGTTTGTCAATAGAGTTTAAAAAATTTATAAAAATCTTTCAGAAAAAGGTAGGCAGATGAAGAGAAAACAGATATAGTTATTATTTATCAAAGAAGAAAAAATCAGAGAAGTTAAAGGAGAAGCGATGGAACATTTGGCGTGGTATGAACTGTTACTGCTGTTTTTTGCCGCATCTTTTCTTGGATGGGTGCTGGAGACTGCAGCGGCAGATATCAAAACAGAAAAAATTTGTAAATCGTGGTCTGGTGACCGGTCCGTTCTGCGTAATGTATGGTATCACGACGGTACTTTTAACGGTAGGGCTTGGAGAATTGCGTGGTATCTGGTTGTTTTTATTTTCTGCAATTTATGCGACGGTGGTGGAATGGATCGGGGGTCACCTGATCGAACGGTTATTTCATCAGCGATGGTGGGATTATTCCGGGAAAAAGGGAACTTGGACGGTTATATCTGCCTGGGTGCTTCTGTGTTCTGGGGTGTTCTGGGATTTGTGATGGTGACCTGGGGAAATGATCTGCTGTTCCGGTTGATGGCGCTGCTGCCGTTGCTGCTGGTAAAAATTTTACTTCTGGTACTGGTTGGCCTTCTGGTGGTAGACATTCTGGCTTCCTATATTCTGCTTCGTGGTTACGGAAACAACATCCGCCAGTGGGAGGAGGCAGATAACCGGATCCGTAAAGTCACGTTACGATTGCAAAACTGGATCGGAACGGTCATTGCACGACGAATCCGAAAGGCATACCCGAAAGCAGCGGAGACAAAAATCGAAGAGCAAGAGGCAGCGAAAGTGACCTCTACGGTATTTGCCGCCGGATGCAGTTTTTATAAAATTGTTCTTTTATTTTTCTGCGGAGCCTTTCTGGGTGATCTGACAGAAACTGTTTTCTGCAGGATCACTGCCGGTGTCTGGATGAGTCGTAGCAGTGTAGTCTGGGGACCGTTCAGCATCGTGTGGGGACTGGCAATCGCGCTGGTCACTGCCCTGCTATACAAATACAAAGACCGTTCCGATTCCTTCCTTTTCGGTATGGGAACCTTTCTCGGTGGCGCTTATGAGTATCTGTGCAGCGTCTTTACGGAACTGGTATTCGGTAAAGTATTCTGGGATTACAGTGCGATCCCGTTCAACCTGGGCGGCAGGATCAATCTGTTATACTGCTTTTTCTGGGGCATCGCTGCGGTGGTCTGGTTCAAACTCCTGTATCCGCGATTGTCCGACTGGATCGAAAAGATTCCGATGAAACCGGGAAAATCATCACCTGGGCACTGATCCTCTTCATGTGCTGCAACATCGTGATGTCCTGCATGGCACTGATCCGCTACGACGCAAGGGGAAAAGGCATGTCCGCAGAAAATACACTGGAAGAATGGCTCGACGAACATTACGACGATGCCCGGATGCAGCGGATCTATCCGAATGCGATCACTGCATCATGAGCAGTGAATGGAGATGAATGTGCATATTGAATAAAAACCCATAAAAAATAAAAACCCAAAAACTCTGTCCCCAGTGGCATCAACCACCAGTTGAAAAACCGGGGCGGGAGTGCGGGATCAGAAAGGGGAACACTTTGTGGGCGTTTAGGGCAAGCTTTGAGATCCGGCGCTTACGTAGGCTTTCGCGAGGGTCAGCTGACCCTCGTGAATATAGCCGAAGTTAGCGACTAGCTCAAAGTTGTCCTGCCCACGTTCCCCGTCTGATCCCGCACTCCCGCCCCGGTTTTTCGGCGTCCGCGTAGCCAATAAAAATAAGAAACCTCAAGAATTTTCCCCTTTAAGCGCCTGCGTAATCCCCTTCACCGAAGAAGCATACTCCATCGGCGCCATCCCCGTAGCCTTCTTAAACTGCTTCGAAAAATAAGGCAGCGAACTATAAGACAAAAACCCTGCGATCTCCGTCAGATTTTTCCGTCCGTCCCGGATCATATCCTTTGCCCGCTGAATCTTCAGTCCGTTAAAATATTCCATCGGACCACATCCCTTCTCCTTCTGAAATAGTTTCTGAATCGAAGAACGGCTCAGCGAAAAATGCTCACACAGCTGATCCAGCGAAAGCTGTTCACAGATATGAAACTCCATAAACTCTGTGATTTCCTGTAAGCGCTTCTCCCGTGTTCCCGAAAGTTCCACCGGACTCACGAACGTCCCCGTGATCCGCCGGCGCGGAAAAACATCAGGCTTTGCATCATTTTGAAGTACTGTGACAAGAAAAAGCTCCAGATACAGCAGAATCATCTGCTGGGAACCAATCGGTGTATCCGCCCGAAGCTTGACCTGTTCCACGGAAGGAATATTCATCGGTGTGGATAATACTTTCCGGGCGGTGTCGAGAATGTGGGAAACCAACGTCCGTTCCTCCATATTTAATGTCATCTTTTTTCCACGGAATTCACCCATTGCCGGAGAATGACTGACAAAAGAGACAGCAACAAGATTTGGTGAAGAATTTCCGACTGAGCGGATCGCATGAAACTCATTTGGTTCATGGAAAATAATATCTCCTGCGTGAAGTGTAAACTGATGTTCTCCGCCCTGAACGATCACACTGCCTTTATCAACATACATAAATTCCCAGAAATCATGGGATTCCCCACGGAATACAAAATCCCGCATATATTCAAAATAATGAATCGTGATGATCGAATCAATCACAATCTCGCGTTTCAGCTTTGTTTCAATATAAGTCATAAGTGAACACATCCCTCCGAATACCCCCATTTTACCAGAGAACAGGGTAATCCACAACAAAAGGATCGGCCTGATTTCGTGCAAAATAAGCGCTTTATTATGGTAAAACGCTAAAAAGCATACGCAATCAGACAATAAGAGTACACAATAAGACAACTCAAAAACGAAAAAACTGGTTATAATGAATAAAACAAAAACAACTGTCTGAGGGACAAGGACGAACAGTTGACAAAGGAAAAATAAAGAGGCAAACACCTATGATGATAATTGAAAGAGGAAATACGAAAGTCTGTTTCTGTCAGGAGACTCTGGCGGTGACGGTAGAAAAGGATCAGACCCGCTGGGAATGGGCGGATGGCTTTCAGCCGAAACTGATCTGTAAAGAAGGAAGCTTTTCTTTTCTGGATGCAGTAACCATCACCCATGAAACCTATACTATGGGTGTCGGCATCGGAATCCGAAGCTGTTTTGAGGGATTTGAAAAAGACGGCGTGACTTATCCGTATGCTTTTGAGACACTGATCTGGATGGAAGATACCACAGAACAGGTATATTTCGAATGGGTTCCGTTAAAAGAAGAAGGGCTTCAGGTTGAAAAAGTACTCTGGCCGGGTCAGATGGCTTTTGAAGAAAAGAAAGACAGCTGGTATACGTTGCTGACACATCAGCAGGGTATTCTGATTCCGAATGACTGGGAGATACCGTTGTCTGCGATTCCGTTTGCAGGATTTTTTGAAACAGCAGGCGGATACATGCCCTGGTTCGGTCAGGTGAAAGACAGACAGGGTTACATCGCGATCTGCACCACACCGTGGAATGCAGGATACTATGCCGAGCATCCGGCAGGCGGCCCATACACTCACGTCGGCGTATACTTTGAACCGAGTCTCGGAAAGATGGATTATCGCAGAGTGATGCGATATACTTTCCTGGATGACTGTGATTACAATGATCTGTGTAAAGAATATCGGTCTTATGTAAACGAACAGGGAAGATTAAGAACGCTGGAAGAAAAAGCGGCAAGAAATCCTTCCGTCAATGATCTGATCGGATGTGCTTTCGTTCACAAGGGAATCAAAACCCAGGTGCAACACAACTCCGATTCTTTGATCCGGAGAATCCGGAAAAGAACAATCATCTGATAAACTTTTGCACAACGTACAAAAGAAAT
>ENA-OQIF01000377-OQIF01000377.1-human-gut-metagenome-genome-assembly--contig:-NODE-377-length-18578-cov-2.586797_pt1 | contig 18578 bp, 18 predicted proteins | sample MGYA00242574_ERZ504738 | MGnify/ENA primary metagenome ERZ504738 (study PRJEB26092, sample SAMD00036437) | human gut metagenome | host: Homo sapiens | study: EMG produced TPA metagenomics assembly of...
CAGATTATCCGAAGGAGATCAAAGCTTTCTACATGAAGATGAATGAGGATAACAAGACTGTTGCAGCTATGGACTGTCTGGTGCCTGGAATCGGTGAGATCATCGGTGGAAGCCAGAGAGAGGATGACATTGAGAAACTTGAGAAACGTATGGACGAGCTGGGACTTTAAGAAAAGAGGATTATGACTTCTATCTTGATCTTCGTAAATATGGTTCCACACGCCATTCAGGATTTGGCTTGGATTTGAACGTTGCGTAATGTACCTTACCGGCATGGGCAACATCCGCGACGTAATTCCATTCCCAAGAACTGTTAAAAACTGTGATTTATAATTTGACTGATATCAGTATTGTGGGAGCATTGAAGCTGCAGAGCAATCCGCAGATATCAAAAATGTTATAGAAAGAGAGATTGGCATGAGATTTATTCATCTTGCAGATGTACACCTTGGTGCAGTTCCTGACAGGGGCTGTCCATGGAGCAGCAGGCGGGAGGAAGAAATCTGGGAAACTTTCCGCCGGGTTATTGCGGGTATCCGCGAGAATCCGGTGGATTTGTTATTTATAGCAGGAGATTTGTTCCACCGCCAGCCTCTTCTACGGGAACTGAAAGAAGTAAATAACCTGTTTTCCACCATCCCGGATACCCGGGTTTATCTGATGGCAGGAAATCATGACTATATTAAGGCTGATTCTTTTTACCGGGATTTTCAGTGGGAAAAGAATGTGACATTTTTTAAGAATGAACAGCTTACCTGTGTGAAAGATGAGAAACTGGATGTTTATGTATATGGACTGAGCTATGAACATCAGGAAATAGAGAATCCTCTGTATGATTCCATACATCCTGCAGAGGGAGAGGGGGTTCACATTTTACTGGCTCATGGTGGAGATGCGAAGCATATCCCCATGAATATCAAATCAATTGCTGCGTCAGGATTTGATTATATTGCATTAGGACATATTCATAAACCCCAGATTCTGATCCGGGATAATGCAGCTTATGCAGGTGCGTTGGAGCCTGTTGACAGAAATGATCTGGGTGATCATGGATACATAGAAGGACATCTGGAAAACGGAAGGCTTAAGACAAATTTTGTTCCTTTTGCCTGCCGTTCCTATGAGCAGATTCTTCTGATGCTGCGTGAAGATTCTACACAGGCATCTCTGGAAGATATGCTGAAGGCGGATCTGGCGAATAAGGGACGCATGAATATCTACAGGATCGTGATCCAGGGAACCAGGGCACCGGAGCTTCTGCTGCTTCCCGAGAGACTGAAGTCTTTTGGCTACGTAACAGAGGTTCTGGATGAATCAAAGCCTTCCTATGATCTGGAAGCACTTCAAAAAAATATAGTGGAACACTGATCGGTGACTATATCAGTTATTTTCTTGAAAAAGACAGAAATGCAGTGGAGGAGAAGGCATTATATTATGGTCTTCAGGCTTTACTGGAAACAAGCAGGTGACAGACAGAATATGATTATCAGACAGTTAAATATTAAAAACTCTGGAGAAATCCATGATAAAACTTTAGAGTTTTCTCCGGGAATTAACGTTCTGTATGGAGAGAATGAAAGCGAAAGAGCGATAGTACATACGTATATTAAAAATATGTTTCTCGGAGATATCAGTGAAGCAATCTACGATAATGCAGTTTTTGCTGCGAAGTTAAAGAGTCCGACAGAACAGGATCTGGCTCGGGAGCTGCAAAAATTTATGACCGGCTATCAGGGAACTGCAGACAGCTCCATGGATCTGGGACGGGCCATGCAGATGCTCAAGATGTCCAGAAAGGGTTATCTGGTCCAGGCAGACAGAAAACAGAAAGAGACAGAACAGGAGAGGCAGAAACTTCTGACCAGGATGGATGATATCATAAGTGATCTGAATGATCTGAATGGAAAGCTGGATCAGATTAATGAGAAAGAGGAGTCGTTACGGATGCATCCCGGAGATGAAAATGGTGCGGTTATTCTGGATGAGAGAATGGCACAGGCAAAGGCAAAAAGAAACAGCTTTGCAATGGGAATGCTGATATCGGCCGCTGCCGGCATCTTTGGATTGATTCTGACTGCGATTATAGCGGACAGTGTTTCGGTAAGTCTGATCGTAGCGGTTATTGCAGCTGCGTTGGTGGGATTTTGTGGAAAACAAGCAGCTGAAGTATGCAAGGGAATTTCAGAAGAGAATACGGATGAAGAAACGCTGGGTATCCAGGCAGGAGAAACTCAGATGCAGTAAAGAAAATCTCAGACAGGACTATGATGAGAAGAAACAGAACTTTGTAACCTTAAGGAAGAATACCGGGAATACGAAGAAAATTCTTTTCTGCTTACATCGGAAGAGCGGGAGGTACAGGCTCTGAATATGGCGATGGAAACCATAGAGAGAATGTCAGGAAATATTCATCTTCAGGTGGGACGAAAGCTGCAGATACGTACTTCTCAAGATTTTGAGTGAGATTACAGATGGTGAATATCAGGACGTACAGATGGATGCGGCATCCCACATGACAGTAACTACCGGGAACGGAGTGGAAGCACTGGAATGTCTCAGCCGTGGCACTCTGGAGCTGATTTATTTTGCCATGCGCATGGCTGCAGGAGAGCTTCTGTGTCAGGAAGAAAGTCTGCCGGTGATACTGGATGATATCTTTGGGATGTATGAGGAAGAAGATCTTGAGGCAGTTCTTGGATGGATGTATAAGGAGAAAAAGCAGGTTATCATCAGTACCTGCAATAAACGCGAGATGGAACTTCTGGACAGAGAGGGAATCCCTTATGGGAAGCAAATTATTTCCTGAATTTTTAACCAGACTGCGAAGCAGTTATTCAGTGTAGGGTCGCATAGAAGAGTGGATTGCATTATATATAACAAAAAGAGAGATTTCATGTACTGCAGGAATTTCGGATGAAACAGCCGGAACAGAACATGAAATCTCTTTTTATAAATTTTACAGAAGTTATTTATTTCTCATCATACTGAGCCATGTAATTGCTTACGCAGCGGTTGATCCTGTCAACCGGGTTGAGCAGATAGCTTACAGACTGATCATGATTAAGAGTATCAATGATCAGGGCGATATATTTACTCATATCACAGGAGATATAGTAATCTTTTGCAAGAAGCTCAGGAGACTGATAGATCAGGTTTGTAGTGAGCAGTTTGTCAAACACTCCTGCCTTATGAGCCTCATCAAATTTCTCGAGTCCGTTTGTAAACAGTCCGAAAGTAGAGCAGATATAAATTCTGCCTGCTCCTCTTTCCTTGAGGAGAGAAGAAATCTTAAGAACTGTATCACCGGAAGAAATCATATCATCGATCAGGATCATATCTTTACCCTTAAGGTTTGGACCGAGGAATTCGTAAGCTGCGATCGGGTGACGTCCGTTGATTCTCTTGGAGTAATCCAGACGTTTGTAATACATACCCATATCAACACCAAGGATATTGGCAAGATAGATTGCGCGGTTCATGCTTCCCTCATCAGGGCTGATGATCATGAAATGATCGTTGTCGATGTGAAGTCCTTTCTCATGGTTGAGAAGAGCTTTGATAAACTGATAGGATGGCTGTACAGTCTCAAATCCATGCAGAGGTGTTGCATTCTGCACGCGCGCGTCATGTGCGTCAAAAGTGATGATGTTTTCCACACCCATACTTACAAGCTCCTGAAGTGCTGTTGCACAGTCCAGGGATTCTCTGCCGCTGCGGATATTCTGGCGGCTTTCGTACAGATAAGGCATGATCACGTTTACTCTGCGGGCTTTGCCGCCGATTGCACCGATCACACGTTTCAGATCCTGAAAATGGTCATCAGGAGACATAAGATTCTCGTATGGTCCGATGCTGTAGGTAAGACTGTAGTTACATACATCAACCATCAGATAGATATCGTCACCACGTACAGATTCCATGATCGTACATTTCGCCTCACCGGAACCGAAACGTGCTGTCTGGACCGGTATCAGATAGGAATCTCTCTGATAACCCTCAAATGCAAAAGAATCAAGCTCTTCGTGGCTGCGCTCTTTACGCCACTGTATCAGCCATTCATTTACTTTTTCACCCAGATCCTTACAGCTGATCAGAGGGATCAGACCAAGTCTGCCCACCGGAAGTGTAGTTAAATCTTTAGTTGTTGCCTGTGCCATGTTTTATTTTCCTCCTAAAAAAATTTTCTGTATACGGATATCCTTTCCTTCCAGCTTCACCATACGGTAGTTGCTGGCGATTCTCGAAAAGGTTCGTTCGGAATAAGTATCCGAGAAATTTTCCAGTTTCAGATTTGTTGATATGATCGTAGACTTCCTGCGCATGATGCGTTCATTTATGCACAAAAACAACTGGGAAGAGACAAAGCTGTTTGTAAGTTCAGTTCCCAGGTCGTCGATGATCAGCAGATCGCTGTCAAATACAAATTCCTGTCCTTCTGTTTTATCTCTGGAGAATTTGGAGTCTGCCAGCAGTTCAAACAGATCAAATGCGGAAAAGTACATAACGCAATGTGCTGATTCCAGAAGATCATGAGCAATACAGTGAGAAAGAAAAGTCTTACCCACACCGGTATCACCGTAAAGAAACAGATTCTCAAAGGAACTGTCAAAATTTCTCACAAAACCTCTGGCAATATCATAAGCTCTCCGGGCCGTCTCTCTTTCTGTCAGTCCGGTAGCTTCGTTCTTCATTGTATCAGAATAATAATCAAAAGAAAAGTGGTCAAAGTTTTCTTTTTTGAGAATTTCTTTTAAATTGGACTGCGTATAGAGCAGTTCTATCTCTGCTTTCTTAAAACAGGTACATTTTTGGCTTCCGACGTAACCGGTATCCTGACAGACCGGACACTTATATGGAAGTTCCAGATAATCCTCCGGATATGAGTTACATACCAGCAGGGCATTGCGCTCCTGGGACAGAAGAGAGATTGCAGCTTTAAGGTCCTCAAGACCTGATGATTCTCCGCTTAAGAGTGCTCTTGCTTTTTTTGCGCTTAAGGTGGCAACCTCTTCATCTATTTCGTGGATGCGCGGGATTTTTTTATAAATCTCCTGAGTACGCTCCTCCAGAATACGTCTGTTCTGAGACTGGGTCTTGCTGTATTCCCGCATGATCGTATCATACTGATAATTCTGTAAAGGCATGATTTCACACCCTTTCGTTTGTTTTTTTGTAGCTGTTCAGTGACTTTCAGACGATTATGTCACTGTCGTTACTGATTCAGCAATTTCTTTTCATATTCGTTAAAGTCGTACTGTCGCTGATGGAAATTGTTAAACCGGTTTGATGCAGCCGGTTTGGAAGCTGCTTTTCGCTGGGTATTCTTTTCCAGCTTCTGTCGCTGATGCTGAGCATCGAGGAGCCGGACATCTGCAAGTGTACGGACATTTTTATCTTTCCATCCGGAAAGGATTTTATCTGCATACTGGAAACTTGGCTGTCCGGTAGAGAGAACTGTACGGCTGCAGGCTTCCTGGATGATATCCATGGTAAAACCATAATCATTCAGCCAGGTGTTCATAAGAGAAATCTCTGTATCTACCGGATTTCGTCCGCTGATTCCCATTGATTTAAAAATAGTAAAGTATTCTTTGGCATAACGGGAATTTGCCTCTTTTGCCATGGTGACAGTGGTGATTCCCTCATCTGCCCAGGCAAGAGCAACGGTTTCTATGTAACGCATACTCTTATGTCCGCGGCTGACACTGTATTCGATCAGGTACTCGATCAGATCAGGCGAGAATTTCAGCTCATCATAGAAAAACAGGAATCTTTTCATCTCGGTAGGAGTGAGCGTTTTGCCGAGATACTGTTCTGCTATATAGAGGAGCTGTACGATCTCATCATTTTGCTTTAATTCTTTTACACGGTCAGGAGACAGTGCAGTGGCTGATCTGGTGGTCTGCTTCACAGGCTGTGCCGGCGCAGAAGAAGTCTGGGTTTCTGTTTTTGTAACAGGGGCTGCCGAAACAGGTGTGTCGGAAGCAGCAGATTTTACAGGTGGTACATTCAATATGATATCTGCTATATCTTCGTTATTTCTGTAGGTTAAAGTAAGGAGTTTTTCTTTCTCCCAGTATTTCAGAGCGCGGATAATGTCACGTTCTGTACAGAAGAAATGATCAGCCATCTGCTCCAGACTGAAGGGTACAGAGGTGTCAGAAAGAAGCCTCAGAAGATAGATATATACTTTCACAAATTCTCCATTGGCCCCAGGCATATAGTTGTCTATGAAATTGTTGGTTAATACAGTTACTTCCGCATTGCGGGAATTCTGTAAAGTGATCATAGCCATGAATTTCCACTCTCTTTCATAATAATAAGATGTTAGGGTCAAAAGGTATTTTGCCCCTAACCTGATATCCACGAATTGCTCCGCTGCAAAGCAGCTCCCACAATTCTCAAACATTCGAAATCCGCTGATTTACTCCGTAAATCGCTACTTTCTCATGTTTGGCGACTTTCAAGTTCAGAAGCTTTATCGTGCAAGCACGAACAGCTTCCGAGTTTGAAAGTCTGAGCATCAAAAAAAACCTGGCCTCGTCCTTTTTATAGGACGGAAGCCAGGTTCCGTGATACCACCTAATTTCACAGAAGGTTCGCACCTCCTGCCTCTGTAAGTACAGGCAAATCTATACTCTGACCCGTATAACGGAGGTCCTTCCGTTGCAGCCTACCAGCACGATGCTTTCGGTGCAAAGCTCAAAGATGTATTCACAGAAAGTTCCCCGCGGGCCTCTCACCAACCGGCTCCTCTCTGTGCGGATGCTTGCTGCTACTGGTTCTTATCAATGCATTTTCTTATGAATCAATCATATAGATGTAGTATACAAACTTCTGCTTTTTTTGTCAAGGGGCTGATTTGCCGTCAAAGTTACTGTTCGCTCCGTTTTCGGTAACTATTTCCTTACTCTGCCTTCACCGGATTACTTACGCTTACTTCGTGGTCATACCATTTTCCTTTAGTTCCGACCAGTGCCAGATCAAAGGTTTCATCCAGTGCTTTTACCGGAACATCAAAGCCATATACCTCTTCTGTACTTCCGTCATCATAGGTGATCGTATCGGTTGTTGGCTGCAGGAGTTCTGCACCGTCTTTCTGTGCATCTGCCGCTTTTCCCACATACAGGTTTACGATATTCTTAGATACCAGACTGATATGGATCGTCATTTTTCCGTCTTTTACTGTCAGGATACCTTTTCCGTCATTCGCTTCGTTAACATGGAACATTCCACTGTCTGTGTCAAATTCTGCTTCATAAGTACCATCTTCCAGTGTGCCGGCTGTCTCCTCTGTCTCCTCGGAAACAGCTGCATCATTTCCATCAATTGCAGCTTTGGTATGTGCTACATACAGATCCTGGATGGCAGCGATCTCTCCCAGTCCTGCGATCTGGGTATCGATCTTGTCAAATGCTCCTGATGCCTCAAACTGGCTCTTCCAGGAATCCTCATCATCTCCGGCCATATCGTTGTTTGCATGGTCTCCGGCTACTACCATCAGCGGACGAAGCACTACTTTTTTGTATCCTGCTTCTTTGATCTTTTCGATCACTGCTTCACATGCGGTATCTTCCGGCTCGCCTTCTACAGTTCCGATAAATACATTCTTGTATCCCAGATCGTTCATCTGGCTCTGCATCTGGCTGTAGCTGATCTTTGCAGTGTGGGAAGTTCCGTGTCCCATGAATACGAATGCGGTTCCGTCTGCCTCTGCCGCATCCAGATCATCATATCCTGCAGTTTTTACTGCCTCTGCTGTGATGGCTTCTGCTACTGCTTTTTTGTCATCATTGACTGCATCATCACTGTCCCCGACTTCTCCTAACAGTGGTTCTGCGATAGTTACGGATTCAAATTTATCTTTGTAGCCTTCTACTGCTTCTGTCAGTTCGTCATACTCAGCACCATGCATCAGATGGGTCGGCTGTACCACCAGGTTCTTTACGCCATTGTCTACGGCGCGCTGCAGGGCCTGATCCATATTGTCGATCTTCTCGTCATCACGAGCCTGTACGTGGTTGATGATGATCTGTGCGGTAAAGGCACGTCTTACAGACCAGTCCGGATATGCGGTCTGCAGGGCTTTCTCGATACCTCCGATATCTGCTGCACGGCTGCCGTTGAAGGAAGTACCGAAGCTTACTACCAGCAGTTCGTTGTCTCCGATGTCATCTCCGTTTAACGGATCGTCCTTGGATGCGTCACCGGTATCTCTTCCGAAGTAATCAGGGTCTGCATTTTCACCTTCTACCAGTTCTTTCTGTGCGTCGGTCAGAGCATCCCAGGCTTCTTTGGCTTCTTTACACTGTTCGTCAGTGTTGTCGTTTCTTTCCTGCACATAGATCTGATCGATCAGGGCTGCCACTTTATCTGCTGCCTCCTGGTCAGATGCACTGTCATCTGCTTCTTCGGTGGCTTCTTCTGTCGGTTCTGCTTCTTCTGTGGCTTCTGCATCCTGTGTTGTTTCTGTTGTTGTGGATGCACTGTCATCCTTTGCTGTGTTTCCACATCCTGTCATCATGGACATGGTCATAGCTGCTGAAAGCATCAGCACTACAATTTTCTTTTTCATCTCATGGTTCCTCCTGTCTTTGTCCTTTTGAGATTGTGTACCACGGTGGTACAGGACGGCTCTCCGAAGAAGGTTGTCTGGGGTCTTGCCCACATGAAACGTAAAAAACCTCCGTCCGGAGACGAAGGTAGTAGGTACTACATTTGGAATTCTTCTTATAGTTTCAGAATCAGTTTCAGGGATACCAGAACCGTTTAACGGTTATAGATGTTTCTTTCACCATAAGTGCCGGAAAAACCATTTTTATACAAGCAAACAGGTTTTTCTTTCGTACTGCCAATTCCTCGTGGCCTGAACTTTCGTTCCCGTACTGCGCAAAGGCAGGTCTCCCGGCTGATCGCTCAAGCGGTTTGACACCTTCCCGGTTTCCCAGTGGTTTTTGTCTTCCCTCGCGAATCACGGTGACGAGTTCGTACAGGATTCACACCTGTTTCCCTTTTCACCGGATTAACAGAAATCTTCTGTCATCCGACACCTTACGCTTTTCTATGTGGTCGATATTCGGTAATTTTTACCGTTATCTTTTTAACAGGATGAGTATATCATTCTGCGTGCATACTGTCAATCATTATTCCGTGATTGTTGGAAAAACTCTTGGGACAAATCCACCGGCTGCTGTGTTGTCTGTTCTTGCACCGTTTTCTATAATATGATTGCAAATAAACTCCATACACAAAAAATCCGCCGGGACGCCAGCGGATTTTTCCGTATTCTCGTTCTTTATTTGTGAAACAGTTCTCCTGCTGCCATCTTATCCGTAAAATGTTCTCTGCAAAACTGGATGAACGGTCCCATACAGAAAGCATAGACCAGTGTGGCCAGTCCCAGGTCTCCTCCCAGAGCAAAGCCGACAGTGCAGCATACCACATCGGTACCGATTCTCACTGCCCGGAACGGAAATTTTGTTTTCTCTGCAAGTGTCAGTGCCTGTGCATCGTATGGAGATACCCCAAGTTCTGAAGAATAGTACAAAGCAGAAGAAATAGAAATCAACAGTACCACAATCAGCAATAAAATCACACGGACTGCCATTGAGGGATGTTCTCCCACCACTTTTACAGCTGCTTTTCTGGTGGCATCTGTGACAAATCCACTGAAAAACAGATTGACAACCGTTGCAATTCCAAGTAATTTTCGGTTAAAGATAAATGCTATGATCAGCAAAACAGCACACACCACAATGTATACGGTCTGATATGTCGCATGAAAGGCATTGGAAAATCCGAAAATAATAACACTAAACGGATCCACTCCAAGTCCTGAAATCTTTTGAAGACCCACAGAAACAGCCGTCAGTGCTATTCCGATTACCGCCATCGCGATACGAACCCCCAGATTATTCTTTTTTGTTCCCATAATAAAAGATCCTCCTTCTCTTCCTCTCTCCTGAAAATCAGATTTTCATCTGTTTTTTATAACAAAATCATTCTGAACTTCCTTTCTTGTGTTTTAACACAAAAGACAGTATAATAATTTCACAGGAATTCAGCTATCACAATATCTGCAATTTCTATAACAAAATCAACATAATCCGAGGTACTGCTTATGCCAACAAACCGTCCTGTCATTTCCACCCAGAAAAATCTGAAAGAAAATCAACTTCATGGCAGTTATGATTTCCCGGTTGATATCCATATGGATTATTTTCCGTTATCCGAAAACGGGGAACATACCCTGTACGTTCCCATGCACTGGCATCCGGAAGTGGAATTTCACTATCAGCTTCAGGGATCTGTGCGGATTCAGGTTGAATTAACAGAATATGTGCTCCACCCCGGAGAGGTGCTCTGGATCAATGCCAAACAGCTGCACGACTGTCATCCTGTGGGAAATGAAACCGCAGTAGCGCATTCCATTATCTTCCACCCTGCTTTTATCTATGGTACCGAGTCCAATATTCTTTTCCGAAAATACGTAAAACCTCTGCTCGGTAACCCGGCAATTCCTGCACTTTATATACGTCCGGAAGATCCTGAACAGCAGATACTTCTGAATATCCTCTACAAGTGTGGGATTCTTCACCAGGAGCAACCGGAAACCTGGGAATTGCAGATTCTCTCCCATCTTTCCGACGCCTGGGGACGTTCTCTGGAAAATAGAGTCAGCGACCTGGTTTTACGATTGCTTCCGCAAAAAAAATATCCAGAGACAGAAAAACACTGGATACGTTTCTTACTTATATTCACTCTCATTATACCGGTAAAATATCTTTGAAGGATCTTGCAGATGCGGTCTCTGTAAGTCCCGGGGAGTGTGAACGACTCTGCAAACGTCTTCTCCACCAGACACCGATGAATTATCTGATGTCTTACCGTATCGAACAGAGTATTCCTTTGCTTGTCAATACCTCGTATACCATCACAGAGATCGCTTTGCAGGTGGGTTTTTCCGGTGCCAGCTATTATACGGAAATCTTTCACCGTATCATGGGAATCACACCAAGCGATTATCGCTGCCGGATCCGTGGAGATCTTCCCGGTTGATACTGCTAGAGCGTTTTATATACAAAAAAGAACATGTATTTTAACTATTAATATAATTAAAATACATGTTCTTTTTCTTTATGCGATCCCCGGGTCCACCAACAGATTGTCTCCATCCGCCGCAGAGGTTGCCAGATAATCGCACCGCTCGTTCATCTCATGGCCGTCATGGCCTTTCACCCAGATAAATTCCACCTGGTGTGGTTCTTTCGCCTGTAACAGACGTTTCCACAGATCCACATTTTTTACCGGCTCATTCTTTCCACGCTTCCATCCTTTTTGATCCAGCCATCGATCCAATGCTGGTTGAAGGCATCTACCAGATACTTGGAATCGGAATATAACTGGATCTGGCAGGGACGGTTCAGGGCTTCCCAGACCCACGATCGCTGCCATCAGCTCCATCCGGTTATTTGTCGTCTTTTTATATCCTGCGGAAAGTTCTTTCTCGTGAAGATTTCCATTTCGATCGGTATAATGCAGGACACAGCCATATCCTCCCGGTCCGTCCGGGTTACCTCTGGCTGCGCCGTCGGTATAGATTTTCACTAACATAACAGTTCTCCTTTTATTTCCACACACCGGTTTCTTCAAAGTGTTTCGCGCTCTCCTGTGCCGCCTCGATAATCTTCGGATCATAACCGATCATAGCAAGCAGGCGGATCGCATTTCTCGTCATGGCTCTGCCGGTGCGGAGTTTATAGTCAAATACCACATCATTTTCCTGAATCTCTTCCTCAAAATGATAGTTATCATACTCTTTTTCCAGGACATAGGACAGTTCGATATCGTGCGTTGCCGCCATGGCAAGAACTTTCGGTTTTGCCAGAGAATGCAGGATCTGTGAGGATGCGGCGATTCGCTCGATGGTGTTGGTTCCGCGAAGAACCTCATCCACGATACAAAGCACCGGTTCCGGTTTCTCACACTCTTCCAGAATCCGTTTCAGGGAACGGATCTCTACCATATAGTAGCTCTCGCCACCTGCCAGATTGTCCCGCAATGCCATAGAAGTAAGGATCTTCATAAAACTTCCACAGTAATCCTTTGCAATACAGGTGTGTACGGTCTGAGCCAGAATGGTATTGATCGCAATAGTTTTTAAAAATGTAGATTTTCCGGAAGCATTGGATCCGGTGATCAGCACTCCCCTCTGCATCTGTATGCTGTTTGCAACCGGATCGCCGATCAGCGGATGATACAGTTTCTCCACTTTCAAAGATGCACCCTCCCGGTCATTCACTTCCGCGAATTCGGGTTGGCTGTAATAAGGCAGACTCTCCCGGAACGAAGCAACCGCAATCAAAGCATCTAACTCTCCCATCGCCTGATACATATCTTCGATGGTGGATTCATTCCCTTCTACATGTTTCAGCATCGAGTAAAACTTGATAAAATCCACCTGAAAGATAATGCGAAGATAGGAGACAATGATTGCTTCCAGACCGTCCTGTACAGAATTCGTCGAAGCCACCAGAAAAGCACCCCGGCGGTAAACTTTCTATTTTCTTTCTGCCTGCCCGGATCCGGTCAAGATAGGTCTGAATCACCGGATTGTCCAGCTTTTCAAACTGATCCGCTGCCCGCAGAAGACGAAGGATACAGACAAAGCAGTTCAGATACGGTTCAATCCTTTTGGAATCCCGTGTATGAACCACCGCACTGACGCAGAGCATCAGAAGCAACAGAAACATACACGGGATCGGGCGAATCAGCGTAGCGACAATTGCCGCTGCCGAAAGTCCTGCAAGCAGAGAGTATTTTCCTCTTCCTCTGCGATCCACGTCTTTTAATGCATCGATATAATCCGCAATAGACATTTTCCAGATCTTTTTGACCTCATTTACCCGTGTCAGCACCTGAATCCGTTCTTCTTCATGGGTCTGAAAATATGCAATCAGCCGTTCTCTTTCATCCAACACGTTTCGATCCATCTGCGGCTGGCGCAATATCTGATAAAGTACATCTTCGCCGCAGGAAGAAAGTGTATTGTTTATACGTATAAAAATTTCATCCATCTGCAGATCGTTCCAGGTGGTATCATCGATCATAAACTGTTCTCCCTCATTCCGTTTCGCATAATGGGAGATGCTTTCCAGTTCCTCCTGGGTATATTCCCGATCCGGTACGGTTCCCCACCGCTGTTTCAGATGCCGCAGAAACCATTTGCGCTGCCGGATCTTATCCCAGATGATCATAGCAGCGCACAGGATCAGGATGCCCCCTGCCGTGAGCAGGGTTATCATCCATTCACTTTTCATTTATTTGATATCCTCTTTGATGAACCGTTTCGTGCCTTCGCAGTTACAGGTCCCTGAACGGTTCCCTCTACTTACTCCTGTTTCAGGAATCCCTCAAAAATTTCCAGTGTCTCTTTCGTAGTCTCTTCGGTATGGGCATTGGATAAGAACATTGCCTCGAACTGGGACGGTCCCAGATGGATACCATGTTCCAGCATATAGTGGAAGTAACGTGCAAACTCCTCTGTGTCAGAAGTTTTTGCGTCTTCATAATTTTCCACATCCTGATCGGTAAAATAGATACATCCCAGAGATCCGATATGGTTGACTTTCCATGGTTTTCCGTATTTTTTCACCAGTTCTTTCATACCTTCATACAGCTTTCTCCCATCTGACTCATATGAGTATAGATTTCCGGATGATTTTTCAGGATTTTCAGCTGTGTCAGACCTGCGGCCATAGCTACCGGATTACCGCTCAGAGTTCCTGCCTGATATACATGGCCTACCGGTGCGATCACTTCCATGATCTCCCGTTTTCCGCCAAAAGCACCTACCGGCATACCGGCACCGATGATTTTTCCGTAAGTCACCAGATCCGCCTCGATTCCGAACCGCTCCTGCGCACCACCGAATGCCAGACGGAAACCTGTAATTACCTCATCAAAGATCAGAACTGCACCATGATTCGTACAGAGTTCACGAAGACCTTTTAAGAAGCCTTCCTTTGGAAGTACCACACCCATATTAGCTGCGACCGGTTCCACGATCACGGCTGCAATCTGTCCTTCGTTTTCTTCAAACAGCATCTTAACGCTTTCGAGGTTATTGTATACAGCCGTCAGGGTATCCTGGGTTGCTCCCGCCGGTACACCGGCACTGTCCGGGATTCCTGCCGTCATCACGCCGGAGCCTGCTTTTACCAACAAAGCATCGGAATGTCCGTGATAGCATCCGGCAAATTTGACGATTTTATTTCTTCCTGTATAGCCTCTGGCGGCACGGATCGCACTCATCACGGCTTCTGTTCCGGAATTGACCATACGGATCATCTCGATGGACGGAATATTTTCACAGATAAATTCTGCCATCTCCACCTCGATCTCGGTAGCCGCACCGAAACTCAGACCGCTCTCTGCTTTCCGGATCACGGCGTTCAGAACTTCCTGATTGTTGTGTCCGAGAATCATCGGTCCCCAGGAACTGATATAATCAATATATTTTTTGCTGTCTGCATCCACTACATATGGACCTGATGCGCCCTCGATAAATCTTGGAGTCATCCCTACAGAACCATAGGCACGTACCGGGCTGTTGACACCTCCCGGGATAACTTTCACTGCTCTTTCAAACAATTCATCTGATCTGCTCATTATCCGATTCTCCCTTCGTCCATACATTTTGCCAGCTCTTTTGCATAATACGTCAGATAAATCTGTGCGCCGGCACGATAGGTGCTCACTGCCATCTCGCACATGATTCTCTCTTCATCGATCCAACCTTTCTGTGCCGCTGCTTTCACCATCGCGTATTCTCCGCTTACACTGTAGGCTGCTACCGGAACGTTGGTCACTTCTTTTACTTTTGTGATCATATCCAGATAGGAAAGTGCCGGCTTTACCATGATGATGTCGGCTCCTTCATCCACATCAAGAAGAGCTTCTTTCACACCTTCCCGGCTGTTGTGCGGATCCATCTGATAACTCTTTCTGTCTCCGAATGCCGGAGCAGAATCTGCCGCTTCACGGAACGGTCCGTAGAACGCAGATGCGTATTTTACTGCATAGGACATGATCGGGATCTCTTTGTGACCGTTTTTATCTAACATGTTGCGGATCGCCAGAACACGGCCATCCATCATATCGGAAGGTGCCACCATGTCCGCACCTGCCTGTACATGGGAAAGGGCTGTCTTGGCCAGCAGATCCAGAGTGCTGTCGTTTTCCACTTCATGCCCGCAAAGCATGCCACAGTGCCCATGACTGGTATATTCACACAAACACACATCGGTAATATAATACAGCTCCGGGAATTTTTCTTTTCCCACCTGCAGCGCCCGCTGTACGATGCCATCCCGGGCATACGCCTGACTGGCAATCTCATCTTTGTGATCCGGTATACCAAAGAGCATCACACTTCCCACACCTGCTTTCGCCAGGCGTTCCAGTTCATATGGCAGACGATCCAGCGTGTAGCGGAACTGTCCCGGCATGGACGGGATCTCATCTTCTCTTCCGGTGCCTTCCTGTACAAACATCGGATAGATCAGGGAAGACTTATCCATCCGGGTCTCCGTACCATCTTTCTGATTGTTTCTCCTCCGCGGAGTCTTCTCGGTCTCTTTATCATATCCATGACTGTTCTTCCTCTTTTCTTCTGTCACTTTCTGTCTTATCTTGGTTTCTTTCTCTCTGCCGTCCGCTGTTTTCCTGCTTTCGCTACAGAGTGAATTTCCTGCAGATATGCTCCCCGTATATCAGTAACTTCCGGGTATCTGCCCTTTCAATTTTATTACCAGTTCCACCAGACTGTCAATAGATGCTTCTTTTGCGACTGCAGTTTTCATTCCGTATCGTAACGCCTCCTCCTGCGTCTGTTTTCCGATACAGGCTGCAAGAACTTTCGTATAATCCAGTCCCTCTGTGGCAGCTACAAAGCCTTTACCGTTGATGCACTGGTAAATACGGCACAGTCGATCTTCCCGCTTTCAAACTGTCCTTTTTCATCGATCAGATCCTGATTCTCATAGAATGTATCATAAATTGCCACATCATCTACTATAAGGTCTTCTCTTTTTGCCAGTTCTTCGATCACTTCTTATTGCCGATTGCCGCTCTTGCCAGTAATATCTTCGCTCCCGGCTCACATTCTTTTGCCATTTTTTCTCCCAGAGATGCCCCGTCGAAGACTTCCGGCATCAGATCAGGATACAGATTATGTTTCTTTAATGCTTTTTCTGTTCCTCTTCCGATGGCGGCAATTTTTATCTGTCCCAGTGCGCGGATATCTTTTCCGGCTTCCATCAGCAGTTCAAAGAAGATTCTTACACCGCTCGGACTGGTAAATGCAATCCACTGATAGGTGTCAAGTTTTTCAAATACCCTGGAAATATTTGTTCTGTCTTCCACCGGTTTCACACCGATCGCCGGAAGTTCCAGCACCTCGGCTCCCTGTTCCCGCAGTTTCTTTGCCATGCCGGAAACCAGTTCTTTCGGACGGGTTACCAGAACTTTATAACCGGCAAGCGGCAGTTTTTCATACCAGCCAAAAGTATCTGCCACCTGACAGACCTGTCCGACCACAATAATTGCCGGTGTCTGGATCTTCGCCGCATCGGAGGCCTGTTTTAATGTATTCACCGTAGCTACTACTCTTTTCTGCCCCGCGGTAGTTCCCTGTTGTAAAACAGCCGCAGGTGTCTCCGGATCCATACCTGCTTCAAGAAGCCCTTTACAGATATCTTCCATCGCCGTGATTCCCATCAGGAATACCAGCGTTCCTTTTGTTCTGACCAAGGCTTCAAAATCAATGTTATATCTTTCTCCTGCCCGTTTGTGACCGGTGATCACATGAACAGAGGAACAGAAATCCCTGTGTGTGACCGGAATTCCGTTATAGGCCGGAACCGCGATACAGGAAGTTACACCAGGTACAACCTCATATGGAATTTTATGTTCGCACAAAAGTTCCAGTTCTTCTCCACCACGTCCGAAGAGAAACGGATCGCCACCCTTCAGCCGTACCACCCTTTTTCCTTCCTGTGCTTTTTCCAGAAGAACTTTATTAATATTTTCCTGCTTCATCGTATGATGCCCGGCACGTTTGCCCACGTTGATCTTCTCCGCAGTCTCCGGTACCATTGTCAGCACACCGTCACCTACCAGACTGTCATATACCACAACTTCCGCTTTTGCAAGGATGTCTTTTCCTTTGATGGTAAAAAGTCCCACATCACCCGGACCTGCACCTACCAGCCAGACTTTTCCCTGTCTACTCATTCTTCCCAACCTCCCAGATCAGTTTTTTTGCCAGATTCACACCCAGGGTCTCCGGATCTTCCACAGAGCCCCGCATCGTTCCGATCTTATGCTTTCCGGTACTTTCCTGATAATACAGACCTCGCAGGAAAATCTCATCACCTTCGATTACCGCATGGGCCGCTACCGGAGAGGAACATCCACCATCCAGATATCGGACAAAGGCACGCTCACAAAGCGCTGCAATCGTTCCCTCTCTGTCTGCAAAATGCTCCATATACGAATAATCTTCTCCCTGTCGTCCCTGAACTGCAAGAATCCCCTGTCCTGCTGCCGGAATCACTTCATCCGGCTCATAATATCTGGAAATCCGTTCTTCCAGTCCCAGTCGTTTTAATCCTGCTGCTGCCAGGATCAGCCCGCTGTACTCTCCTCCATCCAGTTTGTTCAATCTGGTCAGCACATTTTCCGCGGATACTTTTAAAGGTCGCTTCCGGGTACATCTGCTGCAGCTGCAGGATTCGCCTCTGACTGGAACATCCGATAGGTTTCGACAGATCCAGGTTGTCCGCACCTTCCGGAAGCACCAGCACATCTCTGGGATCTTCCCTTTTGAAAATGCCACGATCGGCAGTTCTTCCGGAACTTCCATAGGCATATCTTTCAGACTGTGTACGGACAAATCACTTCTTCTCTCCAGCAGTGCTTTATCCAGTTCTTTTACAAACAGTCCTTTTCCGCCCACTTTATCCAGCGTGCGGTCCAGAATCTTATCGCCGGTTGTTTTCATCGTAAGCAGACGGATCTCTTTTTGCGGACATTCTTTTTTCAGATATTCCATCACCATCTCACTCTGGATCACCGCCAGACGGCTCTCCCGGCTTCCGATGCAGATGGCATTGTTTACCATAGCCTCGATCTGTTTTCGAAGTTCGGCAGTTCCTTTATGGTCTTTCCCCGATCCATTGATGCCGATCACATAGGGATCTTTCCGGATCACTCCCGGAAAATGAAAATCACATTTTTCCTGATTGCTTGCCACATTCACAAGAGCACCCAGGCACTTTGCCACACTGTAGATTCCATTATTTAATTCGGGATCATTGGTGGCAGCCAGCACCATCCAAGCATCATAAATATCTTCTCTCTGATATTCTCTGTGGAAAATCGTAATTTTTTCTTCTTTTTTCCAACTCTTTCCAGATCTCCGGTCACTTCCGGCGCCACCACGACAATCTGTGGTTCAAACGGAAGTAAGGTCTTTACCCGTCTTGTGGCGATAGCTCCCCCGCCGATCACCACGA
>ENA-OQIF01000378-OQIF01000378.1-human-gut-metagenome-genome-assembly--contig:-NODE-378-length-18549-cov-5.898600_pt1 | contig 18549 bp, 20 predicted proteins | sample MGYA00242574_ERZ504738 | MGnify/ENA primary metagenome ERZ504738 (study PRJEB26092, sample SAMD00036437) | human gut metagenome | host: Homo sapiens | study: EMG produced TPA metagenomics assembly of...
GTTCACTGTTATTGAATCCTTCTTTTTGTGAATATGCAGTGATTGTTGTATTTTCTGTAATCGTGATTGCTGCATCATATTTTGTAAATTCCTGTGCATCATTTACTTTGTAGTAAATTTCTGCCCCCTCGGTCTGGCAGGATAATGTGACCTCTGTTCCGGATGCCACCTTGCCAGGTTCTACGGATGCCTCAACCTCGGCACAAGTCTCGGTCGTTTCTCCGCCATCTTCTGTCGTTGTTCCTTTAATCACAATATGGTTAATATTGCTTGCTCCGGTCGGTGCAACTGTACCGCCGTTCACACTTGTTGTCCCAACTTTTTTTACACGAAGTGCAAAATTCTGTCCGGAAAGCTCTGCCGGAAGTTTCACATCTTTGTATAATTGTGTCAAATTGGTACTTGTAATTTCTACCGCTCCGCCGTCAACGACTGTCCAACTCTGTCCTTTATCCAAAGAATATTCCAATTGGAAATTTTTTGCTCCTGTATTTGAGGAACGAAGCGAAGCCGAAAATGTTAAATTTTCATACTTTTCTGCATTGATTTCGGAAATGGTCCAATAACCTTCTTCTTCCCAGTTATTCGCCGCCAGGCTTTTTGACGAATATCCGGTATAAGTTGCTCCTGTGACATTAAGCTGTCCACTTCCTGATGTCGCACCTGCCGGAAGGCTGGAAGGCGCGGAATCCTTGTCCTTGTATTCCCATGCTGCGATTGTCTGAACTGTCTCTGCCGCTTTTGAAGGAAGACTGATGTTGCTGCATACCATCATAACTGCAAGAAGCACTGCAAACATTCGTGACACGATACTGATTTTTCTACCTTGTTTCATAAAAATCCTCCTCGTCTCAATTAAATTGTTACATTGTACTATTTTGCTACAGTTGTTATTTCTTTTCTACCATACTTTTGTAAAGTTCCAGTTAAATCTATCCTCTATTCTGTTTTTTCTAGCAGAAAGCTCTATAACTGCCACACCTGCGCCGCCAGCAATAACTAACACTACCCATGGCATTGTACTTGCTGTATCGCCTGTTTTTGGACTCCTTTTTGGCGGTGTAATTGGTTTCGGAGCCGGTGTTGTGTCCGGTTTTTCTTCTGGTTTTGAATCTGTTGTCTTCAGAAGTTCTTCTGCGATTGCTTTCACGTTCTGAAGTTCTGTCTTTTCTTCTGTTGCCAAATCACCTGAAGATAAAATATAGTTTACCTGATCTAAAATATTTTGAATCTCTGTTCGATCTGCCTCTGTCAAAGAAGCCTTGTCATAACTTCCAAGTGCATCTTTCCACTGCTGAATCTTGTTCTGTAATGTCAATGTATGAACAGTTGTATCTAACTCAATGTTCAATCCTTCTGTATCACGGTGTTCTCTCAATGCCGCAATCGTACTTAAATTATCTACCGGAGCTTCATCCATCGCTACAAGCGGTGTCATTCCTTTAAATACAGATCCGTCCAGCGTTGCACAGTATTCATTTACACATACGTTGTATGTCTTTGTTGTGTCGTTGACGTCAATCATCTGACCGTCATCTGTCATGATGGATAATACTTTGATTCCACCGTCTACAACTTTATATGTTGCTGTGATACCTGCAAACTGATCTCCCAAATTCGAAGCCTGATATGCCACAGTAGAATCAATTTCCGGATTTAATCCGATCAAAGCACGCTCCAGCTGCTGTGCCATCTGTTGTCCGGTAATCGCAAATGTCAAAATGCGGTTTCCAAATGGTGAGATTGTGTAAATATCTGCCACCGTAATATCACGGCTTGACGCGCCTTCTGCCATCTCAAGGTTTGCACGGATTCCACCTCTGTTTGCAAATGCTGCCACTGTGTTCTGATCTTTTGTAGCTGCAAGCATCATATCTGCAAGCCAGTTACCTGCGATAGAAGATGTCCCGTTCGTCTCATCGATAAAGTCTTTTGTAATGCTTTGGTCAACTGTTCCGAGTACTTCGTACATCTCACCTTTTACTGCATCCCATGCCGCCTGACTGATCTTTGTAACTTCCGGATCTAATTGTGTATTATTTCCATTGTTGTAATATAAGTAAGAATGATCTCCGCCTTTTGGAGAAATGTCCTTGAATTCCGGTGTTGTCACTTCTACGTCTTTTGTCTCAGGATTCACTTTAATCTCTGCTGTAGAATATCCATATGCATAGCAATTTCCCTGCATATAGTCGATACTGTTATCAGCAGTTCCATTTACATTTTTATGTGTATGTCCCCCTGCCACAAGATCAACGACTTCCGGATCCATCTCTTCTGCAATCGATTTTGGATCAGAATGTGCAAGAATAACCACAATATCGGCTTTCTTATCTACTTCTTCCGCAAGTTCCTTTAATTTTTCCCGATTGTCATCGATTGTATATGGTGCAATCTGAGAAGCCTTGATATCTGCTGAGTAGTCATCTGCCCAGCCGACGATTCCGACCTTGTAATCTCCTTTGTCTACGATCGTATAATCCTGTGTGAATTCTACACGTTCACCACTGTCTTTATAGTACAGGTTACTCATAAGAACAGGAATATCCGAATCCCCCTTGTAAGAACCAATCTCATATGGAGCCATGGTTCCTTTTGCATCTGTCGCATATGTTTTTACATCCCAGTCAAACTCATGGTTCCCAAGTCCTACCGCATCATAGTCCATCTGATCATATGCCGCACGCATTGCTGCACCATAAGTCAGATTAGAATGTGGTGTACCCTGATAGATGTCACCGGTATCCAAAAGCAGTACGTCCTCATACGCATCGTTATTGCGTGCATCGTTTACAATTTTTGAAAAATATGCAAGACGATATTCAAACGTATCTTCTTTGTAACTGGAAACATCTGTAATGTATCCATGCACATCTGTCGTCTCAAATACTTTTATTGTGTCCCATCCAGTGTAATCTGGCTCCTGTGTTCCTGCATCTTCTGCAAATACTGCCGGTACATAAGATGCTGTCATTGTCAGAACCATCGCCATAGCACCTAATCTTTTTGATAACTTATTCATTTTCTTTTCCCCTTCCTTTACGGAAACTCTTTAGATGTTGGTTACAATTCCTGTAATCAGTTCTTTAAACTGTTTCGCTACACGGTCTGCCGTCTCCTGTACTTCTTTGTGATCTAATTTTTCTGTTGACATTCCCGCTGCGAGATTTGTAATACATGAAATTCCACATACCTCCATTCCCATATGATGTGCAGCCATCGCTTCACATGCCGTACTCATACCAACAGCATCTCCGCCGAGTGTTCTTGCAAGACGAACCTCTGCCGGTGTCTCATATGCTGGGCCTGTAAACTGCATATATACACCTTCCTGCATTTTGATTCCCATTTTTTCTGCTGTATCTTTGATGATTTTACGCATACGCTGGCTGTATACCTCGCTCATATCTGGAAATCTTACGCCGAGTTCATCTATATTTTCACCGATCAGAGGGCTTGGTATTGCAATTGTAATATGGTCATTGATGATCATAAAATCTCCCGGTTTAAAATCAAAGTTTGCACCACCTGCTGCATTGGTCAGGATTAATTTTTTTGCTCCGAGCATTCCCATTAGTCTTGTTGGAAGCACTACATCTGACATCGGATATCCCTCATAAAAATGTACTCTTCCCTGCATGATCACAACCGGCACTTCATTCACATAACCAAATACAAATCTTCCTTTATGACCTGCTACTGTTGAAGTTGGAAATCCTTCGATTTCCGTATAGTTGATCGTCTGCTCAATCTGAATCTCATCTGCGTAATCTCCAAGACCTGACCCTAAGATCAATGCAACCTCCGGCTGAAAATCAATTCTTTTTCGAATACTCTCCACGCATATCATCAATTTTTCATATACTTTATTCATCTTTTTACCTCTTTTCCCTTTATTCCAAAGTTACGATTTTGGAAATGATTTCTTTTAAACGTTCATACTGTGATTGATCGACCAAAATTTTATTTCCTTCTTTAGTTATCAATCCTTGTTCTGATAGCTTTTTTACTGATCGATTGATCGTTTTTAAGCAAAGCCCTGTTGAGTTAGATAATCCCTGCTGACCACCTCGGACCTGCAGAAGACCATTTTTTGCGTAACGCTCAAATCGTTCCACGAGAAGCATCGAAAGTCTGTCCGCTCCTTGAAGAAATAATAAAGTCCGCCCTTTTCTTCCCTCCTCCAGAAGATAGTTTGCAACTTGCTTTGCCTCCTGTTTTAATGCATGAATATCCGCACTCATCCATTTTTCAAAATTTGCTCTCGACATTTTTACAACGGTACATCTTGTCACTGTTCTAAGCGTTGTCCTATAAGTCTTCATATCCATGATGTACTCCATCCCACCCATTGCATACACATTATCGAACCGCATAAACTCATACGCTACTCCATGCACTCTATAGTCAATGGCTTCGATAATTCCTTTTCCGATGAAATAAATATTTTCTACAGGTGCATTTTCGCGTACGAATATCACACCCTTATCCATCTCCTCTATATGAAATGAATCCATCACCCAAAGTGGCGCCGTCCTGAAATATTCTTTAAACTGTTCCTGACGTTTTTTATCAATGTCTTTTAAAAATGGAAGTGCATCATATAAAGTCTTATATCCCACACACTATTCACCTCTCTTTTATCGTCTTCGGCTGAATAGTCCTGTCTTTTCCATTTGTTTTTGAACAATCTCAGCTAAAAACTGAATGACCGGTCCTGCCGCCAATGCTGTCAGAATCGTAATGATTCCAAGCTTTCCTCCAAGCACAAATCCAAGCACAATACAACAGATGTCAAAACATACCTTTACTACACGGAACTGTTTGTTCACCTTGTCTCTGATTGTCATTACAAATCCGGTAAACGGATCTAGTCCGACATCTGCCGTAATGTACATTGCAACCCCCATATAAAGCAGGAAACAACCGATTGCTGCACCTGCAATCTGTACCGGAAGTGTCTGAACCTTAAACAACATGTGATATAATCTTCCACCCAGATCTACAACGAACCCATATGGAATAATATAAATAAATGTTCCAATATTTACATAATGTCTTTCCCAAAAGAAAATTATTACTACAAGAACAATATTTACAATGTTAGATGCCATTCCAAGCTGTTCTGAAGAAAGATTTAAAGCGCTTCTGATTCCGTCATAGACAATTCCAACCGGATCATTCCCAAGTGCGGCAGCGGCATTGAATGCTACACCTGTCCCGACTAGAATAATTCCCAAAATTGCCAGAATAATTCTTATCCCTTTTTCTCTTTTCACGTTTTTTCTCTCTTTACACTAGTTTATTTAAAATAGATTTTCCGATTGTTCCATCCGGCATCGCAACGCCAAAGTTTTCTGCTACAGATGCCCCGATCACCGCAAAGGTATCTTCATTTTCAATTGGACCTCCATGTCCCATCTTCTTTGCATAGGCAACAAACGGCACATATTCTCTTGTATGATCTGTTCCGGTATACGTCGGATCATTTCCGTGATCTGCCGTCAGAATCAGTAGATCATCTTCCCTTAACTGTTCCAAAAGAACCCCCAGATTTTTATCGAATTTTTCAATCTCTTTTCCGTATCCTTCCACATTTCTTCGATGTCCCCAAAGAGCATCGAAATCAACAAGATTAACAAAGCAAAGTCCGTGGAAATCCTTTTTACTGATCTCGATGGTCTGCTCCATTCCATGAACCGAACTGTCTGAATGATGTGTCTCTGTAATTCCTTCGCCGCAGAAAATATCATTGATCTTTCCTACGCCAATTACATCAAGACCTTTGTCTTTTAATGCATTCAACGCTGTTCTTCCCGTTGGTTTTAAAGCGTAATCATGGCGATTGCTTGTACGCTTAAATTCTCCTTTTTCTTTCCAACATATGGTCTTGCAATGACACGTCCCACTCTCCACTCATCTTTCAGCGTGATCTCTCTTGCAATTTCACAGCAGCGGTACAGATTTTGCAGATCAAATGTCTCCTCATTTCCACAAATCTGAAGAACCGAATCGGCAGATGTATACACGATCATTGCCCCTGTGTTGATCTCTTCTTCACCAAGCTCCTCAATAATCTCTGTTCCGCTTGCACTTTTATTTCCGATGACTTTTTTGCCACACTGTTTTTCTAATTCTGCAATCAGTTCCGGCGGAAATCCGGTATCTGTAAATGTCTTAAACGGTCTTTCTGTCTTGATTCCCATCATCTCCCAATGTCCGGTCATCGTATCTTTTCCATTGCTTGCCTCACCAAGTCTCATATAACGTCCTTTTGGTTCTTCGACTTTTTCCATCTTCCCTGCCGAATGCAAATTTAACATTCCTAATTTTTGCAGATTTGGAATCTCCAATGTGCCCATTTTTTCCAAAATATGTCCAAATGTATCTACGCCTTCATCTCCGAATTTTTTTGAATCCGGCATTGCTCCGATTCCAAGTGAATCAAGAACAATCACAAATATTCTTTTATACTCGTTCATTTATTCTCACCTCATTTTATTTGTTAGATTACGTCTAGTTTTTTATAAAGTCTGTGTTTTAGTTCTTCAGATGCAAATGCTGTCTCCGCCGCATTTCGCATCATCAAAAGGATCTCCTCATCACTTACTCCATACATACTTTGAATAAATTCAAGCTCTTTTGTCATGGACGTACTGCTCACCGTCCGATTATCTGTATTAACACTGACAAGCAGACCGGCATTTAAAAATTCTTTGATTGGATATTCTTCCGGTCTCTTGACTGCTTTTGTCTGAAGGTTGCTGATCGGACATATCTCAATTCCAATATGGCGTTCTTTTACCAATTTTTGAATCTCTTCATGCCCTCTCATCGCAATACCATGTCCGATTCTTTTTGCCCCGGCTTCTATCGCATCTACAATATTCTGGGCATTTCCACATTCTCCGGCATGAATAGTAAAAGGCATACCAAGCTTCTTTGTCTGTTCAAAGAGTTCCATAAACTCTGTCATTGGATATTGTGCTTCTGCTCCTGCTAAATCGGCTGCACACACACCCCTTCCAAGAAACTGGCATGCCGTTTTTATCATCTGATAATTCTGCTTCGCACTATGATGTCTCATAGCACATGTTATTACATTATATTCTACCCCAAAGTCTTTTTTCCCTTTTTCGAGCCCATTTAAAAGTGATTCTATCACCTGCTCTGTGTTCATCTGTTCCGACACATGAAAAAGTGGTGCAAAGCGAATCTCAGCATAACACACATTTTCCTGGCTCATTGTTCGAAGTACATCATATCCCGCTCCAAAAAGTCCCTCTTCATCTGTAAGACACTGCCCCGGAAGATCAAATTTTTTCAAATATTCCACAAGGCTTGTACACTCATCGGAAACACTGAGCTCTTCGCAAGACACAGCTCTTTGAAGCCGTGTCTCTACGAACTCTTTACTTAAGGAACCATCCAGATGACAATGCAGTTCGATTTTTGGTAACTGTCTCAATTCGTTTACTGTCATATTTTTCTCCTCTACCTCAGATTTTTAGGTCCGAATCCAAGTGGAAGTATCTCTTTTAACGTAAATACTTCATATTGCTCTTTCCCTGTTGCAAGGATAATCTGAAATGTCTCCGGATCACAAAACTCCATCATTACCTGCCGGCACACACCACATGGCGATGCATAATCGGTAAGAATCCCGTCTTTTCCTCCTACCACACAAATAGCTTCAAATTCTCTTACGCCTTCACTGACCGCCTTAAAGAATGCTGTTCTTTCTGCACAGTTTGTCGGTGTGTAAGAGGCATTTTCAATATTACAGCCTGTGTAATATTGTCCATCTTTTGTGCGAAGCGCCGCTCCAACCTTAAAGCCTGAATACGGTACATATGAAAAATCCAATTGTTTTATGGCAAGTTCAATCATTTCTTCTGCAATTTTTTTATCCATTCACAGTTCCTCCGTTTTTTTAATACCCGGACGCCTCTTCATTTTTCACAAGTTTGATCATTCTGCTTGTTCCAAGGCGATCTGCTCCCAATGCAAGGAATTTTTCCGCATCATCCAGAGAAGAAATTCCTCCTGCTGCTTTCATCTTCACATCTGGTCCGATATGCTTTGCAAACAATTCAATATCTGCAAAGGTTGCTCCTGCAGTTGAAAATCCGGTAGAAGTCTTAATATAATCTGCGCCTGCATTTGTCACAAGTTCGCACATTTTAATCTTTTCTTCTTCTGTCAAAAGACATGTCTCAATAATCACTTTCAAGATTTTTTCACCACATGCTGCTTTTAACGTACGGATTTCTTCTTCTACAAGATCATATTTTTTATCTTTTAACCAACCGATATTAATGACCATATCAATCTCAGATGCTCCGTTTGCAATCGCATCTTTTGTTTCAAATTCTTTGGTCTTTGTTGTCATATATCCATTTGGAAAACCGATTACTGTACAAACCGGAATCTTTCCCTGCATATATTCATTTGCCTGCTTCACATAGCTTGGAGGTATACATACAGAGGCTGTCTCATATTTTACTGCATCATCACAAATCTGCTTGATCTCTTCCCATGTAGCAGTCTGTGTCAAAAGTGTATGATCTACATGTTTTAACATTTCATTTACGTTCATTTTTTATCTCCTATTTTTCTTTTTTCTGTTCTTCCTGAATCAGAGAGCGGATTGCCTCAACTGCGACCTGAATTGCCATATCTGTATTGTGTACGACCGGATTTTCCAGTCCCAGTTTTTCTCTTTCCTGATTTGCAACTACAAGAAAGCAGGAGCCGGCTCTCACACGAAGATAACTTGCCACAATAAACAATGCGGCTGATTCCATCTCAGATGCCAGACAGCCCAGTCTTTTCCATGCTTCCCACTTATTCATCAATTCATAGCTGACCGGTTTTGTCTCCGGCTCATGCTGTCCGTAAAAAGCATCTTTACATTGAACAACACCTGTATGGAAAGGATACCCTTTCTTTTCAGCTGCATGCACAAGTGCATTTGTCACAGACAGATCTGCAACTGACGGAAATTCCATCGGCGCATATTCTCTTGATGTTCCTTCCATGCGAATTGCACCTGTTGCAACTACGACATCTCCGCTTTTTACTTCTGTCTGCATACCTCCGCAAGTTCCAATACGGATAAATGTATCCGCTCCACAGCGATATAATTCTTCCATCGCGATAGCTGCAGACGGACCGCCGATTCCGGTAGATGTCACACTTACTTTCACTCCATCCAATGTTCCTGTGTAAGTGATATATTCCCTGTTATCTGCAACTAAAATCGGATTGTCAAAATACTGTGCAATCTTTACACACCGTTTTGGATCTCCCGGCATGATCACATAGCGTCCGACTTCACCTTCTGCTACCTGAATATGGTATTGTCTGCTTGCATCTTCCGAATAATTCTTCATCGTCATCTTCCTCCCTTTTTCACTTTTCCGTCTCTATTTTTCTAACGTTGACCTTTATCGTAAGGAATTCCTTCTGCTTTTGGCGCTCTTGATTTCTTCGATACAAATATAAGAACAATCAGAGAAATAATGTATGGAAGCATGTTGTATACGGTGCTTGGAAGTTTTAACGCAACAAGTGCATCAAATCCTGTGTAAACATTAGAAAGTGCACGGAACAGCCCGAACAATAATGCTGCAAGTCCGATATTGACCGGTTTCCACTGACCAAAAATCATAACGGCAAGAGCAAGGAAACCAAATCCCGCAACACCATTTTCAAATTTCCACTCACTTACACCGGCTGTGATATACACAAGTCCTCCAAGTCCTCCGAGTGCTCCCGAAATCAAAACACCCGCATAACGCATCTTATATACATTGATACCAACTGAGTCAGCTGCCTGTGGGTGTTCACCACACGCGCAAAGTCTAAGTCCGAATTTTGTCTTGTAAAGGACGATATATGCCGCAATCAAAACAAGTAGTGCAATAAGCATGAACCAGTTAAACTCAAAACTTCCAATATTCATAACAAATGCTTTTTTAGAATGTCCATATGCCACTGTTGAAGATACATTGTCTACACTTTCTGCTGTATTGATTGCTCTTACTAATACAACTGCTGCTGCAGGTCCTAATAAGTTTAACGCTGTACCTACCAGTGTCTGGTCTGCGTTAAATTTGATTGCTGCCACTCCAAGTAACATTGAAAAAATCATACCGATCAGAACACTTGCCAGCACAACAAGCAAAATTACAAGCGGTGCAGCCATTCCTGCCGGAATATATTTCATCATAAGCGCTCCTCCTAAAGCACCCATAACCATAATTCCTTCTAATCCGATATTGATAACGCCACTATGTTCTGAGAAACATCCTCCAAGTGCTACGAGCACCAGAACAGAAGCAAATATTAACGTATACTGAACTAATAACAACATTATGCTTCTCCCCCTTTCTGCTCTTTTGCAAGACGTTTTTCTTCTCTTTTATTGAGAAATCTATTCAGCCACATTTTGAAGAAAAGTACGAATCCGCACAGATAAATGATAAATGCTGAAATCAAATCAGAAATCTGTGTACAATACATTGTTTTGTCTACATAAGTACCACCACTTGTGATGTGCTGGATAAAGTATGATGAAAAAATCGCTCCAATCGGGCTTGATCCACCAAGAAATGCCGCTGCAATTCCATTGAATCCCATTGCCGGAACTGTTGTCTGCTGAACCATCCACTGCTCAATTCCAGTCAGATAAAAGATTCCAGCACCAAGTCCTGCAAGTCCGCCTGCAATTACCATTGTTAAAATAATATTTCTTTTTTCACGCATACCGCAGTATTTTGCTGCATTTTTATTTAATCCGGTTGCTTTTAATTCATATCCGAATTTTGTTTTTTCTAAAATTACCCATACAACAATTGCCATTACAACGGAAAGTACAAGACCGATTGTAACAAATTCATTATTGGCAAACAGTTTATCTAAACCTGCATTCGGAAGCAACGCGTTTTTATTTGTGCTGGATAATGGCTTTGTATATGGTGTCGATGCATCTTTTACTTTTGTCAGCAACATGTTGACACTGTAAAGTCCAATCCAGTTCAGCATAATACACGAAATAACCTCATTTACGTTAAAATATGCTTTCAATAACCCTGAAATTCCTCCGACAATTGCTGCTGATACAACTGCTGCGATCAAACATACATACCAAGGCATTTTAAGTTGAAGTCCAAAGTAAAGACATGCCCCTGCGCCGATTACATATTGTCCGGCTGCTCCGATATTGAACAATCCTACTTTATATGCAAACAATACCGAAAGAGAACACATCAAAAGTGCAGATGCTTTTACAAGTGTCGTTCCGAAATATTTCTTCACCGCAACTTCACTCGGGTAATAGAAGAAGTTCTTTAAAATTGCTGTGATTGCTTCTCCCGCACCGCTTGGATTAATGATTAAAAGCACGATATAACCAATCAAAAGTCCAATAATAATACAGAGCAGAGACGCAATGATTGTCTGAAACCCATTGTTTCTTAAGATACTTTCTTTCTTTTTTATCTGATTATTCATTTGTTCCTGCCCCCTTTCTCTTAGAACCTGCCATGTAAAGTCCAAGTTCTTCTACCGTCACTTCCTTAGGATCAAATTCTCCCACAATCTCACCTTCATACATTACGAGAATTCTATCAGAGACATTCATAACCTCATCAAGTTCCAGACTGACAAGAAGAACACCTTTTCCGGCATCTCTTTGTGCCACTAATTGTTTGTGGATATATTCAATCGCTCCTACATCCAGACCACGTGTTGGCTGCACTGCAATCAAAAGTTCAGGATTCTTATCTATCTCACGCGCGATAATCGCTTTCTGCTGATTACCTCCTGACATAGAACGAGCTTTTGTGATTGCTCCCTGTCCGGATCTTACGTCATACTGTTCAATCAGCCGATTTGCATACTTACGAATCTCTTTTCGTTTTAAAAATCCAAATTTGTTTGTAAACTGTGGCTCAAAATATCTTTGAAGCACAATATTATCTTCCAATGAGTAATCAAGTACAAGACCATGTTTATGTCTGTCTTCAGGAATATGACTCATGCCGGATGTCAGTCTCTTTCGGATTGACATCTCTGTGATATCTTCCCCATTCATTGTGATCTTACCGCTCTTTAATGGCTCTAATCCGGACAATCCATATACAAATTCTGTCTGTCCATTTCCATCGATTCCTGCAATACACACAATCTCTCCTCTGTGCACCTGAAGAGATACATTGTTTACCGCATTGTTTTTATGGTGTTTTGAAGCAACCGTCATGCCTTCTATATCAAGGACAACCTCACCTGGTTTTGCCGGCTTTTTCTCCACTACAAAATTAACATCACGACCTACCATCATTGCTGAAAGCTTTTCCGGTGTTGTATCTTTGATGTCTACCGTTCCGATATATTTTCCTTTTCTGAGTACACTGCATCGGTCTGCCACCTGCATGATCTCGCCAAGCTTATGTGTGATAAAAAGAATACTTTTTCCTTCTGCCGCAAGGTTCTTCATGATTTCCATAAGCTCCTGAATCTCCTGTGGAGTCAGTACCGCTGTCGGTTCATCAAAAATTAAAATCTCGTTGTCTCGATACAGCATCTTTAAAATCTCCGTTCTCTGCTGCATACCTACTGTGATATCTTCGATCAAAGCGTCTGGGTCTACTGAAAGACCATATTTTTCAGAAAGATCCATGACTTTCTTTCTCGCCGCATCTTTTTTGAGTAAACCTCCCTTTGTCGTCTCCACTCCAAGAATAATGTTATCTAAGACACTAAAACATTCCACCAATTTGAAATGCTGGTGAACCATTCCGATTCCAAGTGCATTCGCATCATTTGGGTCATTGATAGACACTTTTTTTCCGTCTTTTCGTATCTCACCCTCCTCCGGCTGATACAAACCAAAAAGTACACTCATCAGTGTTGATTTTCCCGCGCCATTTTCTCCTAAAAGTGCGTGGATCTCGCCTTTTTTAAGCTGTAAAGTGATATTGTCATTTGCAATGATTCCCGGAAAACGTTTTGTAATATTCAGCATCTCAATTGCATAATTTTCCATCCTTTACATACCTCCTCTCCCTTTTCTTAATGAAAAAGGAAGCAGGCGTCACACCTGCTCCCCCTTATTTCAACTCAGTATTTATTTAATGCTACCGTAGTCGTTTACTGTAATTTCTGTCTTTGGCATTGCTGTAATGTCGTTAGAAACTTTGATATCTCCATCATACATTGATTTTACAAGTGCATGATAATCATCTTCTGTAAATCCATCATTCCACTGTGTAGATTCCACTGGAAGCTGTACAAAGTTTTCATCTGCATTTTCAGATACTAAACCAAGTTTATCAATTTTTCCTCCGTAGTTGCTCCATTTGTCTGCTTTGATATCTGTAAGAACTGTTGTAACTGTTGTTCCAAGCCCTTTCATAGCAGATGTGATTGTTAATCCTTCACCAGCTTTGTCGATAATCGGAGCCTGATCTGTATCTACACCGATTACTTTTCCGCCAACTTTTGCTGCTGCTTCTGCTGCTGATGTATAAATACCACCACCACATGCAAATACAGCTTCTACACCTTTTGTTCCATACCATGTATCCATGTAAGCTGTGATGTCAGCATCTCCATAGAACTGACCTCCACATACATATTCTACCTGTACCTGATCTGTAATTCCAAGTTCTTTTGCTGCTTCGTTAGCACCTTGTACGTATCCGTATCCGAAACGTGTTACAGCCGGTACTTTCATTCCACCAAGGAATCCAAGATGTTTGTATCCTAATTTCACAGCTGCATATCCTGCCATATATCCTGAAAGTTCTTCCTGATAAGTCGCGCAGTAAACATTATCTGCATGATAATATTCTTTTACATCATAGTTTTCTTCGTTTCCATCATATTCATCACCAAGTGCTGAGCCAAGGATGTCTCCTGCTCCAACATCAAGTGCAACGAATTTTACATCCGGATACATCTCTGATTTTTCAATTACTGCACTCGCAAATAAATATCCTGGTAAAAGAATTACATTTGCTCCATCTGCAACAGCTTGATCAACGCTTGCTTTTCTCGCCTCATCATTGTCACTTTCCGGTTTGTAATAAGTAAATTCTACATCGTTGTCCTCTGACCAGGCTTTCCCTGATTCATAAGTTGTCTGGTTAAAACTCTGGTCTGTGATATCTCCTGAGTCTGTAACCATTGCTACCTTCATTTCTTTCCCTGATTCTTTTTCCCTTTATCACTGTCTCCACCACCACATGCGGTCAATGATAATGCCATCACGCCTGCAAGTAACATTGCAATAACTCTCTTTTTCATAAATACGTGTCCTCCTTTTTTTTGTTAGAATCGGTTGTTAATTGAACAATAACATATATTGCATTACCATTATAGGACTTATGTCTTTTTTTGTCAAAACAAAATATACTTTGTAAAAATTTCTATAGTTATTTTTTGCATTTTTTGTGCACTTTTCCAATTCAATTGCTTTTATAAATGCTATTTATTCCTAATCTAACGTTTAATGTTCTCTTAATTTATGAATTTTATACTTTATGTGCCAGAGTTGTTATTTAAAGAAAAACTAAATACTTTCTTTCCCCCTGTGTTGTGTCCATTTTAGTTCCAGAAGAACATTCACTTATCAATTTTCCTGTTTCCATCCGTAAGTATTACATCCTTATACACCTTAGCAGGTACCTTGTATTTCACTTTATATTCAAATGTTTCCTGTTTTTTTTCTATTTTTCCATCCCCATCATAATAAAAATCATATTCTGTTGGATCTTTCTTGTTATCTTCTACTATCGAAAAGATATAAAAATCAAGCGTTACCCCGGGTTCGATCTCTTCCCAGAAATAACTCTCAATCTCATTTATCAATACCAGCTTCCCCTGATACTGTTTTTATCTACAATCCCCTGTACTTTGATTTCATTTACATTGACTGTTTCTGTTCCCTCGTTCTTCAATGTCCCATATAACAGATGATAATGGTAACCTTCCTCTTTTTTATAGTGATTATAATATCCTTGAGGATTTGTCGGTTTGACCTCCTCTCGGATATCTTCCCCTTTCACTTCCAGCTCAAGATTACCTATCTGAAAGACTTCTCCCGACTGTTCTGTCGTTTTCTTTGCCTCATATTGTTTTGTGCTACATCCTGTCACCAAAAGCAGACCGCAAAGACAGCAGCACCCTATCTTTCCTACAAACTTCATCCTTCTACTCCACCTGTAAGACTGCATCGACTTCTCCACCATTCATCTCCACTTCCGGATCTTTTAATGATCCTGTTTTAATATTGATAATGATCGGATACTCTCCGCTTTTCATCACGAGACTTGAAAATACCGGAATCATGATCTCCGAAGAGTTCTCGTTTTTCATTCCATTTGGCATCTGATAGGAGATTGCGCTCTCATCCAGATCCACCTTTGGCTTCCGATTCAATAACCACCATGTCCCGCCGCCGATTAACAAAAGCAGAAGGAACAACAGGAAGAACCAGATCACTTTTCGCTTCTTTCTTTTCAGAATCCGCACATATCCAAAATTTCCTTCTGTATCCCTGCATGGAATATATCCCAATACCGCTTCCGAAGAGGACAACTGTTCCTTTTTATCCTGCAACAGCAGAATCCTCCCATTTGAATTCAGGTCACTTCCGTTGTTCTCCTTTTCATTTCCAATGTCAGCAAATACCTTTGTCAGATCGATCTGCATCTTTTCCGCTTCTTTCAAGTGGATGTAATACCAGACTCTTCGGCTATGGTCCTTCCATCGGTGTCTGCTCTCCTTATTTCTTACCACTTCATAATTCATCTTACTGTTCTTCCTCCACAACTAACGTAATATCAATGTGCCCACTGTTCAAGGTAAATTCCGAAATTGCACTTCCCGGTTCCAGAAGTCCCGACTGATACAATTCTTCATTTCCATCCTTTAAAAGAATGTAGTATTCAATGTAACAGGGGGATGGGGATATTAGAAGGATCTTTGTTCTCCAACCCCTCCACATGATAGGAGATGGCATTCTGATCCAGATTCGGATCCTTCGGGCGGCTCGACAGATACCATGTTCCTATTCCCACAAGCAACAGCACAAGCAGAATAAGATAACATAAAGGAGGAATCTTTTTTGTTTTACAACACGTACAAAAGTATCCTTATGTACATTACTTTCGACTTGAAGAAATCCGACACAGGTTTCTCCTGCCTTTAATTTCGTCTTATGCGGAAACACCTCTATCTTCTTATCATCCTGAGTCAAATATCCGACTGCATTCTCTTTTTTTCCGGCTTTCGAATCGACAAGAATGAGATATCCACCATTTGGATACTGTTGCCGCATATCTTTTGCACTAATATAGCTCCATTTTTGGAGTCTGCTGTCTACCAGTGTCAGTGTTTCCTCTTTCCACTTTTTTTTCTGAATTCCATTCCATCTCCTCCATTAGAAAAGGTCTGGCAGCTTTCATAAGACCACCGGACCTTTTTGCCTTGTCGGCTGATATATTATGTAAAAAACATATTTCTTCCCCTACAACTTATCTTTAGTCAAAGTAACATCTGCGTAGAATTAGATGCATAAAACACATTTGTATTTCCTGTCGACTCTGCTGCCATTACCGAATTTCCAATTACTCCCATTCCCAATACACCTACACATGCAAGTGTTCCTAATATTTTCATATTTTTCCATGTTTGTTTCTTGACTTCTACAGAACTAGTTCCTCTTGCTTTTTCTTGTGTTCTCTTGCAAAGAGGAATATTAGAAAAGAACCACTTAACCCGAACAATACCAGTCCTCTTCTTAGATCTGCACTGTCTCCTGTTTTTATATTTCCCTTCCCATTCTCTTTCCCTCCACTTGGAATCTCAACCGTTGTAGATGTCTGATAACCAACGGTTGTCTCCCCACTTCCTTGTGTTTCCTGAGCATGTACAGGGGAAACCGTACAAAGAAGTGTTACAAGCAGTATTACTGCAAATAGACTTTTCAGCTTCATTGTCCTTACCTCCCTGTCAATTAATATTTGATCGCTTAAAAATGAATCACACCCTAAACTGTATTTCCTAAGATATCAACAGCATGTTTATACCTTTATTTTTAAAAATGAGAAGAGCATTTTAGTTCTATTTGAAGCATACATACAACATTTTTGAGTTGTGTGATTACATTTATTGCGCTGACCACCCTTATATATTTGTAAATTTAAAGGTTATAACTCCTTTATTTCATTTTTAGATTTTTTATCATTCATCAAATCCTTCATTTTTATAGTTATCAGCCTCTCTTCCATAGCTTCTTGTAATACAGAGTAAACTTTTCTCACCGGACAGGAACTTCTCCCATCTCTGTTACAATATCCCCCTTTTCCCAAACATCTATTAATCTTCGTTGTGCTTTCTGTCGCCTCAATCACATCCCAAAGAGTAATTTCTTGCGCTATTTTTACAATTTCAATTCCACCTTTTTCCCTTGATAACATTTTACAATTCCAACCTCTTCCAGTTTTTTGGTAACTTTCAGAATATAGTTCCTAGGAATCTTTAATTCCTCTGACAATTCACAAGACCGAACAATTTCTCTTTTTTTTAACAGGTAAAGAGTCACCCGAATTGCATAATCTGTAGTGACACTTAATTGCATATCTTTTTCTCCTTTTTAAACCTGACTATATTCAGGTTTATTTTATTTCAAAAAAATAAATACATTTTTATTTAAAACAGGATTTAGATAGGTTTGTTTTGCTCAAAGAGAAAATATATATAAGTCACTATATATTGTCTCTTATTCATAAAATGTATTTGGTATAAAAAGCAGACATTTTCTTCCAGATGTGATAGTATGCTAAATAAGAAGTAAACATACCAATTTTTCTCATTTTTTATTAAAAATAGCTGTGGGAAAAAATGTCTACTATTTTTACCAATTTTTTCCATCTTTTTAAATTTTTACTTTTCAACTACTATTTTTTCCTGTCGCTTAATCCAATTTGAAAACGTATTATGATTTGTATGTAGCTGTCTGGCAGCTTCTCTTTTACTTATTTTTTCATTTTTCCAAAGCTCATAAATTCGATCGAACTCTTCTGGTATTTCTCTTTCAGGTCTTCCAAACCTTACTCCATTTCTTTTTGCGACTCGAATCCCTTCCGCCTGTCTTTGCTTAATATTTTCTCTTTCAATCTGGGCAACATAAGATAAAATCTGCAGAACCAAATCCGCAAGAAACTTTCCGGTAACACCACCAACTTGGTTTGTCGTATTTAAAAGCGAAAAATCTAATACAAAAATATCGGCATTTTTTCTTTTGTAATCACTTTCCATTGTTCTATAATTTCTTCATGATTTCTTCCAAGTCGATCAATTGATTTGATATAGACAACATCTGTACTTTTTAATCTTCTTAACAATTTTTGGTATTTTTCTCGATTGAAATCCTTTCCTGACTGTTTATCAATAAACATATCCTTTTTTTAATGCCAATCTCCAGCATAGCCTCTACCTGTCTTGCAACGTTTTGCTCTCTACTGGATACACGTATAT
>ENA-OQIF01000384-OQIF01000384.1-human-gut-metagenome-genome-assembly--contig:-NODE-384-length-18351-cov-5.312829_pt1 | contig 18351 bp, 12 predicted proteins | sample MGYA00242574_ERZ504738 | MGnify/ENA primary metagenome ERZ504738 (study PRJEB26092, sample SAMD00036437) | human gut metagenome | host: Homo sapiens | study: EMG produced TPA metagenomics assembly of...
AGGCAGTTTCGATTGCAAGCACAATGACCTCAAACTCAGGAGTGACTACCATACCGGGAGCAACTTTTCACAACCACTCCGTGTTTATCATAAATCTTCGTTTTTACCTCTTCATGATTTCCAGTGAGTGTGAAGTTGAAACCTGTCATGTAATGCTCGTAAGGCTGACGTTTTTTGAGGTAGACGGTAATCTCCAGCTATCATTGGTACGATCTACAGCATTCATTGAATGCAGATAGTACTTGCCATCTTGTGTAGCATATTCTATCGCAGTTCCCTTATGCATAGTCATCAGCAGAATATCACCTTGCCCTGTCAGCGGAGTCCAATAAAAGAAGGAGGCATTTCCATTCAGAGAGAAATGACGGTTCAGGTTCTGATGTGCCTGAATAGACTCATCCAAAGCGCCCACAGGCAGAGCGAACCACATATCCGTCACCTTCACCGGATGATGACTGCGATTAAAAAAATCAATCTCCCAGTCTACTTCTTCTCCTTTAATAGTAAAAGTTTGGTAAAGACGCACATCCGAAGGAAGCTGCCAGAATATCTGTATCTTATCCGGAGTATTCGACAAGACCAGAGGAGTAATATCAGCCAAAGAAACGGCATAACTCTTCCCTCTTACTTCATAAGTCAGACTCAAATCGCCCAGATATTTCCCGTGGTCTACATAATTCCGAACATTGCCCGCACCTTGAAAAACGAGCGAACTCACACCTCTCTCATCCGGACTGACTTCCATCTGTGGTATTACGGCCTGGATAGAAGAAATATTCAGATAAAAAAAGAGTAGAGATAAAATACAATACTTAAGTTTCATAGGCACTATTCTTTATATTAATAAAGTAATCTACAGTAGTTGAGTATTGCTGCCTTCCACAGGTCATAAAAGAATTGTGCAAAACCCCTTATTAATGGATACCGCGACCGGGCAGACACTCAACTACTGATTTACATTCTACCGAAGGATACTACGGTTTTACCGAAACCTTCACACTGCTAAGTGCTCTCTTATGACTATAGTCATCCAAAGAGTTACTTCTTTCCTCGCTATAATCTATTCCTTTATAATCTTTATCACCTACATTGGTAGCAACAGCGGTAATTGTAAAGTCACCGGCTCCGGTGTAAATATACTTATAAGTTTTCTGAATTCCTCCGGTAGTATATACAGAACCTAATGAAACACCGGTATTCCACGGTTCATATTCATCAGTTCCCATCTCTATAAAAGAGAGATAAACATCTCCCTGAAAACCTTTGTACTTTGTATAGTCGGCTTCATGTACCGGAAGACCGGTAGCAGGATCGAGTTCACATTCATACGATTCCAATACTCCGTCTCCGTCCAAATCATATTTATAAGGCGAATCATCAGCTGCCACAAAAGTCGAACGACCATTCACGTACATATCCACTTGGCGAAGAATGATTTTTTCTCCATGATCCAAAAAAGGCTGCAAGTAAGTATCCCGGTTGTACATATCACCAAGTTTATAAAATCCTTCCGTAGGACGGCGGGATAATGGATCGTTAGTCTGAAACGCTCCATACGAACGTTCATCTTGGAACGTATAATATTTGTATCCTGCACTATATCCCTGAAAGTCTTCCAACTGTTCGGTATGTAAACCAAAATAAGCAGCTACCCATGCATCATTAGAGTATTTACGTATTGCACGATCAGCATCACACGCTACAAAGCGACTCTCGATAATTGTATTACCCGGTTGATTGGCAAGTCCTCCAAAGATATGAATATTCGGCTTCATCCGGATGCCCGAAGGAATCCGCCGATCTGTCACCGTAAACTTCAATTGATTCGTCCCTATATAGCTCATTTCCATCAGTGCCTCCGGAAAGTCTCCTTTTTTGTAGGGCACTAACTGGATATTATCAATCGCTCCGAAAAACTCAAAATCCTTTTTTACGTCTTCTATACTCTGATAGTCCTTAAAATATTTATAAAACAAGGTCTTCTCCCCATTCTTTGCATAAGAGACCCGATAACATTCTTCATAAAAGCTATCCCAATCATGTTCCATAATAGCTTTAATACGCGAACGCTCAAAGTTTTTTCCTTCATCACCCGTAAAAAGTGTCAGGTACTGAGCATCGGTATTGATCGTTACCGTCACCTCTTCGCCGACTTTCGGATTTTCGGGGGACACAGAGATACTGACAGACGGTGTTTCTACATCTGCACCAAATTTCTCACAAGAAACCAGTGAAGTAGCTGCCACAGCAAGCAGCCCTATAATCAGTTTATTTGTTTTCATATCCATTCGTTTTTAACATTAAAAATATCCCGGATTTTGTTTCATTTCTGGGAAGAACGATAACTCGGTAAACGGTATCGGCATCAGCACACGGTACACTTTCTCTTCATTAAAAAGATGCCAAAGGTATTCCCCACGCGCCGGATCACCAAACGGATCAAAGAATTGTAGAGGATCGCGATAACGGCAGATATCAGCCAGGTCAACCATTGAAACATCAGGAAAGCGTGCTACATCGAGCCATCCGCAATCATCCTCGGCTGCCAATTCGCGTAAACGTTCATACATCAACTCTTTCAGTGCATTAGCCGGACTGATATTAGTCGGAATCATCATAACCGAACCCGGTTGATAAGTATAAGGAGCATCTCCCTGAGAAACAAACATATCTTTAATAGATCCTTGATGGCAAGCACGATCACGGATAATATTCATCGTTTTCACTCCTTCCGAAACATGGCCCTGCATGATTTGTGCCTCCGCTTTCAGCAAGTAAATCTCTGCCAAACGTAAAACAGGATAGTCCACTCCACCATAATTAATATCAAAGGTTGAACTCAACTCACTCGGATTCAGGTTACGGAATTTACCTAATTGCCACCAATTACAGTTCCACAAGTTAGGCTTGTTCTGCCCATTCGTTTCATTCTTCCACCACGCCCGTTCATGACTTTCAAGAGCTACATCCATTACTTTGAGCTGTTCTTCGGTGTAATCGTTCACCTTACCCGGCTCAATATAAAACTCGGGGCCTAATTCACGTCCGGCAGGTTCAAACACCCACAACCCGATAGGAGCTCCACCACTGTTAGGACCGGTTACCCAGCCTTTCACCGAACTCCACATACGACGGGTAATATCTCCAGTTATGGTGTACTTTCCGGTACGATCATAGAGATTCTGCAAGTCATAAGGAGTCGTTCCGGGCTTCGGACTTTCGGCATTGAAACGATCTACCTGGCCATAGTCCATACACACGTCCTTGAAACTGTAATTATGTTCCCACATCGGTATATCATACAGCAACGTCAGCCACGAAGTAAGATTTCTTCCACCGGTTGCTCCGTATTTACCTTCACCGGCAAAACCCATAGGTATCTTGTTTCCTGTACCGACTCCTTCTTCTGCCAATACACTGAACATAATCTCGTTATTTCGTTTGGTAAATACAGCAGGGAAATATTCTTCCAACTTATAAGTTCCGTACACGCCGGCAATGATATCGTCACACAACTTCACTGCATCAGCATATAACGTTGTCTTATCTACATCATCAGCTGTTGTTTCATTAATCTTGTTTCCATACATTTCTGCACGGCGGATATAAGAAGCGTGGAATATTTTCATTTTTGCCAACATACCGGCTACGGCACCTTTCGTAACACGACCATAAGCAATGCCCGAACGGTTATCCAAACACTTGTCCAATGCATAGGCCATCTCGTCATAGAGGAACTTGAACATCTCCTGGCGGGTTGCTCGCGGCACATAATCCGGCTTCGGTCCGGTAGGCTCTATAATCAGAGGTACACCGCCATAATAACGATACAATGTAAAGTAAGCATAAGCCCGGAGGAAACGAACTTCTCCCATCAGCATTTCAGTAGCTGATCCGGTGATCGTAGCTTTATCCAATGCAGAATGTCCTGCATTCTCATCAATCACCTCTTTATTGGTTTCCAGCCTCTCAAGTATCAGATTTGCCTGTGCAATATACGCATAATGCTTTGACCACAAATTCAGTACGCTACCCGATGTCGAAGTCAGGTCGAACGGACCTTCATTCATCAATGAAGGCATCATAAACCGGTCACTGGTCATAATTCCATCATTGACATGCCCTGCATTAGCATACAATATAGCTACATTACGTAAAGCAGCATCATAGGAAGTATAGAAAGTTTCAGACGGAAGTTCTGTTTTCGGTAACTGGTCGAAATACCCCTCACACGACACTAAGGCGCAAGAGGTTAAAAGGGCTAATAATATTTTTTTCATGGCAGTACCTTATTAGTATTTAAAATTAAGTGAGAATATATGAGACCGGGCATACGGATAAGCCGAGATATCGACTCCCGGAAGAATACGATTATTTACAGAGCTGCCACTACGTACCTCAGGATCATATCCCGAATAGTTCGTTAAACAGAAAACATTGTTAATCGTATATGTCAGAGCCAGGTCCTTAATTTTCCAAGCCTTTAATATATTTTTCGGCATACGGAAAGTTACAGCCAGGTTATTCATCTTCAGGAACGAACCATCTTCCACCATTTCAGAGTTGGAAGCAGCCCACATATACCCGGACCAATCAATTGCACCAGGACCTGTAAAAGTACCGGTAGGATTATTAGCAAACCAAGCATCTTTATAGTATACAGCCGACTTATTACGAATATCGCCATTGTTCATCAGATTGTATACATTACCATTGATTATATCATTTCCGTATGACCAGCTGAAGTCCATAGCCAGTTCAATGAATTTCCAGCGCAAACGGGTGTTCAAGCCACCGATAAATACCGGATTCACATCTCCTATCACGACACGGTCACTCATATCCACTTTCCCGTCTCCATTAGTATCTGCAAAAGATGGGAATCCGTATGGCATCTCTCTTTCAGTAGCATACCACCAAGGAGAATCAGCACTGCCTATACCATTATAGTCAGAATGCCAATTACTGCGAATGCCTTCCATTTGCAGACCATAGAACAGTCCGAGAGGATATCCCTTTTTTATCAGGACATTTTCCGAACCCGAAGCAGAACCCACCGGACGCCCTTCCAACATCTGTGTCTCAGCACCTAGACTCATTACTTTGGACTGATTGGAACTAAAGTTCACTGTTGCATTCCACGTAAAGTCTTTCTTATCAATCAGCACACCGCCTACACTGATTTCAAATCCACGGTTACGTACCGAACCGATATTCCTGGTTACTTTTCCAAAACCGGAAGTACGTGGCAGATTCTGTTCAAGCAGCATATCACGAGTTGTCTTGGTATAGAGATCCAATGAAATATTCAGCCGGTTATTAAACATATCTAAATCGAGACCGCCGTTAAACTCTTCCGTTACTTCCCAACTGATTTCGGGGTTTGCCATACGGCTGGTGTACAAGGCCGGAATAGCTCCGTCACCAAAAATGGCTTGTCTCTGGCTGGAAGATAAGGTCTGTGCATAAGCATACGGAGCAATCTGATCGTTACCTACCTGACCATAGCTAAAACGTAGTTTCAAGTTATTAACGTTCTTCTCCAACCAAGATACATTCTTAAAAAATTCTTCTTCTGAAACTCTCCAACCCAATGCTCCGGACGGGAAAAATCCCCAACGATTATCAGGGCTGAATTTAGAAGAACCGTCAGCACGCATAGATGCTTTCAATAAATAACGCCCTTTATAAGAGTAGTTAGCCATCAATACCCCCGAAAGCATTGCTATCTTCTCGTAAGATACACCGGGAGATTTCACATGATTACCACTTTTTGCATCATAAATACCTTCCCATCCCAAATCGGTATTAAACTGAGAATATTCCTGATTAAAGGTTTCATACTTGTTGGTATTAGCCTCGTATACGGCATTTACCGAGAGACTATGTACTTTGTTGAATACTTTATTAAATCCGGCCTGGACTACTCCACGCATATTTAATCCACTTTGCGTAGCGTATGTGGCCAATCCGTTGTTATCGTAGCCTCTCTGAATGGTTTTCGGAATAAATTCTTTCACTTCACCTTTGGGTATACGCACACCAATACCTCCTTTTACAAACCAGTTATCATTGATATTGTAAACCAACTCTGCCTGACCGAAGAAAGTATTATTCTTGTTAGAGTAATCAATATCTTTTAATTTTCTATAAGGATTATCCATCTTACCTGTATAGTAAAGGTTATCATCTATCTCCTGAAAAGTCCATTCTTTAGGAACAAGCGGAGAGAAAGTCTGTATTTCGTTAAAAATATTCCCTTCTGTCCAGAAAGCACCGCTACGAATATTGTGTTCATATGAAAGATTTGTGTTCAAAGTCAATTGCGGAAGCAATTTAATGCTATTATTCGTTTGGAAATAGAATCGTTTAAATCCGGTATTGATGGCAATACCGTCTTCATTCATCAACGAAAAGATTGTAGAGTTCTGTATGCGGTCTGTTCCCCCTCTGTAAGAAACTTCATAATTCTGTTTAGTACCATTCTGCAAACAAAGATCGGGATAGAATTGGAAACGGGAAGGATTGGTATTCCATATCTGATCTTTATATTCCTGATAGAAATCAGCATTTTGCCAGCGTCCGCTCATAATCATATCACGCATATACGCACGCATATAGTCTTCCGCACCCAGCATTGGAATAGAATTTGCCAGTTTACTGATACCGTAAGTAGCCTTCACAGAGATTTCACTCATACCAGCCGATCCTTTCTTCGTAGTAATCAACACAACGCCATTAGCCCCCTGTGCCCCATAAATGGCAGTTGATGATACGTCTTTCAGGATAGAGATACTCTCGATTGCATCAGGAGAGATAGTAGCCAAAGGACTTTCCAGAGGATCGTCCGAAATAGGGAGAGGAAAACCATCGATGACATACAGAGGTGAACTACCTGCCGTAATAGAACTGGCTCCACGAATCTTAATCGTAATTCCACCACCCGGTGCACCATCATTGTTCATTACCTGCACACCGGATATTTTTCCTTTCAAAGCCTGCTCCAGACTTAACGGGTTGGTTTGCATGAACTGATCGGAACTCAAACTGGATACAGATCCGGTCAAGTCCACTTTACGCTGAGTCTGATAACCGGTCACTACCACCTCGTCAATCAATACTCCCGCATCCATCAGTACATCTATCCGATTTTGGCTACCTACAGTTTTTTCAACCGTATTCATACCAATCATTGAGAAAACAAGTACTTGTCCCGGAGATACATTTTTAATTGTATACTCCCCATTCTCATTAGTAATCACCCCATTGTGTGTTCCTTTCACTTGTACAGTGGCACCAATAACAGTTTCATTACTGCCTTTCTCTCTCACCGTACCCGAAATGCTCTTTGTGTTTTGAGCAAATCCACCTGCAGACACCAGCACAAACATGCATATTAAGAAGACGGCTTTTATCCTGCCTTCCGTATCTGCTCTAAGGTTGTTCAGATCTTTTAGATTCATAATATTAGTAATTTAGTCATTAAAAAGGATTCATACATTTTTAGTTTGTTTGTTAAGTCCCGAAGTCGGATCAGGACGAGTCCATTTTGTGTGGTTCCATACTGAGTTGTTGTTTCATGCATATTTTACTGTTTGTTGTTTCAGCAAAAGTAAGCGAAAAGAGAACCGAACCGTAAAACAATAGATTATTCACTGATACGCATATTCATATTTACATTAAATATTTCTATAGTGAATATAAATATCAGTTTGTGACCATAAGTATCTTTTTGATTCGTTTTTATTTCAGACTTTTGTGTTGTACGTAATTAAGAGACGAATGAAGAAGAGCACTTTTACCCTGATTTTATTTTTTCTTCTGTTATCCTATATGCACAACAGAATGAACTTATGTTCCACTCCCTGGGTAGTCAACACGGACTTACCTATAGTGCCGTACGGGATATTCTGCAGGATTCAAAAGGATATATTTGGATTGCAACCCTCAAAGGACTGAACAGGTATGATGGATACAACATCAAACAATATTATAAGTCAGATGACGGACTCTCTTCAAACTGCATCGAGAAACTGCTACTCCTCGGTCAGGATACTCTATTGATGGGTACCAATGAAGGACTGTGCTTGTATGATATGATGAGAGAGAAGTTCACCACTATTGTTCCGCAAACCAAGGCCCCACTATATGTATTGGACATGGCCTACGACGGACGTTCAGTTTTCATTGCGTCCGATTCCGGGCTATATGCATATAGTAAGACAGAGCAAAGTATGCCACTACTCCATAAGGGATTGATTGTAAAAGTAACGCTGGATATGAATGGAAATGTATGGGCAGTGAGTCCAAATACGATTTATTGTTTCCGCCCAAACGGACAAATGACCAGAAAAATCACAGCTACTGAGGTTTCTCCGGATTATCCTGTCGAGTTTACTTCTATTTATAAAGATTCGCAGGGGACTCTATGGCTGGGGACGACCGAAAACGGACTGTACCGATACAACAAAAACTATAATCAATTCGTATCCGTGGAGTTCGCTTCACAAGACAGAAAGGATATGCGTTATATTCGCTGCATCCAAGAAGATATGCGTGGAAATTTATGGATCGGAACCGAAAACGGACTTTTCATCTATGACTATACAGATAACAGCTACATACAATATCGGCAGCATGCAAAAGATGTCCAATCCGGACTGACCGATAATGCGATCTATACTATTTATAAAAGCCGGGGTGACATTATGTGGATCGGCACTTTCTTCGGAGGGGTCAGTTACACCAGCCTGACCGAAAATAATTTCCACTACCTGATAGCAGATAATGGGAAACAATACCTGAAAGGAAAAGCAATCAGCAACATCATTAAAGATAAAAACGGAGCTTTGTGGTTTGCATCCGAAGATCATGGAATTTCTATTCTTTACCCGGATGGTCACATCAGGTATTTAAACAAATCGACACACCCGTCATTAAACGGAGATAATGTCCATGCATTAGCCGAAGATCACTCCGGTAATATCTGGATTGGCAACTTTATCGATGGGTTGCAAAAAGTCGATTTAGCAAAAGGCTATATTCGTTCATATAAAAACATAGCAGGGGGACACGCGGGACTATCCAATAATTCAATCTATAAACTTTATGTTCATAATCCTGATACTATGTTTATAGGAACCAGCCAAGGTGTCAATATCTATCATTTCCGGACCGATTCATTCACTCCCTTCCTTCCGGATGTATTCCGGCTTATACGTATTGACGACATCACACGTGATCTCAAAGGAAATATCTGGTTTTCCACACATTTCAACGGTATTTTTCGGTATCATATTCCGACCCATAGTATCCATCGATATCAAAAAGGAGTGACAGGCTGTAAAACAATGACCAGCGATAATATTTATTGTAGTTTTGTTGACTCCAAAGGAGAGGTCTGGTTCGGTACCAGCAACGGAGGATTGATGAAATACAATGCACGTGCAGACAGTATACAGGCATTCGGAAAGGAGAATGAACTCCGGCAAAGAGATATTTATTCCATACAGGAAGATAGCTTTGGCTATTTATGGATGAGTACGGATAACGGTATCTTCTCTTTCAATCCGGAAAGTCGTAGTTTTGCCCATTATAAAGTATCCGATAATCTGGTTTCCAACCAGTTCAATGCCTGTCCGGGCTATAAAGATCCTGACGGTACCCTTTTCTTTGGCAGTATCAATGGGGTATGCTTCTTCCGACCGGAAGGACTGAACCATAACAGTCCTACAAACGATATTCATCTGACTTTCTCGGATTTCAGGATTTTCAATAAACACGTACAACCATCACCGGACGGCATTCTACAGAATAATATCGACAGCACATCTGCCATTCGCTTACCTCACGGTATGAATACCCTGACTTTTGATTTTCTGGTAATCAACTATAATGAAAATTGCCAATCACAACTTTCCTGTGAATACTATCTGGAAGGTATGGAGACCGAATGGAATGCAACACAACAAATCCCACAATCAGTCACATATACCAACCTTGATCCGGGCACCTACCAATTTCACGTACGGGTCATAGGAAAAAACGGAGTTGTATTCGACCGTCGGAAAATAACCATTAACATTCGTCCTCACTTTTTGCTGAGTGGTTTCATGATCACTATTTATTCTCTTATCGGACTTCTTATCAGTTTTATAATTGTCCGCTTCTACCAAGTGCGTATGCGAGACAAAATGGATATCCGCATCGAAAGAATGGAAAAAACAACCTGCGCGAACTGAATAAACACAAGCTGAATTTTTTCACTTATATCACCCATGAGTTTAAGACTCCTTTATCTATCCTTATGGCTGTATTCGAAGATATATCAATCGGACGAAACAATACAATTACCGGTGAAGAAATGAAAATCATCAATCGGAATATCCAACGGCTTCAATTCCTGATCAATCAACTTTTGGAATTTCGTTCTGTAGAAACCGACCATGCACGCATCGAATATGTCAAAGGAGATATTATGACTTATGGACGCAGCATCTTCGAACTGTTTATTCCCGTCTTCAGACAAAAGCAGATTGTTTTTCAATATGCAACTTCAGCCGACTCTTATTATACGGTATTCGATAGAGACAAGATAGAGAAAATCATCAGTAATCTGCTCAGCAATGCTTTCAAACATTCTGATCCTCAAAGTGAAATAAACTTCAGGATTGATGTAGACAAAGCTTCCGGACAATTGATTCTCTCCTGTCATAACAGCAGTTCATATATTCATCCGGAACAGCGGGAAGCTGTCATGCAGCCTTTTCACAAAACCGATTCATCCGATCAAAAGTATTCCAATACGGGTATTGGACTGGCTTTGGTGAATGGTCTAGTTCAGCTGCTTTCAGGAACAGTTGAGATAGAAAGTCATCAAAATAGCGGTACGACCTTTAAAGTAAAATTACCTTTGGTCGAAGACTCTAAGGATATGATTGCACCGGACGAAACTTTGGATATCGTTAACTCACCCGACGTAGTGGCAGATACTGTATACCTGCTCAATAACTCCGGACTAAAAGAGGATATGAATGCTGCAAATGCCGAGAAAAAGATGACTGTACTTTTGGTGGAAGATAATCCGGATATCAATAACATTTTAAAAAGTAAGCTACTCCGTTTATATAAGGTGAAAACGGCTTATAACGGACAGGAAGCTGTAGAGTTGCTAAAAACACATATCATCGACATTATCATCAGTGACATTATGATGCCTTATATGGACGGATATGAATTGAGTAAATATATTAAAACTTCTCGTGAATACTCCCATATCCCGGTCATTCTCATCACTTCACAGCCTTCGAAAGAAAACGAATTGCAAGGTTTATCTGCAGGAGCCGACGCCTATATCGAAAAACCATTCACTTTCGATGAATTGAATCTTAGAATTACCAACTTGCTTAAAGCCAAAAATAATATCCGCGAACATTATCACGACATGAAAATATTCCAACTCAATGAAGAACTCAACAACAAAGACGAGGAATTTATCAAATCATTGACACAATTCGTCATCGAACACATTGAGGACCCGGAATTGAGTGTCGACCAACTGACCACTCACATGAATATCAGTCGAACTCAACTATACAATAAACTGAAAAAACTATTAAACCTGAGTGCAACCGAGTTTATCAATAAAATCAAGATCGATGTTGCTAAAGTAAAGATTATAAAGACTAATCTGACTATTGCTGAAATCTCATGGCAACTCGGATTCAATAATCCCAGCTATTTCAGTAAGACATTCAAGCGTTTTTGTGGAGTGACACCTAATGAATTTAAAAACGGTAAAAGCCAATAGACAGACCGTTTTGCCATTTTATTCGGTCCATTACGCCTTAACAGTGATCTGAGACATCCATTATTTGTAAATGTCGAATAATCGTCTTTACTCCCATAAACATTACCTATAAAGGTAATTTGAGCTATTAATATTCTTAATATTATATGAATATATGCTCAACAACATACATACCAGTTCGTACCTGTTTAAAATATTATGTATATATTTGCCATTGTTAATCCAAACACAATGAAAACAGGAACAATATTCAGTGTCGAGGAATTTGCCATCCATGACGGACCGGGAATCCGAACAACGATATTTCTCAAGGGATGTCCTCTACGCTGTGCATGGTGCCATAATCCCGAAGGTATATCGCCACAGCCGCAATACATGATTAAAAAGGAGTTAAAAGTATTTGTGGATATCAGATAACTGTGGAAGAATTGGTTACCATGATCGAAAAGAACCGGTCCATTTATACGCTCAACCGGGGAGGAGTTACACTAACCGGCGGAGAACCCTTATTTCAACCGGATTTTGTTATCGAACTGCTCCGACAACTTCCGGACATACATACGGCTATCGAAACAAGCGGATACGCAAACACTCACATTTTCAATGAGGTTACTTCTTTAGCTGATCTTATTTTATTCGACATCAAACATACGGACCCGGAAATGCACCGGAAATATACAGGAGTGGATAATGCGATTATACTGGAAAATCTTGCTTTACTCTGTAATTCCGGACGAGATTTTATCATTCGGATACCTTTAATCCCGGGTGTTAATGATACCCGGGAAAACATGAGTGCCATTCTTGAAAAAATCAAAGATGCCAGGAACCTGATACGTGTCGAAATCCTTAGATATCACCGTACAGCAGGTGCCAAATACGCAATGATCGGAGAAACGTATCATCCTCCGTTCGATACCGGAAAGGCGCCACAAATCTATAATGTATTTGAAGAAAATAATATCAAAAATCTAATTGTATGAACGAAAGAATTAACTATCTAAAAACGTATATTTTAGATAAACGACACCATTCACAAAGGAGAACACCGTCAAGTATCGGGCTGGACAAATTGAACACAATTTATGCCCAACAAGGTTTATCTCCTGTAGAACGTGCTACAGCCTGTTTTGCTGCTTTGATGAACGCTGAGCTCCCGGTTATACTTCCGGGTGAAAAGATCGTTTTTACCCGTACCCTTACGCAAGTACCGGATATATACACCCCTGAAGAATGGAACGAAATAAAAACAAATATTACATCCACGAAAAAGGTACGGTATGTAATATCTCCCCCAATTACGCTTATACCATTCAACACGGACTGGAAGCGAGAAAACAGGAGATCCGAAAGCGTCAGGAAAATCCCTCCTTAAATGAAAGAGAGAGAGTATTCCTCAATAGCATGTACCAATGCATCATATCCATACAGAAACTAATTGAGAAGTATGAACAATATGCATTGCTCAATAACGAGACAGAAATTGCGCACACTTTACATACCATAAAGACCGAAGGCGCTCAAAACTTCAGACAAGCTCTACAGCTTTTGAGAATTCTCCACTTCTCCATTTGGAAAGCAGGCAACTATCACAATACCCTCGGCCGCTTCGATCAATATATGTATCCTTTCTATCAGAGGGACCTGGAAAATGGAACACTCACCAAAGAAGAAGCATTCGATCTGCTTGAAGAATTTTTCCTTGTATGCAATAAGGACAGCGACCTGTATCCGGGTATGCAACAGGGTGACAATGGGCAGAGCCTGGTTTTGGGAGGACGCGATCCGGAGGGCAAATACTTATTCAACGACCTGTCCCGAATGTGCCTGCAGGCAAGTTACGAATTAAAACTAATTGATCCTAAAATCAACATTCGTGTAGACCCAAAGACCCCTGACGAAATATTCACTTTAGGTTCCCGTCTGACCAAAATAGGGCTGGGTTTCCCCCAATACAGCAATGATGATATCATCATTCCGGGACTTATACGGAAAGGCTATTCCAAAGAAGACGCATACAATTACGTAGTGGCTGCCTGCTGGGAATTTATCATCCCTAACCGAGCCATGGATATACCTAACATTGATGCCGTTTCTTTAATCGGATGTGTAGACCGGTGCCTTGAAAAACTAAATACCTGTTCGGACTATTCATCCTTTTATACATTGGTGGAGCAGGAAATACAAAAGGAGGTCAATGCGATCTGCGAGAAACACCGCAATCTCTACATCATCCCTTCTCCAATGATGTCTTTACTGATGGACGGCACCATCGAAAGAGCCAAAGATATTTCGGAAGGTTCCTACTACAACAACTACGGAATCCACGGAACAGGCATTGCAACCGCTACCGATACCCTTGCTGCCCTGAAAAAATACTATTTCGAAGAGCAAAGCCTGGATTATACAACCCTGCTTACTGCCATAAGAAGCAACTTCAAAGGCTACGAAGAGTTACAAAAAAAATTAAGAGAAGAAGCGCCCAAAATGGGACAGGATGATGACTATGCCGACTTGATAGCCAAAGATCTTCTCGACTCTTTTGATCGGTCATTGGCCGATAAACGAAATGAACGCGGAGGGGTTTACCGGGCAGGTACCGGCACCGCTATGTACTACATTTTCCATTCCAATCAATTACGTGCCACCCCCGACGGACGTAACGATGGCGAGATGATTCCTGCTAATTACTCCCCCAGCCTGTTTTTAAAACAAAAAGGTCCTATATCCGTCATAAAATCTTTTACCAAACAACATCTGGACCGTGTTGTCAACGGTGGTCCCCTCACCCTGGAGTTCGATCAATCCGTATTCAGCAATGACGAAACCATTGAAAAGCTGGGTATGCTCGTGAAAACCTACATCGTTTTAGGCGGCCATCAACTACAACTAAACACAGTCAGCCGGGAGACACTGCTACATGCCCGGAAACATCCCGAACAACACAAAAATTTGATTGTCAGAGTATGGGGATGGAGCGGATATTTTGTGGAATTAGACGAATGTTACCAAAATCACGTTATCAATCGGATCGAATTCGGTCTATAATACATCTGCATTATGAAAAATACAGCAAAGAATTTCATGTTTTACGTTGCCTTCGTGGCATCATTGGGAGGATTACTTTTTGGATTCGATACCGCAGTGATATCCGGAGCCGAGAAATCCATCCAGGTGGTATATGATCTATCCGACTTCAGCCATGGCTTCACCATTGCTATCGCTTTGATCGGTACAATCATCGGAGCTTTCGTCTGTAGTAAACCGGTAGAAAAACACGGACGTCTGAAAGCACTGAAAATTATTGCTTTTCTCTACTTTGTTTCTGCAGTGGGCAGTGCTGCCATCATCGATTGGTATTCCTTTTTATTCTTCCGTTTTGCCGGAGGTTTTAGCTGTCGGAGCCTCATCCGTAGTCGGTCCCCATGTACATTGCCGAAATATCCCCCTCGCGTTGGCGCGGCCGTTTTGTCGCATTCTTCCAGTTTAATATTGTACTGGGTATTGTACTGGCTTACTTTTCCAACTATTGGATTCACGGCATTGCGCATGATTGGCAATGGATGTTAGGAGTTGAAGCCATTCCTGCCATCGCATTCGCTCTTCTATTATACACCGTACCTGAAAGCCCTCGTTGGCTGGTAAAGCAAGATCGGGAAGCCGAAGCCCGACACGTCATAAAGAAGGTCAGCAATGCAAATATTGAACAGGAAATTCATGAAATCAAAGAATCCCTGGTAACAATAGGAGCCAGTGGCGAAAAACTGTTTCAGCATAAATACCGGAAACCGATCCTCTATGCTTTCCTTATAGCTACTTTCAACCAGTTATCAGGTATCAATGCCATTCTCTATTATGCTCCGAGGATTTTTGAGATGTCAGGTGTATTTACCGACTCAGCCATGATGCAGTCTATTGTTATCGGACTGACCAACCTTACTTTCACTATGATCGGAATGATCCTGATAGATCAGGTAGGACGAAAAAAACTCCTCTATATCGGTTCCATCGGTATGACCTTCTCTTTGGCCTTAGTAGCCAAAGGTTTCTACCAAGGCGCATTTTCAGGTTACTATATGCTTATCTGCCTGATGGGGTTTATCGCTTTCTTTGCCATTTCACTGGGTGCCGTCATTTGGGTATTAATCTCCGAAGTCTTCCCAAACAATGTGCGCTCCAAAGGGCAAGTATTAGGCAGCATGACACATTGGGTGTGGTCCGCCCTCCTTTCATGGATGTTTCCCGTTTTCATCCGTACAGGAGGTACCTTCATTTTCAGTTTCTTTGCCATTATGATGTTCCTAAGCTTCTTCTTTGCTCTCAGGCTACCCGAAACAAAGAACAAGTCTCTGGAGCAGATACAAAAGGAATTGACCAATTAACAACTTACGAATAATAAACTAAAAATATGAATCGTATGAAAACAAAACTGATCATTTTATTAATACTCACAACCATGATACACACAAACACCGTAAATGCCCAACATTCACAATTGAAAAGAGCCGATTTTCAACAAACAATTGACGGAAAGCAAACCGATCTCTACTTTCTGAGAAACAAAAACGGCATTGAAATTGCCATCACCAATTTCGGAGGACGAGTCGTTGAATTCTGGACTCCGGATAAAAAAGGGCATTTTGAAGACATCGTCCTCGGACACGATCATGTGGACAAATATCTCCATTATAAAGGTGAAAGATTTTTGGGAGCCACTATCGGACGGTATGGCAACCGGATCAACAAAGGAAAGTTTACCCTGAACGGACAAACTTACCAGTTACCCATCAATGATACTCCCAACAGTCTACATGGTGGCTTTAAAGGATTTGATATGGTAGTATGGGATGTTGAACAGCCGGACAGCCAGACTTTACAACTCACGTATTTATCCAAAGATGGTGAAGAGGGGTATCCGGGAAATCTCCAAGTATCCATGAGCTACAAGCTTACGGATAAAAACGAATTTATTATCACTCACCAGGCTCAAACAGACAAAGAAACGGTCATCAACCTCACCCATCATTCCTTCTTCAACCTGCACGGTGCAGGCAATAAGGATATCAATGACCATATACTCATGATCAATGCGGATAAGTTTACTCCTGTCGATCAGACCCTAATCCCCACCGGTATTCTCCAGGATGTAAAAGGGACCCCGATGGATTTTCGTCGCCCCACACCTATCGGAAAGCGAGTAAATGATTCGTTCGAGCAACTGGAGTTCGGTCACGGCTACGACCATAATTGGGTCTTGAATCGCAAAACCTCCAACACCCCCGAACTGGCAGCAACCGTTTATGAACCCGCCTCAGGAAGATATCTTGAAGTATGGACCACCGAACCCGGACTACAATTCTATGGCGGTAACTTCTTTGATGGTACAATGACCGGAAAGCACGAAAAGAAATACAACTACCGGGCTTCCCTCGCATTGGAAACCCAGCACTATCCGGATAGTCCTAACCAACCGGCATTCCCGTCAACAACCCTCTTACCCGGAGATACTTACAAACATATATGCATCTATAAAATCAATGTACAATGAAAACCACAAAACATTTATCTGTCGCAGCAGTACTAACCGTACTGATGCAAATGGGGTGTCAGTCTCACACAGACAATACCCGGCAAACACTCCACTTGCCCGAGCTAAACGAAGTCCGGATAGAAGATGCTTTCTGGAGTCCGAAACTCGATATCTGGAGGAAAATAACCGCTAATGATGTATTAAACAAATTCGAAGGGAAATACACTCCTTTTTCCGGATCGACCGACACGCGTAATGCTTTCCGGAATTTCGATCGTGTAGCTGAAGGGCAGAGAGATATAAAACAGCACGATGGTCCCGAATGGTATGACGGACTCGTTTATGAAAGTATCCGGGGTATCGCCGACTTTCTTGCAAGCCACCCCAATAAAGAACTGGAAAAACGAATCGACGGATATGTAGACCGCATCTATGCCGCTCAGCAAACAGAGCCGACCGGATACATCAACACCCATACCCAACTTATGGAAAACAACCATAGATGGGGAGACAATGGGGGACTCCTTCGTGGACAACACGATGTATACAATGCCGGGATGCTGATCGAAGCCGGAGTACATTATTATCAGGCAACCGGCAAAACACGTTTGCTTGAAATTGCAACCCGCTTTGCCAATTACATGGCAGATTATATGGGTCCGGAACCACGCAAGAATATCGTTCCCGCACATTCCGGCCCCGAGGAAGCCGTAATGGCATTATACTGGTTGTATAAAAACGAACCGGAACTGAAAGATAAACTTTCCATACCGGTCCGTGAATCAGATTATTATAATCTGGCCACTTTTTGGATAGAAAACAGAGGGCATCACTGTGGCTTTCCATTATGGGGAACGTGGGATACCGGAATCGGAAAATAGGATTAAAGACGCTTGTTATCACCAAGCTGAATTCGGCACACACTCTCGTCCCAGTTGGGGAGAGTATTCACAAGATTCGATCCCTGTACTCGAACAAAAACAATTGAAGGGCATGCTGTGCGAGCTACCTT
>ENA-OQIF01000385-OQIF01000385.1-human-gut-metagenome-genome-assembly--contig:-NODE-385-length-18328-cov-4.727817_pt1 | contig 18328 bp, 18 predicted proteins | sample MGYA00242574_ERZ504738 | MGnify/ENA primary metagenome ERZ504738 (study PRJEB26092, sample SAMD00036437) | human gut metagenome | host: Homo sapiens | study: EMG produced TPA metagenomics assembly of...
TAACTTCATAAAGCAGGTACCGCCTGGAAACAGGCGGTATTGCCTAACTGACTGGTGACAGAAAGTTAAGCAAGTGAGCGTCAACTGATGTGAGCAATCTGGTGACAGCTCATGAAATCACTAACAAATAACAGTAAGTAGAATTTGAAACCTTATTAACTTATTACCACAATGTTGTTATATTTGGTGTGAATTTTACAACACATCCGTTTGTACTTGGATTAGCAGAAATCCATTCTGCACAGTCATCTAAGCAACCCTGACCTTTTACTTCAGTCATCTCCACTTTGTCATTAATTTTCTCAATCACTAATTTTTCATTTGTTCTTGGCATAACAAGCACCTCTTTCTAATTTTTTTATTCTACTTACTGCTATTTTTCCAAAACTTTTGTTTCACATGTTCTATTGCACAGATTACAGGAACCGGTTCAAAAAAGTTTCCCTGTAATACTTTATTAAATATTTTGCATCTACTACTAACACATGCTGAATAAACTGTACACCCTTGGCACTTATGTATCGGCGAGATATTTATTTGCTCCAATTTTTGGATATTTTCTTCCACCAATGAACCTTTTACCACACTTCCAATTAACAGTTCTTTTTCGCCAACTCCATAACTACATGGATAAATATCCCCATTAGGCAATATGTGAAAATTACTTTTTCCTCCCTGACATATTCCTTTAGTTTTGAATCGATCTTCTAAAAGAGAAATCCTTATGGGATTTTCTTGAGTAATTTTCTCCTGATAATAACTTCTGATCTTCTTCATCTGTTCTAATAAGGTTTCCATTTTTCCTATGGACCAATTTGTTGAAAAATAATCTGGCGCCGAAACAATATTCGTAAACCCCAAATTTAACAGATGAATTATACTATTTCCCAAACTCTCCACTGTTTCTGGTGTATATGTCATTCTTGCTCTAATATCATGCCTATATCTTAGTAATTCCGGAACTATTTTCATAATTGCTTTATAAGTCCCATTTCCATGATAATCAATCCTATTTTGATCATTAATATCCCTATCTCCATCTATGCTTAATGAAAATCCATAATTCATTTTCTCAGAAAGATATTTAATTCTTTCTGTAGTTAGAAGCAAACCATTTGTAGTAATTCCAAAAAGTGCTTCGGGAAAAATTTTTTCAATTTCTAGAATCAAATATTGGATAATCGGATAATTCAATAATGGCTCTCCACCATGAAATTCAACAACTAATGGCTCCAGACTTTTTTTATCATAAGTTGCTTTAATAAACTTTATTGTTTTATCAGCAACTTCTTTTGTCATATTTTCAGACTTTTTTTCTGTTCCTTCGTAACAATATTTACATTTCAAATTACATCCTGTTGTTACCCATATTCCTATAAGCATTTTATCAATCTTCTTCCCATATAATATTTTGAAGCTGCCTCTTTCTAGCTTCACAATTCGGATACTTATTGATTATTCCTTTCTGTAGCATATCAATATGATGTAAACAGCTCCAGCAAAATAAATCGACATCACAATCTTTACATTCGGAACAATTTTGAGGGTACAATCCAAGAAAATTTTTATAATTAGATCTTTTTCTATTGCCCTTTCCGCAAAAAAATATGGCAAATCCTTTTGCTCTAATATATTTCCCATTGAATATTTTTTATCAAACAAAACTGGACAAGGAAACATATTTCCAGAATAATCAACATACAATATTCTTTTAAGTGCTCCACAAGAACATACCTTCATATCCGAATTATCTATTTTCGATTCTTGTAAGTTCTCTTCAGTTCTATCTATTTCTAATTCACTTCGATTTACGCCCCCTCTCCCTATAGGGCTAAAAGCTCTAAGCATAGGCTTTGTCCCTAATCGCTGATTTAATTTATAAAATTCCTGTGTATGTGGTTGATTCTCTCTAGTAAGCACCATTGACAACGAAATGTTTTTAAATCCCTCTTCTTGAATTAATTCAACTGCATTCACCACTTTCGAAAAAACACCTTGCCCGCGTATCAGAGCACACGTATCTTCATCAATGCCATCAATACTTATATCAATGGAATCAACCAATGGAATTATTTTAGAAATATTCTCTTTTGTAAATAAGGTTCCGTTTGTCATAATTCCGATAGTACCATTAAATCGTTCTCTGGTATATTCTAATAATTGTATAATTCCCTTTTTGAGTAATGGCTCACCTCCAGTAAAAACAATTTGTAACGGTTTTAAAGTGAGGATTTTCTCCACTACTTTTTTTACACCCTTCCAAATTTAATGCGTCTGGCAAATCACCTGCCATTACACTACAATGCTTGCATCTTAAATTACATCTGTTCGTAATAGCAAAAGTGATATATCTAGGAATTTCTCCCTTTTCCTGCCTAGATTGTGTTACGACTCCTAACTTGAACATTTTCTCAATCAAGTCACTCATGTATACTTTGTCTTCTTCTGTTTGTAACGCATTTAGAACCTCTTGCACAGTATATTGTTGTTGCATTACTTTCTGAAGAATGTGATAGCATTCTTGACTTATTTTTATCCATTCACCGGAATCTGTATTTCCCAGTATGACCCTTTGATTATGCGTAAGAATTCCTATACTTTCTGCCCACATAAAAGTTTTGCCCTTTTCCATACATATCCCCCTTTTTCACTATTCAGCTCTCAGTCTGCTTATAATACTTTCTTTAGCCAAACAATTACATAAAAAATATGGAACTGCTATGGCTATGATAATAAATATTGGACTAATGATAAATATTGGTAATAGTGTAAATCTGAAAGTAAAAAACCATATATTATGGGATACCATCTTTATTGCAGTGAACGATACAAAAACACCAATAACTACAGATAATAAAATAGTAATACCCGCATATGTCAAGCCTTCCATAGCCAACATCGTTCTCAATTGTTTATCCGTCATTCCAACGCTCTGCAACATAGCAAACTCTCCTTTTCTTGCAAACACGCTGGTAACCATAGCGTTAAAAAAGTTCACAATACCAATAAACGCAATGATTGTTCCTAAAGCACCACCTATAATAACAAAAGTGCTCTTTATTTCTGAAAAAGCATCTAAATATGTTTGTTTAGAGTCAAAACTCATGGAACTATTATTTGAAATATATGATTCCAACTTTTTCTGCATATTTTCTATATTTCCTTTACCATCTCTACATTCAAAAATGTATGAAATTGTTACCGGTTTACTTACATTTTTAATAAATGCCTCTGAAGGAATATAAAAGTTCACACTTCCTGTATTTCTAGTAGTATAAGTATTTTCTTTGATCAGAACTTTCGCAACTACTTCAAATTCACGAACCCCCACCTCACGAAGACTTATCTCATCTTCTACTTCATTAAAATGGACTTTGATTTTTTCTCCAATCTGAACTGGAATATTTCCCTCTGCCACACCTGTTCCATCATCAATTACTCCTACTACAATGCCTGTTCCTTTATTTAATTTTTCAAAATCCAAAAATCCTTCCAACACTTTCATGGATTGAAACAAATAATTATCTGCTCCATACAAATTGATAAGCGGAAATCCATTTGTGTCCCTATTCTGTGAAGGTAACAATGTATTTTCTGCAAAAAACTGTTCCTGAAGAGTTTTAACCCCTAATAATTTGCCACCATCTGCAAATTCTGGTTGTTTCTTCGCATAATTTATATAATCATCTGAAAGTACCTGTTCAGATTTTTCAAATCCATAATTAAAATAATCTGCTGTTGAAATGATAAAATCTTTATCCAAAAAATTATCTACATATTTTTCTTCATCAAAGCCATTCACTAAAGTAAATACGGAATTAAATAAAACTGCACCTAGCGTTAATGAAAGAATTACTAACAGTGTCCTTTTTCTATTCCTTCCTAAATTTGCCATTGCCATGCGGTATATTTTTCCACCGTTTTTAGACTTTTTCTCTTTTCTTTTAGTCTTTTTCTCCCTGTCTACAAACTTCAATGCCTCCAGTGGAGATACTCTTGAAGCAAGTTTTCTTGGTCTACTAATACTCACATATACCGTTATAAATGAAAATAATGCTGAACCAAGAAAAATAATTGGTATAACTGCAACATTAACACTGTCTACAGTATTATATTCCGTTGATTTCATCAAAGCAGGCACCAATAAAACGCCTAAAATATACCCTAATATAAGACCAATTGGAATCGCAATAGCTGCTAACCTATATACTTGTTTTTGTACCAGTTTTTTAATCTGTTTTTCTGTCATACCCAACGTTTTTAGTTGACCATAAGAACGAATGTCCTGTATCACAGAAATTTGAAATATATTATAAATAATCAAATATCCCGTAATGAATATCAGTAATACTGTACCTAACAATCCTCCAAGAACTTTTGGATCCTTTAAATCTAATGTGGATAAATATGCAGGGGAGATTCTAGCAGTCACGTAATTTTCTGCATTTTTGTCCGCTCCCATACCATCCCATACATACCCTGCTTTTTGAAGCATAGAAGTCACTTGATCGGATAAATTTTTTCACTTTTAAAGTTAATATAGGTAACTACAATCCCTGAGTAGTTCAAATCTATATCATACGTATACGGAATTTCATTATTATTCTTTTCTAAATATTTTTCTGAAACTATTATTCTTTCTACATTAGAAAATTCTTCAGAATCCCAATAGCCTGCTAAAATGAACTCCTTCGTTTTTACCTGTTTTTTCACACGATACTCTAATTCAATAGATGTACCTATTTTCTTTTCAATTCCTAATCTCTCAAGTGTTTTTGAATCAACGATAACTTCATTTTCTTTTTCCGGGAGATGACCTTCTTTGAGTTTATATCCGGCGAACTCTATTGCAGTATTATCCATATACCACATTTCCGTTCTAGATCCCTTTAACTTCTCTTCTAAAATTTCATCCGCCACATATTTCGTATAAGCTATTTGGTCAATTAGGGGATCATCTTTTACATCTTGATAAACTGCATCCGTAACATTACTTAAAACAACTTGGCCATCTCCGCCTGCCTTACGAATATTTTCTTTTTTACTGTATTCAGCAGACCGAATCCCATAGTAAAAATTGTTGTAAATAAAACTGTAGTCAAAACAATTGCTACCACAGCAACAATATTTCTATTCCGGTTTGCTTTAAACGTTTTTTTTGCGATCCGTTTAATTACTGGTCTATTGTTATTGCTGATCACTGCTGCCCCTCCTTACTGTTCAACAATTTTTCCATCTTCTATACAAATAATACGATCCGCCAACTGTGCTATTTGCATATTATGTGTGATCATAATCAGTGTTTGATTTAACATATGAACTGATTCTACCATAAGCCCTAAAACCTCTTGACTTGTATTGCTATCCAAGTTTCCTGTAGGCTCATCTGCTAAAATAATCGACGGGTTACTAGCTAATGCTCTTGCAATTGCAACCCTCTGCTGCTGTCCTCCTGATAACTGTGATGGCAAAGAATATTCTTTTTCAGATAAATGTAAAATATCCATTATTCTCTTTATTTGCCCTTCATCTGGAATTCTGCCATCTAATTCCAGTGGTAATATAATATTCTCATAAGTATTCAAAACTGGTACCAAATTATAATTTTGAAAAATAAATCCTATCTGTCTTCTTCTGAAAACAGTTAACTCATCTCTATCCAAATTTCCGATTTCAATACCTTCTATTATCACGTTTCCGCTGGTTGGATTATCCAAACCTCCCAACATATGTAACAACGTAGATTTGCCACTTCCGGATGCTCCTACAATAGCAACAAATTCACCCTTTTTCACTTCTAAATCTACACCATCTAACGCTTTTGTAAGAGTATTTCCTACTCCATAATATTTTTTTAAGCCGCGTGCCACAAGTATATTTTCCATGTCCTTACCCCTTTCTGTGTCATGTTTATACTATAAAATAAAAATATCACTCAAACCTCTCTGAAATATATCATTTTTGTGAGATTTGAGTGTTCCTTAATTATTTGATAAATATATTGAAAATTTGCTTCCTTTTCCGCATTTTGAGTCTACACTAATAAATCCTTTTTCCATACTAAGTATTTCTCTTACTAAATATAATCCAATCCCTACTCCCTGTTTGTTTCTCACATTTTTGCCTCTATAAAACCGCTGAAAAATTTTGGGGATTTCATTTTGTGGAATTCCAATTCCTGTATCTGCGATCTCAACAATTGTATAAAACTCATTTCTTTTTACCGAAATCGAAATGTTTCCATGTTCTGTAGTGTACTTAATCGCATTATCCAACACATTTTCAAAAACTTCACCGGTCCACTTTTTATCATGCAAAGCCGTTAATTCTTCCTCGCACTCTACACTAATAGAAATGTCCTTTTCTTCCGCCTTAATCGCAATACTCCCCAATGCCTCTGCTAACGTTTCCTGGATAGGTAATACTTTAGGTTCCAACAAAAAGATTCCAACCTCAAGTCTGGACATTTTCAAAAGATTATCCATAAGAAAATCTAATTTTGTAATCTGTTCTGATAAAATTTTTAGATAATGTTCCCTCTTCTGTATAGATAAATCTGCCTTTTGAAGTGCAGTAATATAAAGCATTGCATTAGCAATTGGTGTTTTTACCTGATGAGCAATATCTGAAACCAAACTTTGTAGTACTTCCTTATCCTGTTTACTTTCTTTTACCATTCTTCCTATACAATCGCATAGTCTTGATAATTGCATTTGACTTTTACTCAATAAGGAGTCTTCATAATGAGAAATTTCTTGCATTTCCCCTTTCTGCATAATTTGTAAGATATTTGCTTCCAAAGAAGCTGCATATACTTCAACTTCCTTAAGAATATGTTTAGTTATTAAACTGTTCAAAATAATGATTGCCATACACAGTAGTATTAATAGTAAAACTAATCTATTATGTGAAGCAATGCACACACTTATTCCGACCAGTCCAAATATAACATTACAATAATTTCTTGTTTTAATCCATGTGTTGGTTTCAATCCTATTTTTATTCTTCACTTATCTCTTCTCCTACCCATGTATATCCCATACCATATATTGTTTTTATATATTTGTGTTTTGAGGTTTCAAGTTTCCCTCTTAATCTATTTATACTTACGGTTAGAGCATGTTCATCTACATAATTCTCCTTCTCATTGTCCCATAATTTTTCTAGAAACATACGCCTTGTTAAAACTGTATTTTTATTGCTGATGAATAATTTCAAAAGTTTATATTCAAAAGAGGTTACTACAATTTTCTCTTCTCCTTTTATAATATATAGTTGTTCAAAATCAATCGTAATATAGCCATCTGTCCATATATCTCTTTTTCTGCTTTTTCCATACCTTTCCAACACAGCAGCTATACGGCATTGTAAGACAGAAACACTAAAGGGCTTCTTTATATAATCATCAGCTCCCGCTGCAAATCCTCTTACTTCATCTATTTCCATATCTCTCGCTGTCAAAAATAAAATAGGAATATTCCTTCCACTTTTTATCTTTTGACATATTTCAAATCCACTAATATCAGGTAAATTTATATCTAATAATACTAAATCTATTTTTAACTGCTTTATCATTTCAATAGCTTCCATTCCAGAAGATACACACTCTATTTCATACCCACAATTCTCCAAATTCACTTCTAGTCCACCAGCCAAAGCAGGATCATCTTCTACAATCAAAATTTTACTCATCCACATTTCCCTCTTTCTCATAATTTTTTAAAATTATATCAAATCTTTATTTTTCTGAATAGGAAAAAATACATTAACTGTAAGAGGGACTGCCTTTAACAGTCCCTCAACATAATTAAAATCTTCTTTCGTTACCATAAATTAGTAGTCTGTGGTGTAAACTTAACAACGCATCCAGAACCTCCAGATTTGTTATTGTACCAAACTGTACAATCGTCTAAGCAACCATTTCCTTTTACTTCGACTTTCAATTCTGCGCCAATCTCAGGTTTTACAGTTAATTTCTTTTGTTCTGTCATACTGGGTCCCTCCTTTCCTCTATATTGATGTTATTGTTACATCTCATAATTCAATTGGATAATACTATCACAAACGGATAATATTTCCTGTCTATGGGTAATTATCAATACCGTCTTATTAATTAAATATTCTTTTACAATACTACAAAACTTGCTCTCACTTTCTAAATCCATCGCTGAAGTTGGCTCATCTAAAATATATATTTTTTTGTCTTGTAATAATGCACGTATCAGGGACAATTTCTGAATTTCTCCACCTGATAAATTTCCCATATTCTCTGAAATTTCTGTATTTAATCCTTCTGGAAACTTAGCTATAGATATTCCCATCTTTTCCATTAACTCATACATAACTTTTCCTTTTCTTTTGAGTTAATTTCCATAATACTTTTAAGGCTTCCATAAGGTAAAAAATTGTCTTGCGGAATAACAGCTATATTTCTTTTCACACTTTCATAAGTAAGGTTCTCTATTGGAATCCCATCTAAATAAATCATTCCTGACTGAGGTACACACAATTTTGACAATAACTTTATAATTGTAGATTTCCCACTACCATTTTCCCCTACAATTCCCATAATTGTATTTTCTAGTATTTCTATAGAAAAATCTCGCAATATCCACTTATCTTTATATTTAAAATTTACGTTTATAAAATCTATTTTTCCTTTTACATTTGTCCAGTTTACTACACCACCTAAAACAGAATCCTCATTTTCCAGAATTTTTTGCACTTTATCAATCATAGGCTTTGTGTTCTTTATATTGATATATTCCGTTCCTAAAGTTACAATCGGTCCATAGAGTCTCTGCACATATATTGTCATAGAAAACAGCACTCCAATACTTAGCCGACCTTTTAATACCTCATTTGCCCCTGCACATAATACTACGAGTATTCCTATAATATTAAATGACATACCTATTAATTGTGTAATTGTTATTTTTTTATTTGGGTAATAAACTGTTGTATAACATTTTTATTTTTATATCAAAACGTTTTTTTTCTAATTCAGTTAAATTAGCCATCTGAATGGATGTAATATTATTGAGCATTTCATTTATTACACTTGATAAATCACCCATTTCGACTCTTAATACTTCCATTCCGTTTTGAATTTTATCTCCACATCTTTTTTGAATTTGTGCAAATATAAGTGCCATAAGCAAAACAGTTATTCCTATGACCGGATTAATAACTACAAGTACCAAAGTAATTCCTGCCGCAACAAGAAAATTTATAATTATGTTACTTATCGTTGACGTCAGCAAATTTTTGGATATTATCAATATCATTTTCTAATATTCTTAATACATCTCCGACCTGATAATGCGTCCAAAATTTTAAATTTCTTTCAGATAACTTTTCAAATATTGTGTGTTTCATATTGTACACTATTTCTTGTGCCAATTTATAAAAACTCACTTTTTGCAGATATTGAAAAAAATCATCAATATTCCACATACCAACATTAAACTACAATAGAATGCTATCTTTTCTATATTACTTCTTTTAACACCTTCATCTATAATCAGACTAATAAATCCTGGAAAGGCAAGTGAAAATACCGTATACATTATCATAAACAATAAACATTTAACTTGTTTAAATATGTATCTTTTTATAGGCATTTGAAGTATAACATTAATTTTTTTTATTTATTTTTTTCATATCTACCCTTTATTCCAAATTAACTTCTCATAGCATGGTTTTACAACTTTGCACCTCTTCAACCTAATTTCTTCATTTCTATAAATTGCCTCATTAACAGCTCTGCAAATATCGCTACAAAAATATCTCACTGGACATTTTTGGCAAATTTGATTATAGTCCACTTCGCACACCTGCCGTTTCCCAGACAATTCTCCACTAATCAGTTCTTCTACTGTTCCTATAAAGTAACCTGTATCTAAAGCAACACATTCTCTTACCATTCCCTGAGAGTCTATTGCCATTGTCCTCTGTCCCGCATTACACGTTGCCCGCATATTTAATGTATCCTCTGTTATTTGCCCATAAATCCCGACTCCGTTCAAAATATCAATATTCTCAAGAGCTCTTCCACTAGGTGTCATGGTACGTAGAACAGGTTTAATTTGAAATCTTTTGCATAGATTCTTAAATTCTTCTATATGTTCATGATTATCATCGGATAAAACCATGGTACCGCTCACCATTTTAAAACTATTGAGTTTTAAAAGTTCTATTTTTTTACAAATAATCTTAAATATTCCCTTTCCTCGAATATAATCAATGCTTTCCTCGTCATATCCGTCTAAGCTTATACTAATATGATCCACTGTATCTGTGATTACTGATACCATTTTTTCAGTAAGCATAGTTAAATTTGTTATCAATTCAATATTACCAGTAAAGTGGGCACGAGAATATGATAATACTTCCATAATATCCGGATATAATAAAGGTTCTCCACCTGTAAAAGTAATCTCTTTAATATTATTCTTCTCCGCCCAGTCAATTATTTTAAAGCAACTTTCTTTTCTTATATTGGTAATAGGCAAACTTCCTGCAGCTATGCAACAATGTTTACATCTAAGATTACAATTTGTAGTCACTTCAATAGCTATGGATTCTAATTCATTTTCTTCTTCTAAACCTACCAAAACTTTTATATCAAATAGTTTTTGAATTAAGTCTTTATAAAACTCTTTTTCTTGTTCTTCAAAAGAATATATTTGTTTAGTCATATCTGGCAAAGCAATCAACTCTTGTACATATTCAAATACATTCTTAGGTAGCCGAACCCATCGACCATCTGAACGAATATTCCCCACAATAACCATGTTCCCATATTCCATCACACCACTGTCTTTGGAAAGCTTTAATCCAACTTTAGTCATAGCATCCATCCTCTACTAATTTATATTCCATTTTCTGATATGCACAGAAGAATCCATTTGGTATATATAAATTCTCTGTCATTTTATAATTCAAATAAATACATCTTCCACTGTAACATACCTTAAAATATTTGCATCCCTTACACAGTTTTCTTGAAGAGGCATCTACCAGATAACTTCCCCATTTAATTTTTTCCAAATTAAAAATAGACCCTATTCTGAATTTCTCTATCCCCACCGCATATGTACAAGGATATATATCTCCTTCTGTGGAAATACTAAATATATTCTCTCCACCTCCACATCTGCTGCAATCTTTATTTATTGTTTCCTTATAATTTCCTGTCGATATTTCAATGTCCGGCAATCGTTTTCTTAATTCAATTATTTTCGTAAATTCTTGTCTTAATATTGCTAAATTCTCTGTATTCCAGTTTTGCGAAAAATAATCAGGGCATAAATGAATTGATTTTATCCCTAATTCTGATATTTGCTTAATACTATCCGTTAAAGCACAAACTGTTTCTGGAGTATATGTCATTCTGACTTTAATATTTCTATTCTTTTCCAAGACTTTAAAAAGATTTTTCTTAATAACATTCCAACTTCCTATACCACTTTTAAGTTTCCTATGATTATCATGAATTTTTTCTCCGCCATCTACACTAACAAAGAGCTCAACATTATTCTTAACTAAAAAATCTAGTTTTTCTCCGGTTAATAATGTTCCATTTGTTGTTACAGAATAAATAACATTCTCACTCTTAAAATGTTCTATAAAATATTTCAAAAATTCAAAATTTAATAATGGCTCTCCACCAAAAAATTTAATATAAATATTATCTTCTTTGTTTCGTTCTTGTGCTCTGTATATAAATGTTTCAATATAATCATAATCCTGTAAAGAAAGATTTAGAATTCCTTTTTCACCTACATAACAATAATCACAATGCATATTGCAATCATTTGTAACCCAAATACTTACCACCATAATCTCACCCCTATCTATATTTAAACATTACCACACAATTATCACTAAATTCTCTCTGAAATATAACTTTTTTGTGATATTAACTCTAGTAAGAAATTCATCAAATCCTACACATAAAAACACCGTTACAGGTTAATCCCCCATAACGGCATTTCTCATTTACCTTATTCAGCCTTTTCTTCATTACCGGATTTCAAGTACATCATTACTTCTTCAACAGTTTTTCCGGAAGCAAGCAATGCACTAAATATTTCATCCTTCTGCTTCTCTTCTATCTTTTTTCGAATCTCTTTTGCTTTATGACGCAGTTCCTTCAAATCGGACTCTTTTGTACGAATCTCCTGTTCCACATACTCCAGTTGCTCTTCCAAAGATGTGTTTTCCAGTTTTTTCGTCTTGCCATAATGCATCCTCCTAATAATTTTTCCTCATTCTACCACATTTTACCGATTCTGAAAAGGTAGTAGCGTTTAGAATAAATCCCTCCATTGAATCGCAAGAAAAAAGCAAGAATATAAATCTGTTATTTTCACAACTCTATGTTAAAATGTTCTTACTCATACTACGAAAGGAGGAACCTATTTTTGTCGAAAGTAACACTATTTGACAGCCGTATCAAAAAATACGCTTACTGTAAGCCGCCAGAAATCTGCCGGGATCTTGGTACATCTGCACTTGGGCTATCCAAAGAACAGGTGGATGCAATGCGGGAAAGATATGGTAAAAACAGTTTTCAGGAACGTAAAACAGATACCACCATCCAGCGATTGCGGCGAGCGTTTATTAATCCATTTCATGTGATTCTATTTATTTTAGGTATTGTTTCCCTCGTCACCGATGTTTTTATGGCCTCTAATTTTACACGGAACGCTACTACTGCCCTTATCATTTTTTCCATGATCGTAATCAGCGGTATCATCCGTTTAATTCAGGAGCTGCGGGCGAAAAGTACCGCCGCACAACTTGACCGTTTGATTCACGAAAGGTTACCGTAAGACGGAATGGGGAACTACGGGAAATCCCCGGTGAAGAATTAGTGGTAGGCGATCTGGTTCTGTTTTCTGCTGGTGATCGTGTTCCAGCGGACATCCGGCTGACAAAAGTAACCGATTTATTCATTTCCCAGGCCGCTATCACTGGAGAAAGCGCCATTTTGGAAAAAAGCTGCCGTACACTTTGTTACAAAGAGCAGGAACCCATAACACAATTGGAAAATCTTGCGTTTATGGCGACCACAGTTATCAGCGGAAAAGGGGAAGGCATTGTGCTGGCCGTAGGAACGGATACGCTGTACGGAGGATTTACCAAACCGGATTCCGAAGATAAAAATGCTTTTCAAAAAGGAGCCAATTCCATTGCCTGGGTCATGATCCGGTTTATGGCAGTTCTGGTTCCCATTGTATTTCTTATATTGGGAATCACAGGTGGAAAGTGGCTGGAATCCTTTGCATTCGCACTGTCTGTAGCGGTAGGACTGATGCCGGAAATGCTCCCCATGGTCATCACTGCCTGCCTTGCAAAAGGAAGCCTTGCTATGGGTAAAAAACAGACCATCATCAAAGATCTGAACGCCATGCAGAGCTTTGGAAGCATGGATGTGCTTTGTATGGATAAAACAGGAACACTGACCAATGAAAGTATCCTGCTGGAATATTATATGGATATTCTGGGCAATGAAAATACAGAGGTCCTGGATCTGGCTTATCTGAACAGTTCCTATCATTCCGGCGTCCGTAATCCCATTGACAATGCCATTCTTGCCTGTAAATCCATGCCAGGCAGGGAAATCCATTATGCCAAGCTTCTGACAGAATATCAGAAGGAAGATGAAATTCCCTTTGACTATACCCGTAAGTTTGTCAGTACCCTTGTGCAGGACAGTACCGGAAACAGCCATCTGATTATGAAAGGGGATATTGCACACATCCTTTCCCGATGCAGTCATGTAGAATATCGTGGAACACGACTTCCTATGGAGAAAGATGCCAGACAAAGCGTATTTTCTGTGGTAGGGGAAATGTTGCAGGATGGGATGAAGGTTATTGCTGTGGCTCGGAAACATGTGGGAACACGAAAGGAAATCACACCTGACGATGAAAAGGATATGACTTTGGTTGGTTATCTGTCTTTCTTCGATGCCCCAAAACAGACGGCAAGCGAATCCATAACAGCACTGAAGAGATTAAAAGTAATCCCGAAGATCCTGACCGGAGACCAGGCAGCCATTGCGCTATCCGTCTGCCGCCGGGTTGGAATCTCTGCGGAACATATCCTGACCGGCACCCAACTGGATGAGATGACAGACTGTGAACTAAAAAAGGTGGTAGAAGAAACCCATGTTTTTGCAGAGCTTACTCCCGGTCAGAAAGTGCGTCTGGTTTCTGCACTCAAAGAGAATGGTCATACCGTTGGATTTCTTGGGGATGGGGTCAACGACATTCCTGCACTAAATGAGGCAAATGTGGGAATTTCTGTAGATACAGCAGTGGACGCTGCCAAAGATGCTGCTGATGTTGTACTGCTGCAAAAAGACTTAAATGTATTGGAGCAGGGTGTCCTGGAAGGGCGAAAGACTTTTACCAATATGCTGAAGTATATTAAAATCACTGCAAGTTCCAACTTTGGAAATATTTTTTCCATCATTTGTGCCAGTGCATTTTTACCGTTTCTTCCTATGACCTCCATCCAGATCCTGCTTCTGAATCTGTTATATGATACGCTTTGTATCGTACTTCCCTGGGACAATGTAGATGAGGAAGAAATACTGTCCCCAAGAGACTGGTCCGGCAAGACACTGAAGCAGTTTATGCTTTCTTTCGGACCGATCAGTTCCCTGTTTGATATTGTGACTTTCCTGTTTTTGTATTATTTCCTATGCCCTGCACTGTGCGGAGGGGCAACTTACCTGCAGCTTACCGATCCTTCCCTGAAACTTCAGTACGCTGCTTTATTCCAGACAGGCTGGTTTTTGGAGTCCATGTGGACACAGGTTTTGATCCTGCATTTCCTGCGTACTGCCAAAATCCCGTTTCTCCAAAGCAGGGCATCTGCACCGGTCATCTCTATCACTTTGGTAGGGATTCTTGCTTTTACAGCCCTTACTTTTACCAGCGGGGCATCACTGTTTGGACTGACAAAATTACCGCTTTGGTATTTTGCCTTTTTGCTGCTTGTGGCATTTTTCTATATGCTGCTGAGTTCCGTAACCAAATATTTTTATAAGAATAAATATCAAGAGTTAATTTAAAGGAGGCGTTCATGATGAAAAAGAATATCAGTTATATTCCCATGGATCATGCCCTTGAAATCTGGCTCTTGGAAAAATTATTAAGGGAACCGCCGGAAAGTGCTTATACAAAAGAGTTGATTTCCGGTATTCAGGACATGATAAGCGGTGAAGTATCCTCGCTGTTATTAGGAGCCTTAGAAGATACAGAGGTGGCTATTGGTGTACACTCGGATGAACTTCTGATCGGTGATCTGGAAATTCATCCAAGGAGCCGGAAAGTCCTGATGAAAGGTTCTGAAATCAGCCTGACACCAAAGGAATTCGATATTTTATATTTTCTTGCTAAGAATCGTGGAGAAGTATTTACAAAAGAACAGATTTACCGTGCAGTATGGGAGGAAGATTATCTTCTGGATAACAGTAACATCATGGCTTTTATCCGGAAACTGCGAAAAAAGATTGAACCTGCCCCGGATTCTCCCACATACATTTTAACAATCTGGGGGATTGGTTACAAATTTAATGATGAGTTATAAGAAAGGCGGACTGAGACCATTTTAGTTTCAGCCCGTCTATTTTCTTGCCAAATCGCAAGAAAATCGCAAGACTTTAGCCATAGGATTCCCCTGCTGTTTTTTATATACTTTTCGTGGTCAAAGAAAGTATATAAAAATATGGTAGTGATTCGTGCTAATTGGGAGGTGTTGCAATTGAAACGAAAAGATTTGAAAGGGGCAATCCTTTTTGCTCCCTACCCCATATTTACAATCCTATGCAGCTATCTGGGCTGGCATTTCTCTGGATATAGAATGATTATCTTTCAGTTTTGGTATCAGGTAAGTGCTGTGGTCTGGGTTATTCTTGCTACCACCATGATTGTACTTATCACCAAACTTTTGAAACTGACAAAACGAAGCAACCGCTTCTATCACTAAAAGGAGGATCAGACAATGGACTTTACCTGCATTTTTTTTGGATTCCTATTTACCTTTGCCGGTCTTTGGTTTGCCTTTTGGAAAAGGCTACCTCCATCTTTCCCTATGGAAAAATATGCCGCAAAAAGAGAAGGATAAACTTCGAATTGTCCCTCTTTGCCGTAATATCGGAGGAATCATTACCTTAAACGGTATCATCTTTCTGGTAAAAGGATTTTTGCCCTTATTTTCAAACCACTGGTTTGTATCTGCAATGATTGCATGGATGATACTTGCCGGCTTAGATGTTTGGTATATCGAAAAGAGCAACCGATACCGCAGACCGTAATTCCCATTGCGGTTTTTACATAGATAGCTTTTAAAGATTGTGAGGTGAAAGACATGGACTCTGAAGGCAGTCCACGAAGGCAGAGAAAATTGTATGAGTGTCCACAGATTCCGTGTCCCTCATATCATCTTCCTTGCCCCTACAAAAATTCAAGGAGGTAAGACCAATGAACAAAAAAGAAAATCGTATGGCTGTTCGCCAGACTGTAGAAAAGGCAGTCATCCGTGACGAACAGAACCGTCGCATCCAATCTGCAGCAACCAACCCGGTAAAAGAGGTTTTAAAAATCTTTCATACCACACTTAGGGGGTTGGAAGCAGATACCGTATCCGTAAACCGTTCCAAATACGGTACGAACAAAGTCACCCACGAAAAAAAGAAATCCCTGGCAAAACGTGTGGCGGGTGCATTTATCAACCCTTTTACTGCTATTTTGTTTTGCCTTGCGTTTGTTTCCACGATTACGGATATGATTTTCCCGTATTTTTCACTCTTTGGAAGCGTACCGGAGGACTTTGATTTTTTGACAGTCGTTATCATTTTAACTATGGTATTTATTTCCGGTACCCTTCGCTTTGTGCAGGAATCCCGCAGCGGAAATGCGGCGGAAAAGCTGCTTGCAATGATCACAACCACCTGTACCGTCACCCGCATAGGACAGGAAAAAACAGAGATACCTATGGATGACTTGGTGGTTGGTGATATTGTCCATTTATCTGCTGGGGACATGATTCCGGCAGATGTCCGTATCCTGGATGCAAAAGATCTATTTGTCAGCCAGGCAAGCCTTACCGGAGAAAGTGAACCGGTTGAAAAGCTCCCTCATGTAAGCCCTCATAAGGACAGTGTGACGGATTACACCAATATTGCATTTATGGGCAGCAATGTAATCTCCGGAAGTGCAACGGCTGTCGTTATCTGTGTCGGTGATCATACGCTGTTTGGCTCTATGGCCGCTGCTGTTGCCGGAGAAGCTGTGGAAACCAGTTTTACGAAAGGTGTCAATGCTGTGTCATGGGTACTGATCCGTTTTATGCTGGTGATGGTTCCGCTGGTATTCTTTGTGAATGGCATTACAAAGGGTGATTGGCTGGAGGCTTTCCTATTTGGGATTTCCATTGCAGTGGGACTCACACCGGAAATGCTTCCGATGATTGTAACCACCTGTCTTGCAAAAGGCGCTGTTTCCATGAGTAAAAAACAAACGATTGTAAAAAACCTCAATTCCATTCAGAATTTTGGTGCTATGGACATCCTCTGCACAGACAAGACAGGGACACTGACACAGGATAAGGTGGTATTGGAATATCATCTCAATGTAAATGGAGAAGATGATACCAGAGTCCTTCGCCATGCCTATCTGAACAGTTATTTTCAGACAGGATATAAAAATCTCATGGATCTGGCTATTATCCATAAAACAGAGGAGATGGAGGCGGCAGATAAGCGTCTGATTGACCTATCTGAAACCTACGTCAAGGTGGATGAGATTCCCTTTGACTTTAAACGCCGCCGTTTATCCACTGTGGTACAGGATAAAAACGGAAAGACACAGATGGTAACAAAAGGTGCTGTGGAAGAAATGCTTTCGATCTGTAGCTTTGCAGAATGTGACGGGCATGTACAATCTCTGCGTGATGAAGTGCGGAGCCGGATTTTGAAAACCGTGGATGGATTAAATGAAAAAGGCTTTCGTGTTTTGGCTATCGCCCAAAAGAGCAACCCATCTCCAGTAGGCGCTTTTGGTGTTAAAGATGAATGCGATATGGTGCTGATTGGTTATCTGGCATTTTTAGATCCACCGAAAGAGTCTACTGCCGACGCTATCCAGGCATTGAAAAACCATGGGGTTCTTACCAAAATCCTCACAGGTGATAATGAAAAAGTAACCCGTACCATCTGTAAACAGGTCGGGCTGAAGGTCCGCAATATGCTCCTGGGTTCTGATCTGGAACACATGAGTGATGCCGAACTTGCCAGAGCGGCAGAAAC
>ENA-OQIF01000386-OQIF01000386.1-human-gut-metagenome-genome-assembly--contig:-NODE-386-length-18258-cov-3.780321_pt1 | contig 18258 bp, 11 predicted proteins | sample MGYA00242574_ERZ504738 | MGnify/ENA primary metagenome ERZ504738 (study PRJEB26092, sample SAMD00036437) | human gut metagenome | host: Homo sapiens | study: EMG produced TPA metagenomics assembly of...
CATAACCCCATGAGTGCAATAGAAAATTTCGACGCCCATACGCCCATGATGCAGCAGTATCTCAGGCTGAAAGCCCAGCATCCCGAGATCCTGCTGTTTACCGGATGGGTGATTTTTATGAACTGTTTATGACGACGCAAAACGGGCGTCGCAACTGCTGGATATTTCACTGACCAAACGCGGTGCTTCAGCGGGAGAGCCAATCCCGATGGCGGGGATTCCCTACCATGCGGTGGAAAACTACCTCGCCAAACTGGTGAACCAGGGCGAATCGGTTGCTATTTGTGAACAGATTGGCGATCCGGCGACCAGCAAAGGGCCGGTCGAGCGCAAAGTTGTCCGTATCGTTACGCCGGGCACCATCAGCGATGAAGCACTGTTACAGGAGCGCCAGGACAATCTGCTGGCGGCTATCTGGCAGGACAGTAAAGGGTTCGGCTACGCAACGCTGGATATCAGTTCCGGTCGTTTTCGCCTGAGCGAACCGGCGGACCGCGAAACGATGGCGGCAGAACTGCAACGTACGAATCCAGCGGAATTACTGTATGCGGAAGATTTCGCCGAGATGTCGCTGATTGAAGGTCGCCGCGGCCTGCGTCGTCGCCCGCTCGTGGGAGTTTGAAATCGACACCGCGCGCCAGCAGTTGAATCTGCAATTTGGGACCCGCGATCTGGTCGGTTTTGGCGTCGAGAACGCGCCGCGCGGACTTTGTGCTGCCGGTTGTCTGTTGCAGTATGCGAAAGATACCCAACGTACGACTCTGCCGCATATTCGTTCCATCACCATGGAACGTGAGCAGGACAGCATCATTATGGATGCCGCGACGCGTCGTAATCTGGAAATCACCCAGAACCTGGCGGGTGGTGCGGAAAATACGCTGGCTTCTGTGCTCGACTGCACCGTCACGCCGATGGGCAGCCGTATGCTGAAACGCTGGCTGCATATGCCAGTGCGCGATACCCGCGTGTTGCTTGAGCGCCAGCAAACTATTGGCGCATTGCAGGATTTCACCGCCGGGCTACAGCCGGTACTGCGTCAGGTCGGCGACCTGGAACGTATTCTGGCACGTCTGGCTTTACGAACTGCTCGCCCACGCGATCTGGCCCGTATGCGCCACGCTTTCCAGCAACTGCCGGAGCTGCGTGCGCAGTTAGAAACTGTCGATAGTGCACCGGTACAGGCGCTACGTGAGAAGATGGGCGAGTTTGCCGAGCTGCGCGATCTGCTGGAGCGAGCAATCATCGACACACCGCCGGTGCTGGTACGCGACGGTGGTGTTATCGCATCGGGCTATAACGAAGAGCTGGATGAGTGGCGCGCGCTGGCTGACGGCGCGACCGATTATCTGGAGCGTCTGGAAGTCCGCGAGCGTGAACGTACCGGCCTGGACACGCTGAAAGTTGGCTTTAATGCGGTGCACGGCTACTACATTCAAATCAGCCGTGGGCAAAGCCATCTGGCACCCATCAACTACATGCGTCGCCAGACGCTGAAAAACGCCGAGCGCTACATCATTCCAGAGCTAAAAGAGTACGAAGATAAAGTTCTCACCTCAAAAGGCAAAGCACTGGCACTGGAAAAACAGCTTTATGAAGAGCTGTTCGACCTGCTGTTGCCGCATCTGGAAGCGTTGCAACAGAGCGCGAGCGCGCTGGCGGAACTCGACGTGCTGGTGAACCTGGCGGAGCGGGCCTATACCCTGAACTACACCTGCCCGACCTTTATTGATAAACCTGGCATTCGCATTACCGAAGGTCGCCATCCGGTAGTTGAACAAGTACTGAATGAGCCGTTTATCGCTAACCCGCTAAACCTGTCGCCGCAACGTCGCATGTTGATCATTACCGGTCCGAACATGGGCGGTAAAAGTACCTATATGCGCCAGACCGCGTTGATTGCGCTGATGGCGTATATCGGCAGCTACGTACCGGCGCAAAAAGTCGAGATTGGCCCGATTGACCGTATCTTTACCCGCGTAGGCGCGGCAGATGACCTGGCTTCCGGGCGCTCAACCTTTATGGTGGAGATGACTGAAACCGCCAATATTTTACATAACGCCACCGAGTACAGTCTGGTGCTGATGGATGAGATTGGGCGCGGAACTTCCACTTACGATGGTCTGTCGCTGGCGTGGGCGTGCGCGGAAAATCTGGCGAATAAGATTAAAGCGTTGACGCTGTTTGCCACCCACTATTTCGAGCTGACACAGTTACCGGAGAAAATGGAAGGCGTCGCCAACGTGCATCTCGATGCACTGGAGCACGGCGACACCATTGCCTTTATGCACAGCGTGCAGGATGGCGCGGCGAGCAAAAGCTACGGCCTGGCGGTTGCAGCTCTGGCCGGCGTGCCAAAAGAGGTTATTAAGCTGATTCATTATGTAGCCGACAAGGTAAACAATGATTCGGATGTCTCTCCGTATATGAAGGTTGTCTTCATTCCGAACTACGGTGTGAGCATTGCGGAGATTCTGATGAATGCCGCAGATGTTTCCGAACAGATTTCCACTGCCGGTAAAGAGGCAAGCGGTACCGGAAACATGAAATTTATGCTAAATGGCGCTCCGACACTTGGAACAATGGACGGCGCAAACGTGGAGATTGTGGAAGAAGTCGGAATTGAAAATGCATTTATCTTTGGGTTGAGTTCGGATGAAGTCATTAACTATGAGAACAATGGCGGATACAATCCGATTGACATTTACTTCAATGATTGGGATATCAAACGGGTGGTAGACCAGCTTGTAGACGGAACTTACGGAAACGGTGACAGAGAACTGTACCGTGATCTCTACAACTCTCTGCTGAATACAAACAGCAGCGACAGAGCCGACACTTACTTTATCTTGAAAGATTTCAGAAGCTATGCAGAAGCACAGAAACGTGTGGAAGAAGCTTACAGAGATCAGGACAGATGGTCTAAGATGGCACTGATCCAGACAGCGTCTTGTGGAAAGTTTACATCAGACAGAACAATTCAGGAATATGTAGATGATATTTGGAAACTAGATAAAGTCACAGTGGAAGTAATTGATGTAGAATAAAAGGAAAGTAAATAAGAATCTCCCACAGAAGACCAACTGTAGAAAAGCACTAGACTCTGTGGGAGATTTTTATTTAAGAATGATAGGATTAAAAATCAGTATTGTATTGCCATAGGTTACTCCTGGATATGTACCATCCCTATAAATTTCATACACTAATAATGCATTAACTTTATATCCATTCGGCATTTCTATTTGTTTGGTGTCCTGCATTTCAAATACATATTTTCCATTTTTGCTGAAATTTTAATGCTTCCACTTCCGCTGTTTTCTTCTTACTGTCTTTATCATAACGGTAACAGTTATCCGCACCCATGGGCTGTTAAATATTTATTACTGATTTTCAACAAGAGAGACTATCGCATATTGTGACAGTATCTCTTGTTTATTAAAGCAAAACGAGGAAAATATTACATCACTTTACTGTTTTCAAAATCTTGCAGAACATCAGTAAATACAAGGGTTTGAGAATTTACATCAATTTATGGAAAGCATTGTCAGATAATCAAGAGTCTTTTGATATTTTGTGTATGTACTATTTGGTCATCTCATATAGAAATATGCATCATATATATTCCTCTCGTTGAATAAGTTATAAAATGTTAAGTTGAATAAAAAGGAACATTTGTATTTGTTGAATATGGCCAAAAAAACAAATAAATTAATAAAAATAATGGAAAAAATAAGATAAAACTTAGTTATGATGAAAGTAATTGAGATTGGCAAAATAGGATTGTGACTATTGAATTAGGCAAGACCAGAGTAGACTATTTGAAAATAGAGGGATACTTTGGTCTTTTTTGCCAATTTTGTGCATGAAGGAAAGGGGCAAAGAGGAGAATGAAAAAGAAACAGGTTGTAAGCGGATTACTGGCAACGGTTATGATTGCAAATATTGCTTTGGTCGATATGGGACCGGTGCAGGCTGCAGAAAACTTAAATCTTGCAAAGGGATGTAAGGTAACCGCGAGTGAGTTTGAGCTTGAACAAACTTCAGCGGTAAAAGCGGTTGATGGGGACAAAGGCACACATTGGGGAACAAGTCAGGGAAAAATGAATGGTGAATGGCTTGAAGTTTCATTAAATAAACCAACAAATATCAATCAAATAAAAGTATTTTGGGAAAGAACTGCAGACAAACAAAACATAAAAAAGTGGAAAGTGGAAGTTTTAAAAACAGATGGGACATGGGAAATTGTAAAGTTGGATGAAAATGAGGATAAAGAACCAGTAGAATCTACAATTGATTTAAAAACTCCAGTATTAGGAACGAAAGTAAAACTTACGATACTTGAAGCTGATACGACATTCTGGGCAAATGTTGGAATCAATGAAATTGAAGTGTATGGACAAGAGCAAGATGTAGAAATTACGGAAAATAAGAATCATATGCAAAACGATGGCGTTACAATAACGGCATCATCAAGCGAAGCGGATATATTGTCACCAGAGAAAGTAAAAGATGGAAAAACAGGACGTTCAGATCGGTGGGCTTGTAAAGAACATACTTATGAAGGGCAGTGGTTGAAGACAACATTCCCGAAAGTGACAAAAGTAGGAGAGATTGATTTTACATTGTTTATGCGTGATGTAGAGCCAAATCCATCTAATATAAAGGGGTTTGATTTAGAGTATAAAGATGATAACGGAGAAATAAAGACAGTTCATATTGACAATACAAAAGTTAATGATAAAAAAGGGTATGAGGCAGACTTAAAGTATATTTTTGATAAGCCGGTTTATATGTCAGAATTTACAGTGAAAAATTTTGATGTTGCAATTGAAATTCAGGGAAATAGTGGATATAACAATATCAGTATTTCAGAAATTGCGGTATATTCCAATAAGCAGTCAGATTTACCGGAGGATCCAACACTAGATAATGTAGTTTCCTCTATTAAAGGGCAGACTGTCGGAAAAGAAGTGACGAAATTAGCATTACCAACCGTTCCAGAAGGATTTACGATTGAATCTAATGGTGCTGATTTTGAGCAGATTATTGGAAGCGCTAATGAAGAAGGAAAACTCCCAATCGTACATCCGTTGACAGATAAGACTGTAAACCTTTCCTTTAATGTAAAAGAGACAGCTACAGGAAAGGTTAAAAATACAGGAGACTTAGAGTTTGTTGTTAAAGGAACAAAAACTCAGGAAGAAAATAAGAATACAAAACCTTCTGTAATTCCGGAAATTCAGGAATGGCATTCAGAATCTACAGAAAAAGTATCTGTAGAAAGCTTGAAAAAAGTTACTTATACAGATGACAAATTAAAAGCAGTTGTAGATGAGTTTGTAAAAGATTATGAGGACTTTACAGGAATCAAATTGACTGCAAAGAAAGGTGCTGCTGAGGCGAACGCATTTAACTTTGAACTAAAAGCGCCGGATACTCTTCTTGGAGAAGAAGGATATACAATGGATATTAAAGAAGACCGTATTAATGTTGCTTCTGTAAGTACAACAGGTAATATGTACGGTATGCAGACAATCCTTCAGATGAACAAAGAAAATGGAAAAGAGTTCAAAGTAGGACAGATGCGTGACTATCCGAGATTTGAAACTCGTGGATTCTTGTTCGATGTTGCGCGTAAAGCTGTTTCATTGGATATGATGAAAGAAGTATCCAGAACAATGCGTTATTATAAGATGAATGACTTACAGATTCATTTGAATGATAACTATATCTGGTTGGAAGATTATGGAAAATACAACACAGAAGATGAAGGGTTTAAAGCATATGAAGCTTTCCGTCTGGAATCCAGTCTGAAAAATGAAAATGGAGAATCTCCGACGGCAAAAGACTATCATATGACAAAAGAAGAGTTTAAAACTTTTATTCAAGAAGAACGAGCAGTCGGAATGAAAATTGTTCCGGAAATTGATGTTCCGGCACATGCGGTATCTTTTACAAAAGTTTGGCCAGACTTAAAAATTGAGAATCAGGTAAGCAGCGGACATTCTTTGATTGACCATTTTGATTTGACAAATCCAAAAGCAGTAGCAAAAATTAAAGAAATTTTTGATGATTACACAAAAGATGAGACATTTGATGATGAGACAACAATACACATTGGTGCTGATGAATTCTTGTATAATGCAAAGTCTTATCGTGAGTTTGTAAATGATATGGTTCCATATGTGAAAAAGACAAATAAAGTTCGTATGTGGGGTGGATTGACTCGTATTAAAGATAATCCGTTAACTACAATTAATAAAGATGCGATTGAAAATGTAGAGATGAATCTTTGGTCAAAAGATTGGGCAGATGGAATCGAAATGTACAATTTAGGATATGATCTAATCAATACGATTGATGATTTCGGTTATATGGTTCCAAATGGAATAAGACAAGAGCAAACGCTTACGGAGATTTATTAAATGTAAATCGTATTTTTAATGAATTTGAAGCTAATAAAGTAAGAACAGGATCTGGTTATAAATGGTTCCAGCCGGTGATGATCAGATGCTTGGTGCAGCATTTGCACTTTGGAATGATAACATTGATAAGAGAGCTTCCGGATTAAGTGAGTCTGACTTATACTGGCGTTTCTTTGATGCAATGCCATTCTACGCAGAAAAGACTTGGGCAGCAACAGGAAAAGAAAAGGAAGTGCAGATGCACTTGCAAAATTAGCTGCAGACAAAGGAACAGGACCGAATACAAACCCTTATTATCAGGAAGAGAAAAAGGAAGAAAATTATGAGAGCTATGATTTTGAAAATGGCTTAAAAGATACTTCTGAGAATAAACGTGATCTGAAAGAAGGAAAGAATGCGGAAGTAAAAGACAACGCACTGGTATTAAAAACGGTGAAAGCTATGTGACATCTCCGATTGATGTACTTGGAAATGGAAATGAAGTATCATTTGATATTAAACTGGAGAAACCAGCAAAACCAGGCGATATTTTATTCGAAGCAGATGCTCCATACGGAACACATGATATTCGTATTATGGAAGATGGAAAATTAGGATTTACAAGAGAATTGTATAGTTACTATTTTGACTATGAACTTCCGGTAGGAAAGAGCGTTAATATTACAATTACGGTTGAGCAGCAAAAAACTAGTTTATATGTAAACGGTGAGTTTGTTGCAGATGCAAAAGGAAAATTCATTCACAATGATATGGTGAAAAAAGATAATATCGCAAATGCTACATTTGCGCTTCCACTGGAAAGAATCGGTTCAAAGACAAATGCTGTTTCAGCAGTGATTGATAATGTTGTTGTCACAGAAAAAGAAAAGAACCTGAAGTGGATATTTATAATAAGTCAGCATGGACAGGTAGTGCAGAGTCAGAGACACCTACAGAACATGGTGCAGGCAAAGAAGGTGTTATCGGTATGGCATTTGACAGCAATTCAGGCACTCACTGGCACTCTGACTGGTCACAGACAACAACAGATAAAGTTCCGACATCAGCAGGAGTAGTTGGAACAGGTAAAGGTGCAGATGGAAGTATCTGGGCAGAAGTCAAATTTGACAAAGGATATGAAATTAATCAAGTATTATTTACACCACGTCAAGATACAAACAGTGGTCTTGTGACAAAAGCAACACTTTACATTCAGAATGAAAAAGATGGTCAGTGGAAAGAGGTCGTAAAAGACAAAACATTTGCAGCTGACAAATCAGAGAAAGCATTTACATTTGAAAAACAGATGGTATATGGATTCAAGTTTGTTGCAACACAGTCCAGTGACGGATGGGTGACAGTATCTGAATTTGATATTGCAAACCAGCCGGTTGTGGATAAGACTTATACAGTATATGTAAGTGCTGAAAAAGGTGGAAAAGTAAGCGGCGGTAAAGATGTGTCGGCGGGAGAATCTGTGACAGTCACAGCGATGCCGGATAAAGGGTATGTATTTGAGGGATGGTATCGTCCAAACGGCGAAAAAGTATCTGAAAAAGCAGAGTATACGTTCAAGGTGAATGGAAATACAGCTTTGATTGCGAAGTTTGAAAAGACTGGAGAGACAGAAGACAAAAACATCACAGATGTGGAAAAACTAGATGATATTACCGTTGTACAGGGAACTGCATTTGAAGATTTGGATCTGCCGGAAAAAGTATCTGTCACATATGGAAAGAACGAGACAGCGGAAGTAGATGTGACATGGGAGAAAGGAACTTACAATGCACAGGAATGTAAGACATATGTATTGGAAGGCGCTTTAACTCTACCGGAAGGAATTGCGAATCCAGATGGATTGAAAGCGATAGTCAAGGTTACAGTGGAAGAAAAAGAGACACCGGTTAAGAAGTATACGGTCTCTGTAAATGTAAAAGATAGTGAAAAAGCGATGGGAACTGTCTCTATGGACAAAGAAGATGGTGTCTATGAAGATGGCATGAATGCGACTGTGACAGCGACAGCAAATGAAGGATATGAGTTTGTAAACTGGACAGATACAGACGGAAAAGAAGTAAGTAGTTCCAATCCATATACATTTGCAGTGACAGCAAACACAACACTGACAGCAAACTTTAAGAAAATGGATGTGAAACCGGAAGCTCCGACAGCACAGGATATCTTAGATGGAATTATTGCAGGACAGAAAGTGCCGACAGTGATTACAAAGGGAGAGACAGAACTTGTTCTTCCGAAAGTCCCAGAAGGATATAAGATCCAGATTACAAAAGTAAATCCGGAAGGTATTATCGCATTAGATGGAACAGTGACAACGCCGAAGAAGGACACAGATGTTATCGTGACAATCTCTGTGACAGATTCAGAAGGCAAGACAGCGAGTGCAGATTTTACGGTGAAAGTAAAAGGAAAGAACGAGCCTGGAAAAGAAGATCCAAAGGATCCTCAGAATCCTTCAAAAGGTGATACAAATAAGAAAGATCCTTCTCAGGACAAAAAACCGGTGAAGACAGGAGATGCAACAGCGGCAGCTGGCTGGATGCTTGCGATGACAGCAGCAGGTGCAGTGGTACTTGTAAGAAAAAGAAACTCATAAAAGAGATAAGCCTCTCATACAATAAAGTATGGGAGGCTTGTTTGTATGAAACGGAAAATAAAAAAAATATGCGCGGTATTTGTGATTATTGTATTATTGCCATATATTATTACCATATTTATGAATGGGAAAAGCATAGAGGCAAATCAAGACGGAAAAAATGGTTATATTAAAGTAAAAACGGAGTCTGGAACAAAAGAGGTTCCGTTGAAAGAGTACTGTATTGGAACGCTGGCAAAAGAGATTTCAGTTGATTTTGAAGAGGAGGCGTTGAAAGCACAGGCTGTCATTGTTCGGACAACTATCTATAAAAAAATTGAGGAACAGGGAGAAAAAGCAGTTATGACGGAGCGCTTTTTTACGAAATCTGATATGAAAAATCAATGGGGCAGGAGTGCATTTCAGAAAAATTATAAAAAACTGGAGCGTGTTTGGAATGAGACCGATGGACAAGTTGTGATGTACAATGGCCAACTGGCAATGGTGCCGTTCCATCAGTTAAGCAATGGAAAAACTCGAATTGGCAAAGAAGTACTTGGGACGGATGAGTATCCGTATCTGCAGATGAAGGAGTGTCCGAAGGATGTGGAAGCGGACGGGCAGATGGAAAGTAAGCTCATCAAAGCAGCGGGAGCGCAAATTACTTCTCAGGACAGCGCCGGATATGTGACCGGAGTAAAAGTGGGCGAGGAGACTTTGAACGGAGAAACCTTTCGGGATACATATGGATTGTTGTCCAGCTGCTTTGAACTGCAGGAGTTTGAGGGAAAGATGCGTGTGACGACAAAAGGAATTGGTCATGGACTTGGGATGAGCCAAAATACGGCAAATGAGATGGCAAAAGAAGGTAAAAATACAATGAAATTTTGCAGTATTTCTACGAGGGAACAGAAATGAAAGAGGTCGCGGAAATTTTGTTGAATGTAGAATAAGCGTATCATTTTCTGGCAAAAATATAGTCAGAGGTGATAAATATGAAAAACAATCTAGGACCTTCAAGAAGAGGGAAAGGTGCTGCGGTCGGTCTGGTCATTTGTTTTGTGGCGGTGATTGCGTTAGTGGGATTTTTTACATTCAGCCGTTATAAGAGAGATATGAGCAGACAGCTGGCAAAAACGGAAGAAAAAACTGATACCGAAGAAAAACAAAAAGACATCAAAGAGACAGAAAAGAGCCAAACGACAAACAGTCAGGCAATTCAGAACAAAGCACAGGAGACAGAAAAACAAAAAGAAGAGACACAAACACAGACAGAGCAGAGACAGAATCAGACCTCACCAACGGCAACACAGCCAGATGCGCTGGCATTTTCAGAAAATGATCTGCTTGTATGGCCTGTGGACGGGAATGTGTTGATGAATTACAGCATGGATCAGACGATTTATTTTTCTACGCTGGATCAATACAAATACAATCCGGCATTGATTATCGGGGGAGAAGTTGGAACAGAGGTAACGGCATCTGCAAGAGGAATTGTGAAATCAGTGGAAGTCAATGCACAGACGGGTAACACGGTGACGATGGACCTTGGAAATGGCTATGAAGCAGTTTACGGGCAATTGAAAGAAGTTCCGGTACAGGAAGGAAATTATGTGGAGCAAGGCGAACTGGTAGGATACTTAAGTGAGCCTACAAAATATTACAGTGTGGAAGGTTGTAATTTGTATTTTCAGCTGCTAAAAGATGGGGAACCGGTGAATCCAATGGAATATATGGATTCTTAGGGAGATTTATTTAAAAATAGATAACAAAAAACCGGACACGTTGAGAAGGGGTAAGATGTCCGGTTTTCTTGTTTTAAGTGCGTATAAAGTTTTGGAAAACGATTGTGATAAATCGCTTATACATAGGCAGTATATTATTCTTTTTACATATCTGCTAGAACGGTAATTGCAAAAAAACCGTTGATTTTTGCAAAAAATGAAAGAAGTGGTAAAAACGGTTACTTTTTTGTATAAAAAGGAAGTAATTGTAGAGATAGAGAAAAAACTGTGCTATAATTTGCAAAAATGAGTTTAGGAGAAAAGTTTGTGAAACGAAAACTACTAGAATATTTAAAAAAATAGACAGTAAGGAAGAAGAATTTATTAAAAATGAAAAGAATGTATTGGCATCATATGTGATACAAAAAGGAAGTTCTATGATTGATACCGATAAGATGATTCGAGAAGGTGCGATGATTGACATTATGAAACAGCCGAGATTTGTAGATATCCCAGAGCATACGCATAAATACATGGAAATCATATATATGTTCAGTGGTTCGGCGACACATATTATCGATAAGACAGAAGTCAAGCTGGAAGCAGATGATGTTTTGTTTATCAAACAGGGAACGCCGCATTCAGCAAGTGCCTCGGGGTATAACGATATTGGAATTAAGATATTTGTTCTTCCGGAGTTTTTACAGTATCCGCTCAGTATGCTAAACGAGGATACGGCACTTCGGCGTTTTATAAAAAAAGCGGCGGAAAATGATGTGGAAGATCATGAATTTTTGCATTTTCATTTGCAGGATCTACCGGATGCCCAGAATCTGTTGGAGAATATGACACGAAGTCTTTTGAATCAGACACGAAACAGCAAGAGAATTCTGCAGGCGACGATGGGAGTTCTGCTGATGGAATTATCAAATAGAACGTATACGATCACAGTCGGCTCCCCATCTTCCTATGAAAGTCAGATTGTGCTGGAAGCATTAAGATACATAGAGGAGAGCTATCAGACGGCATCGCTTAACAAGTTTTGCGAACATCATAATCTTCCATGCTATTATGTGAGCCGTCTTATGACCCAGTATTCCCCTTATACCTTTACAAAATATCTGCAGAGAAGACGTATACTCCAGGCGGCCTATCTCCTGACGGAGACAGACACGCCGATAGAGCAGATTGTTGTAGAAGTCGGGTATGAAAATTCAAGTCATTTCCATAAACTGTTTAAAGAAGAATATGGAATGACACCGAAAAAATACCGTGAGAAATATGATTCTATGGAGAAGTGATGGGGATTTCTTATCCCATCACTTCTTCTACATGATTCGGGTACTTTACTGTGATGTAATACACTGCATTGCGGTACTTACGAGTTGCCGTAAATCCATCCATATTTGATGGAATACAAGGACCTATTTCCAGACCGTCAAAGGAACGTTTCAGATGTTCTGATAATGGTTTCGCAAGTGCAGAATCATTGTTGAAGTCTACCATTTCATCTAAGATAGACAGATCCCCGGTCTCTTTGATATAGGCAGCAGTACCTGCAATCAGTCACAGTGGATCATCATTAAATCCGCTTCCATCTTCAAACTGTGTCGCTGCAATGTCGAGAATTCTCTGGCGCGCGCAATCTGGGATCAAGTGTACGAATCCAAGCAGATCCTGACAGGAATCGCGGAATCCCATACCACGACCGGTCCCTGACTCGAAATAAGAAGCAGAATTCTACATAAGAAGTTAAGTTCAATTGCTCGCAAGTCTCGTTGGTGTTTGTAAGGATAAGCTGGTTTACCTCACAAGTCTCATGGAGCTGCGATGAACCATGTTTCACCATTCTGCCGTCATAAGATTCAGTGCCGGAATTGTTTATTCCCGGCTCAATTCCAGGAATGGTCAGATAATGAGGATGTACTTCATCAATAAGTTTATGAATCTCAGCATCCAAAGTATGTATTATAAAGTGATCAATTGACGCCCGACTTTTTGTCTGGAAAAAAATTTAAATAAAGCTTTTTAAAGTGCATGTGTATGTATACTCCTACATCTGTCAAGTATTGTGATTGTTACATTTTAACATGGTTGATACGGAGTGTAAATCTTGGTTTGTATAATTCGACATTTTGCAATATACGTATTTGGGTTTTTGAAAAACACATAGGTGATTTGATGATAAATAATCCGTTTTTTGACAAAAACTGTAAAAAATATAGAAAAACGTCATAAACCTGAGAAAGTGTTGAAAACAATGGATTTTCATATTTATAATAAATATTGGGAAAAAATACCATTTCAGGCATTTTACCACAATCAAGAACAGAACATTATTACATTTAGAAGGGAGAACGTACTGTAATGAAAAAGAATCAGACAAAGCGTCTGCTTGCAATGGTACTAACACTTGCGCTGACATTAAGCAATGTGCCGACGACCGTATTTGCGGAAGATGTGACAGCGACTGAGCCACAGAGCACGACAGAACAGCAAGTGCAGTCACAGGAAGAGACGACAGAGCAGGCGGATCAACAACAGCAACAGGATGAAGATACTAATACACAGCAGACAGAACATGAAGCAGAGTTTCATGGGAACAAAGTAGCGGGGGTAGATCTTCGTGGAAAGTTTCAAAATGCATTTGGGGTTGCCCTTGAATATCGTTTCCGGGTTTCAGGGACACAGGATGAGTGGCAGACTGTAGATATCACAAAATCACACACATTGCAGTCAAATGTGTATGATGTACAGACACGGCAACCTTTCGGAAAATGGAAAGATGCAGGGACAATGCAAGTTAAAATCTACTACAATGTAGGTTTTGTAGTCGAAGGACATGAAGCAGGAGGAGTGTTGATCGACGGACAGAGTGCATCATCTGCTAAGGTTTACCAAAACGAAGCAGTGACATTTTCTGTGAAAGACATTGACGGGTATGACGTAACTGTAGAAGGCGTGACTCAAAATGAAAACGGAACTTACACAGTAGCGTCAGTACAGGCAGATACAACTGTAAAAGTGGTATATGCACTGAGACAGTATTCGACAGTAGAAAGTACAGCAGTCGAAAATGCCAAAATTAAGATTAACGGAAGCAGTGATGCATCTGTTAAGGTAGAGAATAACAAGGAATTTACAATTGAAGTAACACCCAATGCAGGTTATGCGGTAACTGAGATTAAAGTAAATGATACAGCACTTGATAATGTCACTTTTGCAAATCAGACAGCAAGCGCATCTTATCAGGCAGGAGAAAATCAGACATATTCAGTAAGCGCAACGCTTGTAAAGACAGGATTTGCGTTAAATGACAAAAACGAAGATGGCGTATATGCAGTTGGATACCGTGATGGGATGGATCAGGCTACAACAGAGTCAAATATCTTCAACACTTTGGTCAACGCAGGAGCTTCTGTTCCGGCAGACCTGACAGTAGATGATGTGACAATTCAGTACTATGCAGGAGCATGGGGGAAATGGCAGGAAGTAAATTATGAACCAGACTTTTTGCATGGATTTACAGATCATAAATTTGGAACAAAAGAGACAGAGCAGATTAAAATTACATATGCCGGCAATGACCAATATGGAAGTTTTAGTTCTGATGAAATTACAGTAACGATTGTAGACCCGCGTTCTGTCTCAGTTTTGGAATTGAATGCTGGTGTTACATTACAATATAACACAGAAGAGACGATGAAGCAGGAAATCTATGAGAAAGTCATCGCTTCTTTAAACACAGGTGAGGGAACTGCGATTGCACATACAATCGATGACTTCACAATCGAATTTGAAAGAGCGCTTGGAGAACAGACAGTAACAGTCTCTTACAAAGGCTCTGACGATTATAAACCTTGTGAGGCAAGTACTGTTATCACAATTGAAAAAGGAAAAGCCTCTGTAACTGTAAATTCTCAGAATATTACATACGGAGAAAGTTTTGCACCGGTATTTTCATCAAACCCTTCCGATGCAAAAGTAATTGGAATCATTGGTGGTGTGACAGGAAACGGAGCTCTTTATGTGAGCGTGGATGCATCTCAGATTACAATCAACGATATCGCAGGAAAAGAGATTCCGGTTATCGGAAACCTGTCTCTTCAAAAATTTATTACAGACACACTTGGAATTAAAGAATTTAAAGTCAGTCAGCTGACTGATATTTTACAGAAAATTCCAGGAGCAGATATCAGTGATATAGTTGCCGGAATTCAGCAGGCAATCGATGTGATCGAGCAAGTTGCTCCGGGACTACTTGACACAACAGTATCTCTTGGCGGACTTCCGAGTGAAGCAGGAGTATATACAGCAGTTGGTGTTACAGCAAGCCCAAACTATAAGACAGCATTAGGAATAGGACTTCTCACAGTCGCTCCAAAGACATCAGATGTAAAACTTGCATTTGATCAGGAATTTGACAACAATGCGCACAAACTGACAATCAGTCAGGCGCAGGCATTTGACTTCGGCGGACACATTGTAGACGGAGATGTTCAGGAGACAAACAATGTTCATACACTTTATGTCGGAATGACAACAAGCGGAAAGCTTTATACAGGAACAACTCCATGTTTAGAGCCAGGTGCGTACACAGAAAGTGTTTATGTATTGGGAGGAAATTATTTCGCACTTCCAATTAGCAGATTATATACAATTCAGCGAGAAGAAGTAGAAATTAAATTTGAGCCATCAGCTTTGACAGCAAGATATGATGGTAATCCACACGGATTAAAAGCAGGAGTTTATAATGCAAATGGCGACAGAATCGCAGATGCAGAAGTAAAATATGCAGGAATCGAAGCAGGAATTGAAGGATATTACAGCAAAGAGATGCCGGTAGATGCAGGCTTCTATTTAGCATCAGCATCATTTGCAGGAGATGATACTTACCAGCCGGCAATCAAATTAGGCGGTGGTTCCGTACTGATTCTGAAATCATATGCAAAAGGAAAGATTCAGGTTGGATTATTGACAACAACTTACGGGGAACCGACAGATCTCACAAAAGTGCAGTATACAACATCTGGTCTTGCTGCAAGAGATGTAGAGACGATCAAAGCAACAGTAAAATGTGATGGCAATGACTCTGCAGTAGGAAGCCATGCAATTTCTGTCAGTGTACCAAAGTCAGTTCAGAAAAACTACTATAGAACAATTAAGACTCAGGACGGAACACATACAATCGAACAGAGAGCAATTACTGTTCAAATCGGTTCTTATTCAAAAACATATGGTACAGAGGATCCGGCATTCTCTTATGAGATCACAGAAGGAAGTTTGGCAGAGGGAGATACTCTGAAAGATCTTGGTATCAAGCTTGCTCGTAAACAGGGTGAGAATGTAGGAAACTACGAAATCTATGTAGAGAATGAAGCAGAGTTAAATGCAAATTATGCAATTACAGTAGTAAATGGTAACCTTGAGATTACACAGGCAAATGCAGTGATCAGAGTTACCGGTGGAAATGACAGCAGCGGAAATTACACAAAAAGTTATGGAGATATAGATCCAATTTATACTTACTGTGTAGATGCACTGGTTAATACTGATGTGCCGGAAAATGAAGAATTTGGCAAAGTAAAATTAGTTCGTGAAGAGGGAGAAGATGTAAATACTTATACAATTACTCCGACTGTGGAAAACTTAAGTCCAAACTATACTTATACAGTTGAGACTGGAACACTTGAGATTATTCCACGCAGCATTACAATCAGCGCAGAAGATGTACAGAAAGTATACGACGGAGAAGCAGCAGAAGCACCGTACACAATTTCCGGATTGCCGGCAGATAAAGATACAGCAGATGCAGAAGATCTTGGACTTCACGTAAAAGCAGATATGCCGACAGAAGCGGGAACTTACGAAGTTTCTTATGAACTTGATGAAACAGCTTCACAGAATGCAAACTATAAAGTGACATTCCTGCCGTTTAATGTTGTGATCAAAGCAAGAGAACTTACAGTTAAGATTAATTCGACAGCAAAAGTGTATGGAGAAAAAGATCCGCAATTTAAGTATACATTAGAAGGAGAACTGGTTGGTGACGATAACCTTGACATCAAACTTGTTCGCGAGCCGGGAGAGAATGTAGGAACCTATAGAATTTATCCGGAAAATGAAAATGTATTGAATGCAAACTATAAAGTAACATTTGAGTATGGACAACTTACAATTGCCAAAAAGGTAATTACAATCTCTGTTACTGGTGGAGAGCAAAATGACGGAAATTACGTAAAACGTTACGATGATGCGGATCCGGCTTATTCATTCAGTGTAACAGACGAGAATGATGCTGCTGTGACAGATGAAAATCTGGGTGAAATCAAAGTAGTACGTGAAAAAGGTGAAGATGTAGGAACTTACATGTTGATACCAACTGTAGAGAACGAAAGTGAAAACTACGAGTATGGTATTGTAGCAAATAAGGGTAGATTGGAGATCCTTCCACGTGAGATTACAATCAGCGCGGAAGATGTAGAAAAAACATATGATGGAAAAGCAGCAGAAGCGCCATATACAATTTCTGGATTAGCAGCAGATAAAGATACAGCAGACGCAGCAGATCTTGGTTTAGAGTTAAAGGTTGTAACAAGCCAGACAGCATCAGCAGATGGAACAAAACTGGAAACTCCGATCGAGACAGAAGGAATGCCGGTAGATGCCGGAACTTATACAGTTACATATGCATTAGATGAGTCTGCTTCACAGAATCAGAACTATGATGTAACATTCCTTCCGTTCAATGTATCTATTAAGAAAGTAAATACAGATAATACACCAACGACACCATCTACACCAAATGATAGTGATAATCAAGGTTCAAAACCAAATTTAAAACCAGATTCAAAATCAGATTCAGTAGTGGATACAGGTGATACAGCAAATGTGATGACAACTATGACAGCGACAGCTCTTGGCGCTTTGGTTGCAATTGCACTTCTGTTATTCAAAAGAAGAAAAACAGACAAATAATAAGAAAATAAGAAAAGAAGCAGTTCGTTAAGAGCTGCTTCTTTTATTGCAAAATAATAAAGCAAGGTTAAAACCTCCGAAAAGAATGGTATTTTTTCTTTCTGAACTTTCTTACAATGAGGATAAATGAAAGAACACAAAGGGAGGAAGAACGGAATTTTACCGATGATTTTTCACAAGCGACGTTTGACTTTCGATGTAATTATCTCCGGAACCCGGAGATGGAATGTTATGTGAGAGATACAGACAGGCAACATCTGATTTTAAACGGAACAAACGAGACATTAAATGATGCGGCAAGCCCGACATGAATTGGGTAAGACAACAGGGATTTATAATGCAAAAAGCGCATTTCATAATACAGAGAATTGTCACTGTGATAGAGGTGTGTTATCTTATAATGGTATTCAGGAAAAGAGGGAAAAAATAATGAATTACACATATATCGTAGAATGCAAGGATGGCACGCTATACACGGGGTGGACGAATAATCTGGAAAAGCGAATTGCAGATCATAACAGCGGGAAAGGCGCTAAATACACGCGGGCGAGAAAGCCGGTCA
>ENA-OQIF01000389-OQIF01000389.1-human-gut-metagenome-genome-assembly--contig:-NODE-389-length-18047-cov-6.839844_pt1 | contig 18047 bp, 17 predicted proteins | sample MGYA00242574_ERZ504738 | MGnify/ENA primary metagenome ERZ504738 (study PRJEB26092, sample SAMD00036437) | human gut metagenome | host: Homo sapiens | study: EMG produced TPA metagenomics assembly of...
CTCCCCGGACAGAGTTATAATATAAGTGTAATGTGATAGGGAAGGAGGAACAATGGCACGAGCAAAAAACAGAGGGTATCAGCAGAGTTTCTCTCCCTCTTACACAATCCGCCGCTGGCGGCTGGGCGTCTATATCCGGCTTTCAAAGGAAGATTTGAAAAAAGGAAAAGACGATAGCAACAGCGTAAAGAACCAGCGTGACCTACTGAACGATTTTTACCGACGCAACATTGACGAGTTTGAAAGCATCACGGAATATGATTTTAGTCCATGACCTCCAGCTGCATTCTTCAAATATTCCTCTGGATTGCCATTCAAGCTCAAAGGTCTGTCGTGCTTTCTTATGATAAGGTCTGGGACGTTTTTCGATTGAAGCAAGGGATTCGTTCTGTTTTCCGAAGAATACAAAAAATCCGAACCCTTCTCCTATCGAGAAAAGGTTCGGATTTTCATTGTTTGGCGCGATGGAAGGGACTCGAACCCTGGGCCCACTGATCAAGAGAAGCCAACGTGAAACAATCGTCAATTTTCAGAATTGCGCAGATTTGTTGTTTTTATCGTTTTATCATGAATTTGTGTTTTGTATCTGCTGCATCCTTTGCAGCTGTCATCTTCTCTTGCATCTGTTATCCAGCTATTCCGGTGTGCAAAAAGTGTGCAAAAATGTGCAGAGTCAAAATCAGCCCCTTAAAACAGGGATCGGATTTTTCTGCAAAGCCGGGAAAACGGCCGGGTTCGAGCCCAAAACAGCAGCTGAAATCTTGCCTGTTTAGACCAAGCATCAAATGTACATCAACAACTACGATCCATGGCAGGGATTTGGACAACTGCGATCTCTTATAAATCCAAAGCAGCTCTTTCTATGTGGACTTTTCTGGGTGGAAACACCTAAAAGGTTCACATTTTTTATTTTACCGGCAGCCAGACCGTTGCTTTTGCTCCGCAGGGGGTGTTCTGCCCGAACACTGCCGTGCCGCCATGGGCGGCGGCGATCTGCTGCACTACATATAAGCCAAGGATATGGGGCGCATTTTCGGCAGGCTCCGCAGCGTTCAGTGCCACCAGAACGGCAGCCGGATAGCCAATACCGTCATCTGCCACGGTCAGGCAGAAGCGCTCTCCTACCTTCCGGGTGTGCACGGTAATGTTCACCGGCTTTGGGTTATGCCGGACGCTGTTGTTCATCAGGTTTTCCAGCAGCCGTGCCAGCAGCGCCTCATCCACCGAAAGCACTGTCTGCTCTGCTGGTTCTTCCTGTTCCAGTGTGATCTCGCAGCGCTCTGCCAGTGGGCTTTCGCAGAACTGCGCCACCAGCTGCCGGAACAGCGGCCCTGCCCGGAGGTCTTTCCGGCGCAGGGGTTGGGCACCGTATTCCAGCTTACTGGTCAGGTTCAGGTCATCAATGAGGGTGCGCAGCTTTTCGCACTGGGTGCGGATGCCGGTCGCTTTCTGCCGGGAGCTGTCCGGCAAAAGTGCATCCTGTTCCAGCTGCTCCGCCCAGCCCAAGATCAGCGCCAGCGGGGTGCGCACGTCATGGCTGACTCCTGCGATCCACTGGGTGCGGGCGTTGTCCCGCCGGGAAAGCATCTCATTTTTGGCTTGCAGCTGCGCCCCGGTCCGGTTCAGCTTTTCTGCCAGTTCCCCGGCAAAACCGTCGGTAGACAGCCGGACGGTCTGCCCCTGCGCCAGAGCATCCAGACCGTTTGCCACGGTCTCCAGCCGCTTTGCCCCCCGCCAGCTCAGCCAGAAGCAGAGTGCCAGCCCCAGCAGCAGCATTCCCAGCGCTGCTGCCGGGAGCACCCGCACCATGCTCAGGGCAAAGTCCGGTGAGCTGTAAATGCTGTACTTCCACAGGCTCCCCTTTGGCAGCCCGATGACGAACAGTCCGTAGGGTTCTGTCCAGCAGAACACCGGGTAATCCGCCAGATACCAGCGGGCAAATTGGGCGATATCGCCGGGAGTGTAGGCATGGTTCAGCTCCTGCGGCAGGCCGTAGCTCCAGCGGATGTTTCCCACATCGTCCAGCACCATCGCCCACTCGTAGCCGTTCATCCATTCCTGCGGGGTGCGTTCTGCCCCAAAGGCAAGCCCTTCGGCGGTCTCCACCATGGAATCCGCGATCTCGCCGGATGAATACTCCCGCTGCGGCAGGCTGCAGCCCTCCTGCCAACCCAGCCAGCCCAGCACTGCAACACCGGAAAACAACAGCAGCAGAACGATGCCCACCGCCGCCAGCACATACCGCCGGATCAGGCGCACAAAGGTTTTCATGCTTCTTCCCCCTTTGTCAGCTTATAGCCAATGCCCCGCACCGTCCGCAGAAACTGCGGCGCACCGGGTTCGGCTTCCAGCTTCTCCCGCAGATGCCGGATATGTACACCCAGACTGTTCTCGTAGCCATAGTAATCTGCGCCCCAGACCGCCGCACAAAGGGCATCGTAGGTAACGATGTGTCCCCGGTTCTCTGCCAATTTCCGCAGCAGCGCCAGCTCGGTAGCGGTCAGCGCCAGTGTTTTGCCCTCCGGCAGGGTAACAATGGCGTCATTCAGGTCTACGCACCGCTCCCCCAGCTGCAAAGGTGCCGGTTTTGTACAGGACAGCTCTGCCCGGTACGCCCGCTGCAAAATATGCTGCACCCGCAGCAGCAGCTCCTGCATCAGAAAAGGCTTGGTCAGGTAGTCATCTGCGCCAAGACCCAGCCCGAACAGACGGTCGGCATCCGCATCCCGTGCGGAGAGGAACAGCGCCGGGACATCCGCTTTTGCCCGCAGCGCCCGGAACAGCGAAAATCCATCCCCATCCGGCAGGTTGATATCCAGGATCATCAGCTCCGGCTGCTCTGCCGCAAAACAGGCGCGGGCAGCGGTGCAGCTTTGGGCGGTTCTGATATGGCCATATCCTGCGCCCCGCAGCTGCTCACGCAGCAGTGCCAGCAGCTCGGCGTTGTCGTCCACAAGCAGGAGCTTTGCATCATAAACGGTATCCATAAGGGCAGTTCTCCTTTCCCGCCTTTACTATACCACACTTTTTGCGCCGCAGCGGAAAACACCTGCAAATTTAAGGGTAAATTAAGCTGCGCTTCCGGTCAGTTTAAGGCAGCGGGTGTATTCTGGCATCGTTCCGAAATCCATGAATGCGAAAGGAGACCATTTATGAAACCTGTGATCGAGACCCATGCCCTTTGCAAAGGCTACCATGGCCGTCCGGTGGTGGATCATTTGAACCTGACTGTCCCGGAGGGCTGTGTCTACGGCTTTTTAGGCCCCAACGGTGCGGGCAAATCCACCACCATGAAGATGCTGCTGGGGCTTGTACACCCCACCGGCGGCAGCGTGGAACTGCTGGGGCGCACTCTGAACGAAGCAAACCGCATTGCCCTGCTGCGGCAGACCGGCAGTCTGATCGAATCCCCCTCCGGTTACCTGCACCTGACCGCCCGGGAAAACCTTTCCATCGTGGCTGACCTGAAAGACGTGGACCGGAAGGACATCAGCCGGGTGCTGGAGATCGTACACCTGACCAAAGACGCTGACCGGAAGGTGGGGCAGTATTCCCTTGGCATGAAGCAGCGGCTGGGCATTGCCATGGCGCTGCTGGGCAGTCCCAAACTGCTGATCTTGGACGAACCTACGAATGGTCTGGACCCGGCAGGCATTCAGGAGATGCGCAGTCTGATCGCTTCCATGCCCCAGACCACCGGAGCCACCGTGCTGATCTCCAGCCACCTGCTGGGCGAGATCGAGCAGATGGTGGATCAAGTGGGCATCCTGAACCACGGCAGGCTGCTGTTCGAGGGCTCCTTGCAGCAGCTGCAAAAGCACAGCCGGGGCGGCATTCTGCTGCGGGTGCTGGACGCACCCAAAGCCGCAGCCGTCCTGCAGCAGCAGGGGGTAAAGGCCGCTATGCCGACAGACCAGCCGGACACCCTGCAGCTCCCCCCGCTGCCGGACGAAGCGCTGGCGGCACTGGTCTGTACTCTTGCCGAAAGAGGCGTGGGCGTGGTTGGACTGACTGCACAGACAAAGAGCCTTGAGGACATCTTCCTCAGCCTGACCCAGACCAGCGGGGAGGTGGCGTAAGATGGCAGCTTTCCGTGCAGAACTGCAAAAAGCCCACCATCGGCACGACCTTGCTCTCTGCCTGCTCATCCCCGGCATTGTTGTGCTGTGGGTGGGCGGCCTTGCCCCGGCAGACCCGGAGGAGCTTGCCAACGGTTACAGCGCCCTGCTTTACAGCCTGCCCGTCATTGAAGCCATTCTGATGCCGGTGATGATGGCAGTGCTGGCCTCCCGGCTGTGGGATATGGAGATCAAAGGCAACACCGCAAAGCTGCTCTACACCCTGCAGAGCCGCCGCAGCCTGTTTGCAGGCAAGGCGGTCTTTGGAGTGCTGGAGGTGCTGTTGGTCACGGTGCTGGAGCTGGCCTGCGTTCCGGTCCTGGGGCGCGTTCATGGTTATACCGAAGCCTTTCCCACTGGGCAGCTGGTCTACCTATTCATCTGCACGCTGGCGGTGGACACAATGCTCTTCTTTGGCGAATTTCTGCTGATGCTGTGGGTGGGCAATCCCCTGCCGGCGCTCTGCGTGGGCATCGTAGGGGCACTGGTGGGGCTGTTTTCTGCTTTTATGCCGCCTCTTGCCAGTTACTTTGTGCCTTTTGGGTACTACATCCCTCTGAGCGCCTACGAAGTGGCGAACTGGGACAAGGCTACCCACACCGTCACCTACGGCACCCGCCCCTTCAACTGGGTGCTGCTGGCCTTCACCCTTGCGCTGGGCGCTGTGCTGTTTGCCCTTGCGTGGCGTAAGGTACAGGACGAGGAGGTATAAAACCATGCTGAAACGCTGTATTCTTGCGGAGAACCGCAAACTCCACGCATCCCCCATCTGGGCAATGTTCTTTGCGCTGCCCATTCTTTCGGCCACCTACGGCACTTTAAATTATCTGCAAAATCTTGAGATCCTCACCGACGGCTGGTATAGCCTGTGGACCCAGCACACCCTGTTTTATTCCATGTTCTTCTTCCCTGCCATGGCAGCCACCTATGCTGCCTACTTGTGGCGGCTGGAACATCTGGGGCACAACTGGAACCTGATCATGGCAAGCCCCGTACCGCCGCTGGACCTGTTTGCAGCAAAGTTTGCTGTGGTGACAAAGCTGGCGCTTCTGACCCACGGTTTTGTGTTTGCGCTGTTCGTGTTCTGCGGCAAGGTATTTGCCCATCTGCCCGGGCTGCCGCCGGTCACCTTACCTCTGTTTTTACTGCGGGGACTGCTGGGTGCGTTGGCTGTCATTGCCGCACAGCTGGTGCTGGCCATGGTCATCCGCAGCTTTGCCGTGCCCATTTTTTGGGGCTGCTGGGCGGCATTACCGGCATCTTTATCAGCTCCAAAGGCTTTGGAATCCTGTGGCCCTATTCCCTGATGCAGCTGGGTATGAACTCCAACAAAAGTGCGGATGCTCTGGCTGGCAGCTACGGGCTGTTTGCCTTCAGCTGCATCTTCTGGCTGGGGACGATGTTCCTTCTGGCATGGCTGCTTTTACGCCGGGAGGATGTGCGGGCATAAAATAGAAATCTGCGTATCTGCTCCTGTCAAGAGGGCTGGCACCGTCCAGCCCTCTCTCTTTTTGCAAAAGTTTCCCTCGCTTTTTCTTGCGCACTGCCGAAAGTGACGTGTTCTCAAACGTTCGCGTTTGCGAAGTGGAGCAATGAAAGCCCCAGTGGGGCTTTTAAGTGACCGAACGGTCTGCGTTAGCAGATGGAGGGGCCTCGCCCCGACAAGTTCCATTTTTATGCAAAGGAAGGCAGGCTGTGCAAGCCATACGCAGAAACACCCCCGATTCGGGCAAATGTGCAAACGGTGTGCAGAAAGTGTGCAGCCGCTTTTCCACATAAAGAAAGAGCGTCAAATCTTTCGATTTGACGTTCAATATCCGGTGCACCTCGCGCACTCATATCCGAACTTTTCTCCGCTTTCACGGCTTCCCCGAAAGCGACCGTTTCCGTACCTTCCTTATAATTAAAGGTAATGAGAACCTTATCATCGTAGAGATAGATGGCATTGATGAAGGTATCCACCAGTGCCTGCCGCTGCTCCGGCTGGGTCATATCCAGCTTGCGGAAGCGAAGCAGCCAAAACCGGACGAACTCTTCTTTCATCTTCGGCTTGGCAAGCCGTTCCTCTGCAATGCGGGCTTGCAGTTCCTTCCGCTGTTCTTCCAGCGCTTCCAGCCGTTCCTTTGTAGAGCTGGTCAGAATGCCCATCTGGATAGCGTTCAGCATATTGGTGATGCCGACTTCCGTTTCCTTCAACTGCTTTTCGTAGATGGGCAAATCCGTGCTTTCCTGATTTTGCAGCTTCATGACTTTGGCGATGATGGCATTCATGGAAGCGTCATCTTCCACCAGCTTCATGATTTCGGTCACAACCAGATCTTCCAGCCACTGTTTTCGCACAGCCTTTTTATCACAGGTCTTTTTCTTCTTGGCGGCAGCACACTTGTAATAGGTGTACATCTTCCCGGTGTGGCTGACACCGCTTTCGCCAAACATCAGTGCACCGCACTTGCCGCAGTACAGCTTGGTGGTGAGCAGATAGCTTTCCTCTGCCTTATGACGGGCAGGGGCCTTTTTATTTTTCGCCAGCTTTTCCTGTACTTTGTTGAACAAGTCCTCTGACACAAGAGCCGGGATCGCATTGGGCTGTACCACATCCCGCAAACGCAACTCGCCGATGTACCGTCGATTGCTCAGCATCCGCTGAATCGTGTTATAGGACATCTCCCCGCCCATCGAGTTCTTAATGTTGTGCGCCTTTAACCAATCCCGCAGGTCGGTCATAGTCGCGCCGTCTGCATACTTCTGGAACGTCTGCTCCACATACGGAGCCAGCAGCGGGTCGGGCTGGTAATGCCGGGTCTCATCGATCATGTAACCGAACGGAATCGTGCCGCCATTATAAATACCCTTGAGAGCATTTTCGGTCATGCCACGCACGACCTTTTCAGACAGGTCAGCAGAGTAATATTCGGCGTAGCCTTCCAGCACCGATTCCAGAATAATGCCCTCCGGGCCAGCCGAAATGACTTCCGTTGCCGATACCAGTTTCACGCCGTTTCGCTTCAGCTGGGTCTTGTACCGGGCACTGTCGTAGCGGTTTCGGGCAAAGCGGTCGAGCTTCCAGACAATGATGATGTCAAAGATGCCACGCTCACTGTCCTTGATCATCTGCTGGAACTGCGGGCGGTTATCGGTCTTAGCGGAGATGGCACGGTCAATGTAATGCTTCACCACCGTGAAGCCGTTCTTTTCCGCATAGGCGGTGCATTCCCGGATCTGACCTTCAATGGATTCCTCGCGCTGGCTGTCAGTTGAATAACGAGCATAGATCACAGCAGTCATGGCAGGCACCTCCCATTTACACATCATTGAACGGTGGAGTGTTCTTTTAAAGCAGTGTTTCGTATAATCTATATATCACATTTTGCAGAAGATTGCAAGCTTTTTATACGCTTTTCACGAGATTCAGCACAAAAAATGAACTCCCCTGAAGGCAAAATATTCACATTCCATGGTTCTATGAAAGCACCCGGAGGAATTGTGTCATTTTGACACAATTCCTCCGCTCACCGTGCCCCCTCCACCGGCTTCAGCGCACTTTTGCGGTATTGCAGAGGGCTTTACCCGGTGGCTTTTGCAAAGCGGGTGGAAAAATTGCTGGCATCCCCAAAGCCTACCTTCTGTGCAATTTCGCTGACGCTGTGATCGGTGAGGACAAGCAGTTCCTTTGCCTGTGTGATGTGGAAGTTGACCAGATAATTATACGGTGTCGTGCCCATATACCGCCGGAACAGCCGCAGAAAATAGCTTTTGCTCATGTGCGCCTCTGCCAGCAGGTCGGCAAGGCAAAGTTCCTGCTGGTAATTTTTGCGCAGGGTCTCCGCTGCCTGCAAAATGACCTGCCGTGCGCTGGTGGTTTCAGCCTGTGCAAGAATGCTCTGCGCACACAGCGCCAGCATCTCGTGGAGAGCCAATCCGGTGGTCACCATGCTGTCCACGGTGCTGAGTACCACATGGCTTTCCCCCTGCTCGATGAGCCCCGCACCACGCAGGGTATAAAACAGAAGATATCAGGCTGCCATCTGGGCACAGCACGGTCTGTTTGCCTCCGGCCCGGACTTTGACATCACCTTTGGTCTGGTCCACACCATTGAAAAGAGCGCAGAAATTTACGTCAAGGTGCTCTCCATGGGCGGCGGCATCATCCGGCAGACCATCACCGACGACGACCTCCGTGCCATTGCCCACGACTTTGGCGTGACCCTGAACGAGAAGTTCCTCAACTGAGCCATTCTCCCCCATTTTTCTTCTTCATAGCAGAACAGGCATCCTGTCCGATACCGCCAAACGGTAACGCAGGATGCCTGTTCTGCTTTATGTTTCCCGGAACTCCATGGGCGTTTTTCCGGTGACTTGCTGAAAGACCGCGCTGAAATAATTGCGGGTGGCAAAGCCAAGCTGCTCGGAGATTTCCCGGACGCTGAGCGGTGTGCTTTTCAGCAGAACTTTCGCACGTTCGACCTTTGCAAACTTCACATAGTTCGTGACGCTCAGACCCGTTTCTTCCTTGAATTTGTGGGTGAGGTAATATTCCGTGTAGCCCACCAGGGCAGCAAGATCTTCTGCTACGATCTTTTTGTCCAGATTCATCTCGATATAATCCACACATTTCTGGATCTGCATACTGAGGTTCGGGTTCGTCCGGTGCTTGTGGACACGCCGGATGAAATCATCGTACATCATCATTGCAAGCGGGTGCAGCTCATCCAACGATTTTGCCGCTTCTGCCGTCTGAATGTAGCTGTCCCCCAGCGAGTACGCCTCCTCCGGGGAAAGACCGCCCTCAATGGCGGCACGGCACACCAGCGAGGTGAACACGATGACGGAAGTCTTACTCTGGCGCAGAACATCGCTGCTCTGCACCGGCACGCCTGCACTCATGCTCATACTGTTGGAAAGCGCCTGCTTGTAATTCAGGTCTCCGGTGCGGACCATTTGCAGCATTCCCTGCTCCGCCATCCAGATCTTATGCCGGTCATGGGGAATCGCATCGCTTTTCAGCCGTTCGTCCTGTGCTGCACTGCTGTTCACATCGCTCAACTCCAGCCGCTGCCCGGTCAGGCAGTAGTGCATCATCAGCAGATAGCGGTTCATAATGGTGTTTTGCAGGGTAGGAACTTCTTCAAGGGCTTTGTAAAGTTGGATCGTCCATGCCACACTGATCTCCAGCTTGCTGTAATATTTCAGCCCTTCCTCGATCCCGCGCATTGTCACATCCCGATGGAACACCGGCCCGATGACCCAGACACGCTTCAGTTTTCCCTCTTCCTTTTCAAAGGCTGTGCCCCACAAAAGACCCAATGCCGTCCCCAAGGTAACGGGTACATCGTTCCGATTCCCATGCTCCAGCATCCGCTGTTTGCAGCCGAACAATTCAAACGCACTGGCAAGAAATGCTTCGTCCGGGCAGTTGCTCCGCAAGAGCTTCCCCTGTGCATCATAGCACCATGTATATACATTTCCGCCGCACTGGACAAGCTCGGAAAACAGCATCATATTCTGGAGAACATTCATGCGTAATCCCTCCGGCTCATTGATAGAAACAGTATATCATACTTCCGCCGTTTTTTCTACCGATGCCCGGAGCCCCCTCTCAAGCCCCGCAATACTCCCCCAGCACCGCAAGGCTGGGCTTTGCGGTCCGCTCCATGGTTTCACGGTTCACGGCGATCAGGCCGAACTGCATGGCATAGCCCTTCTGCCACTCAAAGTTGTCCATCAGGCTCCAATGGAAGTAGCCCTTCACCGGGATGCCGTCGGCGATGCAGTGCTGCACGCCATCCAGTGCCTGCCGGATAAATGCCACACGGCGGGCATCATCGGCAGTGGCAATGCCGTTTTCGGTCACGATCAGGTCGCCCTTGAACTCCTCTGCCACCTTGCGAATGACGTGTTCCAGTGCCTGCGGATAGAACTCATACTCCATCTGGGTCAGTTCTGCGCCCTCCGATGCCGACAGCTGCCCCTGCGGGCCATAAAGGGTGCGGGTATAGTTCTGCACACCCAGGAAGTCGTCCTCTTTGATGTAAGGCAGATAATGGGTGAACTCCTCCTGCCATGCGGCCTGGGCAAAAGCTTCGCCGCCGGGCTGTGCCTGCAAGTCGTGTAGTGAGAGGGTCAGGCCCACCTTGACCTGTGGGCAGATGGCTTTGATGGCATCCCGTGCGGCTGCATGGGCACGCCGCACCAGCAGATCGCCCTCCGGGGTGCGCTCGCTGACAAAGATCTGCGGCTGGGGCGTGCCGAACACCTGTGCATTCTCCATGGCGGCAAACTTCATGTTTTCCATCATCTTCTGGAAATTCATGCCCACCTGCACCGTACCCTCGGCAGACTTTCCGGCCGATGCGGCATTTTGGGCTGCCTGTTCGGCCATCAGGCGGAACCGCTTGGAAATAGTGGCCAGCTGCAAGCCCATGTTGGCTTCGTTGATGGTGCAGACATAGCGCAGCTCGCTGCCCAGCTGCTCCATGACATAGACTACATAGTTCTTAAAGTCCTCTACGGTGGACTCCGCTTCCCAGCCGCCCTTGCAGATGAGCCACTTGGGGCTGGTAAAGTGCAACAGGGTGACGATGGGTTCTGTGCCGTGCGCTTTGCAGCAGGCGATCACCTTGCGGTAATGCTCGACGGCTTCCGGGTCGAACTTTCCTTCCTCCGGCTCCACCCGTGCCCACTCGATGGAAAAGCGGTAAGCGTTCAGCCCGGCATCGGCCAGGAGCTTGATATCTTCTTCGTACCGATGATAATGGTCGCAGGCAATGCCACTGGGCTCCGTAAAGCTGGAATGGGGCAGTTGCTCCTGTGCCCAGTAGTCACTATTTATATTGTTGCCCTCCACCTGATGGGCTGCTGTTGCAGCTCCGATGAAAAAGCCTTTTTCAAATTTCTGCATGATGGTTCTCCCCTCCTGCGTGTTACTTGTTAAGACTATTGTAGCAGACCTGTTTTGCCCCTATGGGGTAATAAATCGTGAAGTCGGGCGTAAATTCACGAATCACAAATTATTGCACGAATTTTTATCCTTAATTCCAATTTTTTGTCTGGCAGTACCTATTGCATTCTGTTATTCTGGTGTCAGAAAAAGCAGAACTCAGTTCACACAAAAAGGAGGAAAAACATTATGTTCCAAAAGAAACCCAGTGCCAGTGAGGTAGACGACGTCCAGTACCGCCGCGCCAAAACATGGCAGATCATCTGCTACGCCTGCAACGCCTTTGTGGGCATGAGCGTCTACTCCCTGATCGGTATGGCAAGTTATTCTGCCAGCATCGGCTACGGCATCACCACTGCAACCGTTGGCATCATCCTGATGCTGGCCCGCATTCTGGACGCCTTCACCGATCCGATGCTGGCATTCGTCTACGACCGCGTCAACACCCGTTTCGGCAAGCTGCGCGTTCTGCTGATCAGCGGCTACCTGATCGAAGCGGTGGGCCTGCTGTGTATGTTCAACCTGTGTTCCAGCAAGGGCTTCGGCCTGCCGGTGTTCGTTTTGACCTACATTATTTACATCATCGGCTATACCGTCAGCAACATGACCATCCAGACCCTGCCGGCTATTATGACCAACGATCCCCGCCAGCGTCCCACCATCGGTGTCTGGACCACTGCGCTGAACTACTTCGTGCCCATGGGCATGAGCATGCTGGTCTACACCGTCATCCTGCCCAAGTGCGGCGGCACCTTCAATCAGGGCTTCCTCAGCACGGTCTGCACCATCGTCCTGATCATTGCCGGCATCGGCACCCTGATCGTCTGCGCCGGCATCTCCGCCTACGATAAGCCCGAAAACTTTGAGGGCATCAGCAAAAATCACGAACCGCTGAAGGTTGCGGATATTCTTGAGGTGTTCAAACACAACAAGCCCCTGCAGTGCTATGTTGCCTCCCACGCTTCCGATAAGCTGGCACAGCAGGTAGGCAGCCAGGCCATCATCAACACGATGCTGAACGGCATCCTCATCGGCAACATGGGTCTTGCTACCACCCTTAGCATGATCAGCATGGTGCCTTCCATCTTCTTTGCGGCCTTCGGTGCAAAGTATGTAGGCAAAAAAGGCAGCAAGAAGGGCATCGTGACCTGGACCTGCGTCAGCATGGCCATCACCTCTGTGCTGATCCTGTTCTTCATCTTTACCGATACTCGTCAGATCGGTGTGATCGGCAGCTGGAACATGATCGTTTACGTCCTGCTGACCCTGCTGCAGAACGGCTCCAACATGTGCATCACCACCTCCAACAACTCTTACATGGCTGATACCATCGACTACGAGCTGGACCGCAGCGGCCGTTATATCCCGGCGGTTGTCTCCGGCACTTACAGCCTGATCGACAAGCTCATCACCTCGGTGGCTGCTGTCATCGCCACCGGTGCCGTGGCCATTCTGGGTTACACCACCACCATGCCCCAGCCCACGGATGCCTACACCTCCGGCATCTTCTGGATGACCCTTGCCATCAAGTACGGTCTGCCGATGCTGGGCTGGGTCATCACCCTGATCGCCATGCCGGGCTGCCCGCTGACCAAGGAAGAAATGGTCAACGTCCAGAAGCGCATCGCTGATAAGAAAGACGCCCTTCGTCATGAAGTAATTGCAGAACATATGCAGTAACACCCTGCAAAAACCGAAAGGGCTCATACTCTCTTTCGGTTTTTGCTGATTTGATCTATCTTTCACAAAGGAGTTTTTACCATGAGCAAGACCATCCTGCTGAATCATAGCAACTGGCATTTTACCAAGGAGAACACCGGCATCCCCACCGCCATTATGGGTGAGGCCATCACCCTGCCCCACACCTGGAATGCGGTGGACGGTCAGGACGGCGGCAACGATTACTACCGCGGCACCTGCTGGTATACACTGGCCCTGACAAAGCCCGCCATCCCGGCAGGCGGCAAGGCTGTTTTGCAACTGGACGGCGCAGCCATGACCGCCGCCGTTTACCTGAACGGGGAAAAGCTGGCCGAGCACAAGGGCGGCTACTCCACCTTCCGGGTGGACCTGACCGACCACCTCAAAGAGGAAAATCTGCTGGCAATTTCCGTGGACAACCGCGACAACGGCACCGTGTACCCCCAGAAAGCGGACTTTACTTTCTACGGCGGCATTTACCGGGATGTGACCCTACACATCGTCCCGGCAGAGCACTTTGCCCTGCCCGCTAATGGCGCACCGGCACTGAAGGTGACCCCCATCGTCACCGACCTTTCCGCCAAGACCTCCGAGGTCACCGTGGAAGCCGCCGTGGTGGGCGCACAGACCGTGACCTTTGCACTGGAGGGTCAGACCCTCACCGCCCCGGTGGAAAAGGGCACCGCAAAGGTTGTTTTCACACTGAACAACGCCCATCTGTGGGATGGCGTGGACGATCCCTTCCTCTACACCGTATCTGCCAAGCTGGACAATGGCGAGGAGACCTCTGCCCGGTTCGGCTGCCGCAAGTTTGAGATCGACCCCCAGAAGGGATTTCATCTGAATGGACGCAGTTACCCGCTGCGTGGTGTTTCCCGCCACCAGGACCGTAAGGGTATGGGCAATGCCCTGACCAAAGAAATGATGGAGGAGGATATCTCCATCATTCTGGAAATGGGCGCTAACACCATCCGGCTGGCACACTATCAGCACGCACCGTATTTCTACGACCTGTGTGATGAAAAGGGTCTTGTCATCTGGGCAGAGATCCCCTACATCACCATGCACATGACCAACGGCCGTGCCAACACCCTGACCCAGATGGAAGAGCTGATCGTCCAGAACTACAACCACCCCTGCATTGCCGTGTGGGGCCTTTCTAACGAAATCACCGCTGCTTCTGCTGTCAACGAGGATCTGCTGGAAAACCACCGTCTGCTGAACGAGCTGGCGCACAAGCTGGACCCCACCCGCAAGACCACCATGGCAAACGTGTTTATGCTGGAGACCACCAGTCCTATTCTGGAAATTCCCGATGTGAACAGCTACAACCTCTACTTCGGCTGGTATCTGGGCGAATTGGAGCAGAACGACGAGTTCTTTGACAAATACCATGCCGATTTTCCGGACCGCTGCATCGGCTTTTCGGAGTATGGCGCAGATGCCAACCCCCAGTACCAGAGCAGCCACCCGGAAAAAGGCGACTACACCGAGAGCTACCAGTGCGTTTACCACGAGCACATTGCAAAGATGATTGCCGACCGTCCTTGGCTGTGGGCGACCCATGTGTGGAACATGTTCGACTTTGCCGCCGATGGACGCGATGAGGGCGGCAAGCATGGCGAGAACCAGAAGGGACTTGTCACCTTTGACCGCAAGATCAAAAAGACCCCTTCTATCTCTACAAGGCCTATTGGAGCAAGGAGCCGTTCGTGCACCTGTGTGGCAGCCGCTATGTGGACCGCGCCGAGGATGTGACCGAGATCAAGGTCTACTCCAATCTGCCGGAGGTCTCGCTGTACAAGGACGGTCAGCTGGTGGAGACCAAGCAGGGCGACAAGGTGTTCACCTTCCAGCTGCCCATTACCGGCAAGCACAGCATTGAGGCACGCTCCGGTGAGCACAGCAGCGTGATCCTGGTGAACAAGGTGGACGCCCCCAACCCGGATTACGCCATGGACAACCGCAAGAACGTGACCAACTGGTTTGACGGCGAGCTGGACGAAAGCTGCTGGTCGGTGAAGGACAACATGGCTGCCGCCATGGCAGACCCGAAAGCCGGTCCCATCCTGAAGCAGATCCGGGAAAAGGCCGCTGCTTCCCGCGGAGACGTTGCTGCCGCCGTGAAGGACAATCCGGCTCTGGTGGCCATGATGGAGCGTGCCATGCAGCGGATGACCATTCAATCCATGCTGATGCAGGCGGGCACTTCGGAAGAGGACATCAAGCAGCTGAACCGTGTATTGCAGGGCATTTCCAAGGATTGATTCGATAAAACGAACCTATTGTAAGAACTTCCAGCTCAGTGCAAAGTATCTAGCACAAAAATTCTGATCTGCCATTTCCTCATCATTTTTCTTCCTCATTGTCCCCCATAAAACACAACGCCCCGCATCGGTTACTCCTTCCGGTGCGGGGCGTTATGTTTTGCGGGGAATATTTTTGCGTTACAGGGTATAGGTTCCCGGCTGCAAGGTCAGGTTTCTGCCATCCGGGAGGACAACTTCTGCGGTCAGATTACAGGGCACGGTGATAGTGTAGGTCACGGCATCGCCTGCATACTGCCAACCGCTTTCAATACGCCCCACCGGGGAATCGTACACCGCTTTTGCCCAACCCAGTGCAGGGTTCGGGGTTGGGGCGATGGTCAGGGTCTGACCTGCCAGATGGATGCCGCACACGCCGCCGAACAACCAGCCGCAGATGGCACCGTAGGAGTAATGGTTCAGGGATTTGCTGGGGTGACCATTGGTGTCAATGCCCGTCCATGTCTCCCAGACGGTGGTAGCACCCTGTTTGACCTCATAGAGCCAGCTGGGGGCGGTATCCTGCAGCAGCAGCTTGTAAGCGGTGTCCGCATGGCCATACTTTGCCAGCACCTCACAGAGGAAGGGCGTGGAAAGGAAGCCGGTGTTCAGGTGATAGCCGTTTTCCGCCACTATCCGGTTCAGCGTATCCGCAGCAGCCTGGCTCTCCTCCTGGCCCAGCAGCGCAAAGGCAATGGCACGGACGTATTCACACTGCCGGTCGGATGTGATTTTCCCGTTATCCGTAAAGGCTGCACGATAGGCAAGGCGGGCTTTTTCTGCCGTGTCACGGTACTGCACTGCGTCCTCTGCCTTGCCCAGAGCCTGTGCAATTTCTGCCAGAAGCCGCCCGGAATAAGCCAGATACGCCGTACCCACGCTTTTGCGGGGGTTCATCATCGCCTGCATGGGGGTAATGCCCGCTCACACCATTCGCCGTAGTCCAGACCGTTCAGCACCGTATGCAGAAAGCGGCACTTACCAGATCTGTGTTGGTGCATCCAGCCGGAATCTGCGCCTGACCGGTTGGATGGAATGGCAGGCAGCTCAGCCGCTGCCGGTACACTTTACCACAGCCTCCACCCTGAAGCAGGTCATGACCCACCCGGTCGGTGCTGCGATCATCGGACCGATCCTGCAGCGCATGGCCTCCGCCGCAGGCGGCGCGACCGGGAAAAAGGACGATGACGCTTCCTCGCTGTCCATGATGATGGGAATCCAGCTGAACACGCTAATCGATTTCCACGTTCTGACCGAAGAGCAGCTGAACGGCATCCTGGGCCAGATCAATCAGGCGTAAGGCAGGGATTGCACGATAAAATAAGTCCTACTCTCTCCACTTCACTGGCATAAATCTCTCAAAATCCTCTTGACGCATTCTACATACTGTGGTATTTTTCTTTTAAATCCCACCGTTCTTGTGGATTGGTTTGAAACCCTCTACAAGATGTGGTCGTGTTCATTTTGAACACAGCCACAGAAAGTGGTTGGTTATCACCGTGAGACCCACCACTTCAGTGAGGAAAAGTCCACGAAAGAATTTACCGCCCCGCAACACACCCGATTCATTTTGCCGCCGATTCACCCGACAAAATCATCGCTGCGCTGCGTGGGCGGTATTTTTCTTTTTCACAAATAAAATCTTATGTAGTTGTTCAATCTTCCAAAATTTGTTTTCGGTTGTTGGCCACACAACCTCAAAGTGTTATTCTTGTGTTTGAAAGAAGCAGAACGTAGTGTCCGCACTGCGCCCGGCTTTCTTCATACTGTACCTTGAATCCTACATAAGCCGTCTGAACGTGATACCGTGCCACGACCTCACATTTTCTGTGAGCGAGCCGGACAACGCCGCTGCAAAACAGGGGCAGGAACTTCGTTCGGAGCAAACGGTGATTCCCTTACATGAGCAGGGATCTTTTACTTATTTTTTGCGCCTTAACAATTCGGAAACAATTACCCAGAAACGGTTTTGAGCGTAGCGGTAGAGGGCAAGAACCGTCCCGTGGCCACAAATTTTCAATTCTTGAAAATTTTCTGTCCATCCGGGACTTCACTTTTCAAACTCTTGCGAGTTTTCCAAGTGATCTTGTTGGGGCGTGCCTGCCCCAAACCCTGCTCATGGTTCGCACCTGACGGTGCGAACAGCAACGGCGTGTCGTGCTTTACATAACTTCACCGAGGAGTTATCGAACAGACAGGAGGTACAATGACCAAAACGAATGTTCAACTGACCCCTAGCAATTCCCAGCACCACGACACGCCGAACAACAAAACGCACGTCATCAAGTTCCGTGTGACAGCGGAGGAAAAAACGTCACTGGAACTCACTTGCAAACTCCTGAATCTCTCCCTCTCCACTTTCATCCGCCGTGCCATCCACAACGTCAAAATCGAGAAAACGGTCATCGTTGCCGGCGGCGGAGAAGAAACCCTGACCGCTGTTTCCACCCTGCTTGCCCAGTGCAACAAGGTGGGCGGCAACCTCAACCAGCTTGCAAGGCACTTCAATTCCGGCGGTGCAGACACCGAGCAGATCCGGGCGAAACTCCTTGACGAACTTGCAGACCTGACTGCATTCCGGCTCAGCGCCGAGAAAGTTCTGGGTGAACTGTATGGCAACGCTCAAGCATATCAGCTCTAAGAACTCGGATTACACCGCCATCGAAGCGTACCTCGTTTACCAGCACGACGCGTTCACCGGAAAACAGCTTCTGGACGAACAAGGCAGACCGAAGCTGCGGGAATCCTACCTGCTCGACACCCTTGAGTGCGGCGATTTCTCGTTCGCAACGGCCTGTCTGCTGGCAAACCGCAAGTATGGCAAGAACACCCAACGCGATGATATTAAGAGCCATCAGTATATCATCAGCTTCGACCCCAGAGATGCAGCCGACAACGGCTTGACCATGGAAAAAGCACAGGCACTTGGCCTGAAATTCTGCGAAGAAAACTTCTCCGGTCACCCCGCCATCGTCTGCACTCACC
>ENA-OQIF01000393-OQIF01000393.1-human-gut-metagenome-genome-assembly--contig:-NODE-393-length-17917-cov-9.765261_pt1 | contig 17917 bp, 17 predicted proteins | sample MGYA00242574_ERZ504738 | MGnify/ENA primary metagenome ERZ504738 (study PRJEB26092, sample SAMD00036437) | human gut metagenome | host: Homo sapiens | study: EMG produced TPA metagenomics assembly of...
AGACCGACGGATACCAGGGTTATAACAATCTGCCGGATATCAAACGCTGCTCTTGCTGGGCACATGTGAGACGTTATTTCACAGATGCCATACCGAAAGGGAAAGAGTATGATTACAGCCTTCCGGCGGTGCAGGGAGTACAATTTTGCTCCAAGCTGTTTGATTGTGAGCGGTACTCAAAAGCAAAAAATCATACTGCGGAGCAGAGAAAACAGTTCCGTCTTGAAAAGGAGAAGCCGATACTGGAGGCATTCTGGATTTGGCTGGATCAACAGCGTCCAAACAAGGGAACCCGTTTGGCGAAAGCGGTGAACTATGCCCAAAATCGGAAAGACACCCTGATGACCTATCTGGAAGATGGTCATTGCAGTTTATCCAACAATCTTAGCGAGAATGCAATCAGACCATTCACTGTTGGTCGGAGGAACTGGCTGTTCAGTGCCAGTCCGAAGGGAGCGGCCTCTAGTGCTATTGTGTATACAATGGTTGAGATGGCAAAAGCGAATGACCTGAATACCTACAAATATCTGACATACCTCTTATCACAGCGGCCAGACGATAAAATGTCAGATGAACAGCTGGAACAGCTTGCCCCATGGAGCGAGACTGCGAAAGCAAACTGTCAAAACTAAACATAGAGCAAAACGCTTGCATCTATCATTTTGGTGCAAGCGTGATTCATGGGCAGCGTAGCAATATTTTGCGCTTACTTTTTTATAAGTTTGTGTAAACCTTTCACAAACTTTTCACAAACTTTTCTTCCATAATAAAAAAGAACTGACACGCAGTTCTTTTTTCATTCTCTATTCTGTCTCTGTTCCGTTCAAACTATCTATATAAGAGTCAATCGCACTGTAATCTACTTCTGCTGTCTGGCGCGGTCTGCTGCTTTCATACATGCTATATGCAGAATATCCAATCCATCCAACCAAGCCGAGTGCTACTATTCCTACTACACATTTTCTAAAAAAATGCTTTCTCTTTTCTTTCTTCATCATCGCTTTTCGGTTTGCTTTTTCTTCCTTGTAACGTGACACTTTTTCCTGACTCATCTTTCATCCTCCGTCCGCTTTCTTATATTGAGACAATAATTCCTCCGTCGCTTGCATACATGGAACTGATTCCCTTTGTGTCAAGTATGATAACATCTCTCACATGAATCTTTTCCTCAATCATCTTTCTCACATCATTGGCACGTTCTTTGCAATTGCAATGGGCAATCGCAAGTATCTTATCCTCCGGATCTTCAACCTTTTCAACAAGAGTATCCACAAGCTTTACAAGCGCTTTCTTCATTCCTCTCGCCTGACCAATCTGATAAATAGTTCCCTCTTCTGAACCGCCCATAACTGGCTTAATATTCAACGCTGATGCCACAAGCGCTTTCACACCGCTTAGCCGTCCATTCTTGCGAAGCGTCTCTAATGATTCTAACACAAAATATGTATTTTGTCTCGCTATAAATTTTTCTACAGCTGCGATAACCTGTTCAAATTCCATTCCCTGCTCTTCGCATTCTGCAATCTTCTGTGCGATTAATGTCTCCCCGATTGAAGCGGAACGGGAATTAAATACATAAATCTGCTTTTCGCCATGTTCTTCTGTGTATAAATTCTTCCCTAAAACCGCACTGTTATAGGAACCGCTCAGTTCTGCCGACAATGTCACTGCATATACACGCTGTGCATCACACTGATAACTTTCCATATATCGTTCCGGGGATGGGCAGGATGATTTTGGGCATTCCGGACTTTCTGACACTCTTTTTAAAAAATCTGCCTGATCAAATGTCTCATCATCTACAATATGATGTCCTCCCACTTCTATACCTAGGGCAACACTTTCAAAAATCCCGCTCTCTTTCATCTCTTTTGTCAATTCGCCGCAGCTGTCTACAATAATTTTATAACTCATCAATCTTTTCCTCCAAAGCACCGTACGATATAGTTTTTAATACTACATATTATTATATCATATTTATGTATATTTGAAAAGACCTTTCTTTATTCTTCAAACCGAATACGACTTGACACACCAAGAGCGATTCCCATCTCTATCATCAAAAACAAAATCGAAGTCCCCCCATAGCTGATGAACGGGAGTGTAATTCCTGTTGTCGGAATCAGATTCAGCACAACACACACATTAAAAATAACCTGTAATGCAATGTGTGCAAAAATTCCAATCACGATCAAAGATCCATATAGATCCGGAGCATTCTGTGCAATAAACAACAACCGGTACAACAGTATTGCAAACAATACCAATACGATAATCGCTCCAAATACACCTAGCTCCTCGCAGATAATAGCCAGAATCATATCATTTTGTACTTCCGGAATAATCATCTTCTGCGCACTGTTTCCCAGCCCTTTCCCAAAAAATCCGCCGGAACCAATCGCATAAAGCCCCTGCACAACCTGAAGTCCGCCATCTGAGGCATATTTCTCCGGATCCAGCCACACAAGAATCCTCTCCATACGAAAACTCCCACTTGATTCCAGATACTCGCCTAAAAGGTGAAGTCCCGCATATCCAACAATACAGGCAGCAATTCCAAGTACAACAATAGGAGCTGATTTCGGATAGACAATGATCAGCATAATGCTCACAATTCCAAGCACGATGATTCCCGTACTCATGTTATCTGTCAGCTTATACACTCCGAGCGCAGCTGCCACTCCCCACGCAAATATCTTAAGCGCCTCCTTTGGTTGTTTCACCTTGCTTCCCGCCTGACAAATCAGGTATGGGATAAATAGGATAATTGCGATCTTCATCACTTCTGAAGGCTGCATCTGCTGCCCAAGCGGCAGTCTGATCCACCTTCTTGCACCGTACACCTCAATTCCAAGAGGCGTGAGCACCAGCGCCATCAGGACAAACGCCACAATATACAAAATCTTTGAACGCTTTGCATACCAGTGATAGTTAATCTTCGCAACTACGAGCATCACGAACACACTCGCCAGACTGATCAGCGCCTGACGTTTAAAAAAATACATGCTGTCCCCATATTTAATCTGCGCACGATAAGAGCTTGTACTATAAAGCATGACAAGCCCAAAGCACATGAGAAAAATGACAATTGCCAGCAGACTGTAATCGAAATACTGAACAACACCTTCTTCTACCTGCTTTTTTTCTTTTCGTTTTTCCCTTTGTTTTTTACGAGTAGTCACATTTACACTCCCCATCGAATTCTTACTGCCCGTTATTCATAGATGGATGTATCGGTTTCCCATTTGCAAAATATCTGTCATACCACAATAAGAAAATATATACCGTCCATATCTTACGGCTGTTATCCTGCTTTCCTGCTTTATGTTCTTCCAAAAGTTTCAGAAGATACGATACATTAAAGAACTGTTGTGCTTCTTTTGATGAAAATTGCGTTTTTACCCTATTATAATATTTCTCTTCCTTGAGCCATACACGAATCGGAATCGGGAAACCAAGTTTTTCTTTTCTGCAGTCTTGCTGCGAATGACTCTCTCCGCTGCCGCACGAAGCGCAATCTTCGTCTTTGGTGCGTCCACTTTATACTGAAGCGGAAGCGTCTGCGCCAATTCCAGCACTTCTTTATCCAAAAATGGGACACGCACTTCCAACGAGTTTGCCATTCCCATCTTGTCCCCTTTCATCAGGATATCATGCACAAGCCAAAGATGAATGTCCAGGTACTGCATCTTTGTGACCGGATCTTTTCCTTTTACTCTCTCATAGATCGGAGCAGTCACTTTCATGCAACCCGGTTCAAATCCTTTTTTAATCGCTTTCTTCGCCTCTTTTTCTGTAAATATCTTCGCATTTCCAATATAACGCTCTTCTAGCGTTTTTCCGTGACGCATCAAAAATCCGCGTCCCTTCATCGACCTTGGCATGCAGTTTTCCGCAAATGCCCCTAACATCCTGCGGATAAATAACGGCACTTTGTTAAATCCGGTGTACTCAAGAGGCTCACAATAAATATTATATCCACCGAACAACTCATCTGAACCTTCTCCTGACAGAACTACTTTTACCTTTTTGGCGGCCTCCTTACTCAAAAAGTAAAGCGCAATCGCTGCCGGATCCGCCACAGGCTCGTCCATATAATACATAATATCAGAAAGCGCATCCCAATACTCATCCGGTTCAATAATCTTGCTGTCGTTCTTCATATGAATACTCTTTGCAAATTCTTTTGCATCATGAATCTCACTGTATTTCTCTTCCCCAAATCCGACTGTGAACGTGCGGTCAACCTGTCCTAAATAAGCCATGTAGCTGGAGTCCACACCGCTTGAAAGATAAGATCCAACCTCCACATCACTGATCTTATGCATCTCTACAGACTCTTTCATCACTTTCTCGATTTCATCCACAACCTCATCAAATGACTTGTCCGTATCTCCTGTAAAATTCGGTTCAAAGTATCTTGTAACCTCAAGCTTTCCATCCTCGTAAGTAAAATAATGTCCCGGCTGGAGACAATATACCCCTTTAAAAAAGGTCTCATTTGTAGGCACAAACTGGAATGATAAATAATTTCCCAGTGCCTCCTCATTAAATACTTTATCGAATTTCGGGTGTTCCACAAACGATTTGATCTCGGAACCAAATAAAAAACTTCCGTTCATCTGTGCATAGTAAAATGGTTTGATACCGAAAATATCTCTCGCGCCAAACATTTTTTTCTTTTCTCTGTCCCAAATTACAAACCCATACATTCCACGAAGACGGTCAACCAACGCTTCTCCCCACTCCTCATATCCATGAAGAAGTGTCTCTGAATCGGTATGTGTCTTAAACTCATGTCCCGCCTCAATTAATTTTTCTCTCAATTCCTGATAATTATAAATTTCTCCATTAAATACCAGTACTTTTGTTCTATCTTCATTATACAGCGGCTGGTCACCTGTCGAAGAGATATCGATGATACTCAAGCGTCGAAATCCAAGCGCTGCATCGTCATCTAAAAACGTCCCTGCACTGTCTGGTCCACGATGTACAATGGTATTCATCATATTTTCAAGCACCTGTTCTTTATTCTCGATTGCTCCTACAAATCCTGTAAATCCGCACATGTATTGTTCTCCTTCTATTTTCCTTCTGTTTCATTCTTGCTGTCTTTTGTTCACGCAGCGCCGGTGCCGCAACTGCCACACCGACGTTACTTTAACATTATACCCACATCTTTTCATAAAAACAACTTGTTTTTTCCTGTTAAACTTTCCTTGTACACTCTGTCTACTTACAATTACAGTTCCCTCTCATATCAAATTCCGGATTGATCGCATAGAAATTCTTACTGTCCAAATCATCCTGCACGATTCTAAGACTTTCACCAAATCTTTGGTAATGCACGATTTCACGCTCTCGCAGGAAACGAATCGGATCACACACTTCCGGATCTTTTACGAGACGTAAAATATTGTCATACGTCGTTCTCGCCTTCTGCTCTGCTGCCATATCCTCATGTAGATCCGTAATTGGATCTCCTTTTGACTGAAAATATGTCGCCGTCCACGGTGCTCCGCTTGCCGCCTGTGGCCAAAGCGCAAGGGTGTGGTCTACATAATATTTGTCAAAGCCATATTTTTCAACCTCTTCTACTGAAAGATTTCTGGTGAGCTGGTGGACAATGGCACAAATCATCTCCATGTGGGCCAGCTCTTCCGTGCCGATGTCCGTTAAAATTCCGGTCACTTCTTTATACGGCATCGTATAACGCTGCGACAAATATCTCATAGAAGCAGCCAGTTCGCCGTCAGGTCCTCCGAATTGCGTAATAATTACCTGAGCAATCTTTGGATTTGTCTGCGTAATTTTTACCGGATACTGCAATCGTTTCTCATAATTCCACATCGATTAACATCCCCCTTCCTGCCATGGCCATGGCTCGTTGATCCAGTTCCATCTGTCTGCGCAGGATTCCGCCGCCGTGTCAATCGTAAGCGGTCCGTAGTATTTCGCATACTCTTTTAACGCCTCATTTCGCATCCTGCTGTATTCCTGAAAATACGCAAGCGCATTCTGGTCACACGGATGGGTATCCAAAAATAATTTCACATCATCTATCGCAAAACTCACCACATTGATCCATTGCAGTAAATCTTTTCTACAAGGTTTTGCCATCATCTCTGACACCCTCCCATCCCTCGAAATGGTTTATTCAATTCCTCGAAAATCGTTCCACAGGAGAACCCTTTTTCTGCATCATAAAGCTTTCTCCACATCTGCCATGGCACATATGCCATCGCCAGAGGCATTCCCTCTAATGCATCATTTTTTTCGCAGCACGGAGCCATTTGTCTGTTCGCCCGGTATTGCATGATATTATCGCGATAATTTTGCATACATATTTTTCCCTTTCTTGAATACTTATAGTATATTGTATGTATGCTTCTGAAATTGGTTCTTCTATTCTTCGTTGATTTCTTTCTTCACTTTCTTGATTGTCCTGTCAAACTTCCCCTGTCCTGTCTCATATGAAAACTTTTGGCACATAGTCCTCACTTTCAATTGTTCCTTTTTTAATTCATCTTCATCAATATCCTGCAGTTGGAAATTTTTTTGTACCGGTCTGCATTGTTTGTCAAATGTAATTTCTACCCCCGTCAATTCATAATGGTCTTTCATGATGATTCCGGTGAGCATCCGTAATTCTTCTTCGAATAATTCGAGTTTTTATTTTCTGTTACCTGAATCACATATTCTTCCTTTTGTACCTGGGCGGCCGTCAGATTCAGATTCTGAATAGACTCAAAATAAGCATCCATATAAAGCTCCGGTGTGATTTCCGAATCTGTCTCAAAGATTTCTCCACCTTCCCCTTCTCCATAATATATCCCGGCTTCTTTTTTTTCACGGTACTCTGCTCTTCCCCACTCAGCACCTTTTGGCACGACCGCCTTGTCCTCCTCCGTAGAAAATTTCACCTCACTTTGATGATATTCCTCCCCCAGCTGAACATCTACGTATGGCTGCTGTTTTAAAATATCATTGATTTTTTCCGCACCATCTACCTCTTTTGCACATGCAGTCAAAAACAGACAGCTTGCAATCCCAAATAGCACTTTATTTCTTTTTCTCATCCTTTTTCTCCTCTATTTTAAATAATCACTTGGTTTCCTGTATTTTTCCCGGTAAATTTTCTTCTCTGGACTTTTCCATGTTTTTTCAACAGTTTCTTCAAATCATTTTCCAAATAAAGCTTTTTCTCCTTAGCAGGCGATGCTGGCAGTACATCAAGCATCTGATGCGCCTCCACATAATCCGCCGGAGCATAATTGAAAGATTCCGTATCCACCACCTTTTTTGGAAACTTTCTTTCTCCTTTTTATAGGAAGAGCCTTTGCTCATCACAGTCTGTGTATCTTTCGTTTTCAGCACATCCCACTCTGTCACAAATTCTCCCGTCTCCACATTGATGATAAACTCTGACAGCCTGTTCGGCGTCAGAATTTTATCGTACTTTTGTCCGTCAAATGCACTGTCTTTTTGAATTTTATTGTGATGTCTGGAGGGTTCTCCATAATACAAAGAGAACTCAAACTCCGCCGCATAATTTTTCAATTTCTCATAGTCCGTCTTCCCGTCAAAGTTATTGCGCACATATTCTATATTATGTTTATCTATATACATACGGAATTGGTGAATCATCGTATCATCCAACCGCTTATACGTTTTATTTTTCTTCTGATAAGCATCTCGGACACATTGGGCATAATCCTCCAGAAAAACAGAATGTGGTTCCATACTCAGATAAAATTCATCTCCGTCTTTCAATTGCAACATTCCGTTCTCATCCAGATATCCACCCATCTGCTCTATGACAAGCAGCGCTTTCTTCTTTGCTTTAAGCTGACTGGACTCAAACATGTAGGTATAGACATCTGAGCCGACCAAATGTGCCGATTTGTACACTCTGTCCAATTGCTCCAGATACTCCTCCTGTGTGATCTGTTCCCCTTCATATCCCTTGGCAAACTGCCCAAACTTATTATCGACCGCCTCCAGATACGCAAACACAGCTCTTTTGTCCCACCCCGCACGGTCCGTCAACTCTTCCGTCTGCGCCTGTAGAACAAGCAGAAAATGCTCATCTGTCACTTTGACCACATTTGACAGTTCATCAATATAGTCAATTACTTCAACTTCCTCAAACGGTTTGATCTGTGCAATTTCGTCTTCCACATCAGAAAAAGCATTCTCTACAACTTCTCTTGTTGTATATTCAAACTTCTGATTCAGCTGCTGCTCTAAATAGGTAATCCGATCCTGCTGCGCCACATCCGATGTGATGTGAAACCGTATCTCAATCGGGCGGCATGCCTCATCGAACAAAATATCGATTTGTGAAATCGTAAACATCTCATTGTCAATCACACCCACAAAAGATAACGGAACAAGGAAGTTTTCAATCTGTTCCTGCTTAGTTACTTCAATCTGATAATTCTGTTCCTGTATTTCACTCATCTTTAGCCCTAATTCTTTCACCGGATCATAAAAAATGAAATATCCAGTTCCGGAAACAAATCCCGATAGTCCTTATGCTCATCTTTTCCTCGATATTTCCCATAAAACACAGTCGCTTTTTGCCCATTTCTTACAATCGTCTTATGTTCACCGTCATTTGGATATACAACTGTCTTCTCTCCATCTACATCATACAAAATGGTTTTGCCAAGATACCCTCCTCCGAGTATCGCTTTTACATACGTACTGTCATCCAAAATATCCTTCAGGAACAGGTCTTCGGATTCTGTTGCACTCACACGCAAATTTCCTGCCACAATAAATACTCCCAGTACAAGAAATGCCACTGCTATTTTCCATTTTTCTTTCATACAATCCCCCATATTTGCAAAAGACAAGTACCAGCTTCTTCCTGATACTTGTCCTTTGTACATCCCTATTTCTGAACGATTCCCTCGAATCCCAAATCATCTAAAATCTCCAGCGCTTTTTTCACACAACTGTCGCATCCATCAATGGAAACTGTCTTGTCTGCAAGGCTTACCTGAAAATCAAGTCCTGCATCTGTCATCGCCTTCGTGATTCGTTCTACACATTTTTCACAGTGCATATCTTCTGCTTTAATGATTGTCATACTAATTCCTCCACTATTTCATTAATTTTTGTATTACCTCACACAGTTCATCTACCGCTTCATCTTTTCCGTCTCGTATGTCTTCTACTACACACGAATGAATATGACTTGCCAACAACTTTTTATTGAAACTGTTCAGTGCGGATTGAACTGCTGATACCTGATTTAAAATCTCAACGCAATAGCGTTCTTCCTCCACCATGTTCTTAATCCCTCTGACCTGACCTTCGATTCGATTCAGGCGAGTTATCAAGTCTTTCTTCTCTTTTTCTGAACGATGTTTTGTTCTTTCACAGCATTTGTTTTCTTCCATGTTCATTCTCCCTAGTCCAACTTTGTCGTCTTAAGTCTCAAAGCATTTCCAACTACACAGACTGAGCTAAGAGACATCGCCAACCCTGCAAAGATCGGATTCAACAGCGTTCCGTTGATTGCATATAACGCTCCGGCTGCCAGCGGAAGACCGCATGCATTATAGAAAAATGCCCAAAACAGATTCTGTTTAATATTGCGGATCGTTGCCTTGCTCAACCGAATTGCTTTATATACATCCTGCAGATTTGACTTCATCAATACAATATCACTGGAATCCAATGCGATATCACTTCCGCTTCCGATTGCAACTCCGACATCTGCCTGTACAAGCGCCGGTGCATCATTGATTCCATCTCCTACCATCATAACACATTTTCCTTCTTTTTGCAGTACTTCTACAACAGATGCTTTATCATTTGGCAGCACTTCTGCAATCACATGATCTACCCCCACTGTTTCTCCTATATATTCTGCTGTCAGACGGTTATCTCCTGTCAGCATGTGTACCTCAATCCCCAGTTCTTTGATTTTTTGAATTGCCGCTTTACTCGTCTCTTTGACAGTATCTGCGACACTCACAATCCCGATTACTTTACCGCCTGAAGCTACAAACATCGGTGTCTGTCCTTTTCCCGCAATCTGAAGCGCCTCCTCCTCATATTCGGAAAAATCGATCTTCTGTTCCACGCAAAGCTTTTTGTTTCCTATATAATAAGTCTTTCCGGCAATGATTGCTTCAATTCCCTGACCGGTAATACTTTGGAACTCAACCACTTTTTCTAATTCTATTCCACGATCTTTTGCACCATTTACAATCGCGGCTCCAAGCGGATGCTCTGACACTTGTTCACAGGACGCTGCAATCTGAAGCAATTTTTCCTCACTTTCGCTGTGGCTTATCACTTGCATAACAGTCGGTTTTCCCTCTGTGATCGTTCCCGTCTTATCCAATACAACCGCGTCAACTTTATGGCTGATCTCCAGTGCCTCCCCACTCTTAATCAAAATACCGTGGTTTGCCCCAAGTCCGGTTCCTACCATGATCGCTGTCGGAGTTGCAAGTCCAAGCGCACACGGGCATGCAATGACGAGCACAGATACAAAAATTGTCAGCACAAAGGTAATATCATGTCCAAGTAGCATCCAAATGATACTTGCCACAACTGCAATCGTCATAACAGTCGGAACAAAATAGCCTGCCACAGTATCTGCCAATTTTGAAATCGGAGCCTTCTTTCCCTGTGCGTCTTCCATCATCTTCACAATTTTTGCAAGTGTCGTGTCTGCGCCAATATGAGTTACTTTTACAGTGATCGCACCTTGATAGTTTACGCTTCCTCCGATTACTTCATCTTCTTTTTCTTTCTCTACCGGGATACTCTCACCTGTGAGCATCGATTCATCCACACTGGTACTTCCTTCCACCACAATTCCATCCAGCGGAATACGACTCCCCGGCTTAATCAAGATCAGTTCGCCAAGCGCGACAGATTCCACTGGTACCTCTTTCTGTTCTCCGTCTCGTATCACAACTGCCGTATCCGGCGCTAGCTCCATCAGCTTGCGAATTGCCTCTGACGTCTTTCCTTTGCTTCGTCCTTCCATATACTTTCCTACCATGACAAGCGTAACAACGATTGCCGCAGATTCATAGTACAGATTGTGTACTGCATTTTCATTGCCCGGAATAGAAATCGTCATAACTAAGCTGTACAAAAAGGCACTTCCTGTTCCGATTGCAACAAGGGAATCCATATTCGGATGTCCGCGGAACAAACTTTTAAATCCTACCAGATAGAATTTTTTTCCATTATATAAGATAATCGTTGTCAAAATCAGCTGTGCCAAAGCAAAATTCAGCGGATTATGGTGCATGTCCAAAATGTTCGGCAAAGGCATCGGGAAGGGAACCATATGCCCCATGGAAATGTAAAGCAACGGAATTGCCAGCAGTACATTCGTGACCAATCTATGCTTTGTCTTTTTGATGTCCTGCTCTAAAGCTTCCTCCTCTTTCACTTTTTCTTCTTTGTTCTTCTCCACATGCAGTTCTGCCCCAAAACCTGCACGTTCCACCTTTGTCACTACATCATTTTGTGTAATCTTTGTCTCATCATACGTGATCGTCAAAATTCCCGTTGTCAAATTCACATTGCTCTCCGAGACACCCTCAAGCTTTCTTGTGACACGCTCCACCGCACTGCTGCATGCCGCACATGTCATTCCTGATATATTATATTTTTCTGTAACCATAACATTCACTCCTCTCAACATACATATAGGGGGTATATGTATATATTATTCTATCTATCACAATCTGTCAAGGGATATTTTGAAGCAAATGTGATTCTTACAGAACATTTGTTATGTAAATAGGACTCAATTTCCATGCATACAACAAAAAGCCCTGGATCTCCAAGGCTTTTCTCTCATCTAAGACAACGAATATTTTTCTGTTAATTCCGCCACCATTACTTTTACTTTTTCAATATTTTCTTCACTTTCCATCACAAGTGCGATTGCCTCTGCAATCTTGTCCATATCTGTTTCGACCATACCTCTTGTCGTAACTGCAGGAGTTCCAAGTCGAACACCGCTCGTCACAAACGGTGATCTTGGATCGTTTGGAATCGTATTTTTATTACATGTAATATGTGCACGGTCCAAACGTTTTTCCAATTCTTTTCCGCTTAAATCTGTTCCGCTTAAATCAACAAGCATCAGATGATTATCCGTTCCACCTGAGACAATTTTCACTCCACGTCTCATTAATCCGTCACAGAGCGCCTTTGCATTTTTTACGATTTGCCCCTGATACACCTTAAATTCCGGCTGCAATGCTTCTTTAAAGGATACCGCTTTTCCAGCGATCACATGCATGAGCGGTCCTCCCTGAATTCCCGGGAACACGGCTTTGTTAAAGTTAAATTTATCTGCTGCCTCCTGATTACATAAAATCATTCCTCCACGAGGGCCTCTGAGCGTCTTATGAGTAGTGGTCGTAACCACATCTGCATACGGAATTGGCGATGGGTGCAGTCCGGCAGCCACAAGTCCTGCAATGTGTGCCATATCCACCATAAGATACGCTCCTACTTCATCTGCAATCTCCCGGAATTTTTTAAAGTCGATAGTTCTTGCATATGCGCTTGCACCTGCCACAATTAATTTCGGCTGTTCTCTCAATGCAATCTGTCTCACATCTTCATAGTCAATGAATCCTTCATCATTCACCCCGTAAAACACAACATCAAAATATTTTCCGGACATGTTAACCGGTGATCCATGTGTCAGATGACCGCCATGATCCAAATTCATGCCAAGTACTTTATCTCCCGGCATCAGCATTGCAAAAAATACCGCCATGTTTGCCTGCGCTCCTGAATGAGGCTGTACATTCGCATAATCACATCCAAATAATTTTTTTGCACGTTCTATTGCAAGATTCTCAACAACATCTACACACTCACAACCACCATAATAACGCTTAGCCGGATACCCTTCTGCATATTTATTCGTCAAAGGGCTTCCCATCGCTGCCATCACCGCATGACTCACCCAGTTTTCTGATGCAATCAGCTCAATATGAGAATTCTGTCTTTCCATCTCTTTCGTTATCGCTTCTGCTATTTCAGCGTCTGCTGTTTTTAATTCATCAAATTCGTACATTTTCAGATACCTCCTCACCATTTTTCGAACTAATTTTAGAATAGCATATGTTTTTTGATTTTTCAACCGGGTCTGAACAGTCAAAAAATACATGGAAATAAATTTTGCATTTATTCCATGTATCTTTTAGTCCGATTATCTTACTTAGCTGCCTCACCAAGTGTTACCTGTACAGTCTGTTCTTTATATTCACCATTCTTTTCCGGTACCTGAACAGTTACATCTACAGTCTCGCCTGCTTTGTAGTATTCCAGCTGAGATTTCAAAGTATCCATACTATCAATCTTTGTTCCGTCAAACTCTGTGATAATACTTCCTTTTGTGAGACCAGCTTTTTCAGCTCCGCCGTCTTTTGTTACGTCGGAAATAAACACACCTTCCGGCATATTGTACACCTGAGCACTCTGTGAGTCCACATCTGTACCGCTGATACCAAGCGCTCCTCGCTCTGACTCATCTACTTTGGTTCTTGTCTGACGATTCATCAAATCATTGATAACATCTGTCACATCTGAAATCGGAATCGCATATCCCATACCTTCTACTGCATCTGCATTTACTTTTACTGTATTGATACCAATTACTTCACCTTTGGCATTCAAAAGTGCTCCACCGCTATTACCAGGATTGATTGCTGCATTGGTCTGAATTAAAGTTGTCTCAAAACCATCTACAGTTCTGTCCTTTGCACTGATAATTCCGTTTGTTACAGACTGACCATATCCAAGAGCATTTCCAATTGCAATTGCCGGCTCACCTACACGAATTGCATCAGAATCTCCAAGTGTCGCTGTCTTAATCTCTTTCATAGTAGAGTCTTTAATCTGATCTAACTGAACGGCTACAACTGCAAGGTCAATGTTGGAATTTGTTCCTTTTACCTGTGCTTCAACGCTCTCTTCATCTACAAAAGTAACTGTCAGTGTACTGCTTCCTTCTACTACGTGGTTATTTGTCACAATCAATAACTCTGAATCATTCTGTCCGATAATAATTCCAGATCCGCTGCTCTGGCTTTCATATTCACGAACACCGCCAAAGAAATCCTGTACCTGCTGTACACTTAAATTTGTAATTGATACAACTGACGGCATTACATTTTCCACCATATCCGCAAGATCGGAATCTACATCTGAACTCGTATTCGTCGATACTTTTGTGGAATTCACCTTCTGTCCGGATGATGCGACCGTAGTTTTATTTCCAACCACTTTATTGATCACAAGATTACTTGCCTGAAATGCTGCGCTTGCCAACAAACCAAATACAAGTGCCATGCAGATGCATGTTGCCCACTTCACACCAATATGAATCGGCTTTCTCTCTTTTTCCTTTCTCATATGGCGACGCGGCTGCTTCTTTGACTCCTCATCTGGCTGTTCATATGTCGGCGCACCATATGTCTGAGAATCATACGACTGAGAATCATACGACTGAAAATCACGTGTCTGGGACTCTTGTGTGGAAGATTCATATACCGGCGGTTTTTCATAGTATGATGTATTCTCCTGCTCTGTTCTTTGTTCCGTCTGTGCAGCTTCCTCTATTATCCCATCTTCCGGTACCGGCGGTTCTATTCTTGCCGGTTCCTCTCTTTTTTCTTCATTATTTCCGTAATTATATTCATTATCCATTGTCAAGACTCCTTTCATTTCCTTTGATGATAGTAGTCTAACAATAATTTGTGATAAAACTGTGTTTTATTTGCAAAAAAACTTTGAAAAACTATTCTACAGTTACTGATTTTGCTAAGTTTCTCGGCTTATCCACATCGCATCCTCTTCCGACAGATACATAGTATCCAAACAGTTGAAGTGGAATGATTGCCAATGAATTTGCAAAATATCTGTTTGTCTCCGGAATATAGATGACATAATCTGCTACTCTCTCCACATCGGTATTTCCTTCGTTTGTCACTGCCATAACGAACGCCCCACGTGTACGCACTTCTTCCATATTGCTGATCATCTTTTTATACAAATCTTCCTGAGTAAGCACCGCTGCAACCAATGTCCCTTCTTCAATCAGAGAAATAGTTCCATGCTTCAGCTCTCCCGCTGCATATGCCTCTGAATGAATATAAGATATCTCTTTTAATTTCAGAGAACCTTCCATGGAAATAGCATAGTCAATTCCTCTTCCGATAAAGAATACATCTTTTGCAGCCAGATAGCGGTTTGCAAACTTCTGAATTTTATTTTTATTATTCAACAGCAATTCTACCTGTTCCGGAAGCTTCTGCAGGTCTTCCAGCATCTCTTTCAAGCCTGCGTCATCCAAAGTACCTCTTGCATGCGCAAATTTCATTGCGAGCAAATACAATGCAATCAACTGAGAAGAATATGCCTTCGTCGTAGCTACCGCAATCTCCGGACCTGCCCATGTATACATCACATTGTCCGCCTCTCTTGCAATTGAACTTCCGACAACATTGACAATTCCAAGCACTTTTGCTCCCCTTGCCTGCGCCTCTCTCAGCGCTGCCAGAGAATCTGCTGTCTCTCCTGACTGACTAACTACGATGACAAGTGTCCCTTCTTCTAAAATCGGGTTGCGATAACGGAATTCAGACGCCAAGTCCACTTCCACAGGAATTCTTGCCAGTCCTTCAAAAATATATTTGCTTGTCATTCCTGTATGATTCGCAGAACCACATGCAACAATCATAATCTTTTTAATCGCACGGATCTCGTCATCGCTCATCTTTAATTCTTCAATCACAATGTCGTCGCCTTTGATTCTCGGCGAAAATGTATCCAGAATCGCTTTCGGCTGTTCGTACATCTCCTTCAGCATGAAATGTTCAAATCCACCTTTTTCTGCGGCATTGATGTCCCAGTCAATTCTTGTGGATTCTTTTTCGATCGGCTCTTCATCCACTGTGAAAAATTCCATTGTAGAGTCTGTCATACGGACAATCTCCTCATTTTCAATGAAATATACATCTCTTGTATACTTCAATACTGCCGGAACATCTGATGCAATGATATTTCCATTCTCTGTATGTCCCACAATCAATGGGCTGTCCTTGCGGACTGCATACAATTCTTCCGGATGATCTTTGAAGATTATTCCAAGAGCATAGGAGCCTTCCATACGATGCATAATCTTTGTGATTGCCTCCAACGGATTGCCTTTGTAATAATAATCAAGTAAATGAGCAATAACCTCTGTGTCCGTCTCAGAGATAAACTCGTACCCTTTTTTCTCCAGTTTCTTTTTTAGTTTCAGATAATTTTCGATAATTCCATTGTGAACAACAACAATAGATTCCTCTTTGTTGAAATGCGGATGTGCATTGACATCCGATGGTGATCCATGTGTTGCCCATCTTGTATGACCGATTCCGACTGTTCCCGGAAGTGTTGCACCATCGTGAGATAATTCACTTAGCACTTTCAGTCTTCCCTTTGATTTTAATGTTGCTACCTTTGTTCCATCATATACGGCAATCCCCGCTGAATCATATCCACGATATTCCAATTTTGCCAATCCATCTAACAAAATAGGGGCTGCCTGTTCATTTCCAATGTATCCTACGATTCCACACATAATTTTTACCTCCACTTTTGTACAAATCACCATTTTTTTTGCACTATGTGGTTTATTGTAGCAAACCTGAACTGATTTGTAAAGAAAAAAAGAGGATACTTAGTTATCCCAAGTTCCTCTTTTCGCTTCCTTAATCGTCTAAATCAATAAAATCAAGGTCAAAATCTTCATAAGATTGTTTCTTTTCTTTCGCCGATGCTGTTCTCTCATCATTCAAACGATCAGCACCAAAGTCGGTGTCTGAAAAGTCATCGTCACCAAAGTCATCATCATCAAAATCATCGTCGTCGAAGTCGTCCCCGAAATCATCATCAAAATCGTCATCATCGAAATCATCTCCGAAATCGTCTTCGCCTACAAAGTCATCTTCAAACTCATCTTCATCTGCAAAAGTATCTTTCTCCTGAACATCTGCCTCTGCAACCTGTTTTTCCTCTAAATATGTCTCTTCAGGATTGGCATCTTCTGCAGTTGCTTCCTGATTTGCAGTCTCATTCTCAGACTCCTCATCCGTCTCGATCATTTCAATATCTTCATCATCTTCTAAATCAATTCCATATTCATCATACAGCTCATCTAATTCCGCATTTCTGTTGTGGAGTTTCACTGCTAATACAATTAAAATCACAATCAAAATGACAAACAGTACTGCTGCACCTAATATCACATAATTTAAATAGTTCTCAATAGATGAAATAAATTTCCCTAAAAATGAGTCTGCTTTTTCCTCTGTCTCTACCGTCGGAGCATCAAATCTCTGATATGTTCCATCTACAGAATCATATTGATATAATGATTTTTCGCCCTGGTTATTCATGGCATACAGAATGTAATAATCGCTCTCTTCTGCATTTCTCCAGGCAGGAAATGTCTGATCGTTCAATGTAATCTCAGTCTCCTGATATTCCTTTGGAAGTTTGATATCTCCTCGTTCTGAAAGAAGCATAATCGCCGCTGTGTCAGAAATATTAATCTGTTCAAACGGAACAAATGTCGATGTGTCATTGTCATACAAGAAAAACTTTCCATTGTTGTCCGCATCTACCAAATATGCTAAATATACATCTGCTGTCTGCTGCTTTACTACTTTGCGCTGTGCTCCTTCATATTCCATAGTTGCCTCTGCAAACCCTAATGGAATCTCCGCCTCTGAAAATGATTCAGAAAGTGTATATTCTGTTCCGTTCACAGTTACTTTCACATCAGTTGTTGAGCCTTCTGTTGTATCTGTCGGTGTTGTGCCATCTCCTGCTGCAATTGTAACCGCAGATGAACCTTCAGTAC
>ENA-OQIF01000395-OQIF01000395.1-human-gut-metagenome-genome-assembly--contig:-NODE-395-length-17847-cov-4.955982_pt1 | contig 17847 bp, 17 predicted proteins | sample MGYA00242574_ERZ504738 | MGnify/ENA primary metagenome ERZ504738 (study PRJEB26092, sample SAMD00036437) | human gut metagenome | host: Homo sapiens | study: EMG produced TPA metagenomics assembly of...
AGTATTTGCGAGAGACACCTTCTTTCGTAAATGTTGCAAATGTTTGTTTTGGCACTTTCATTATACAACACATGGAATCGAGGTGTCTTTCTTTTATGCAAAATCACGAACTTGCTCATTTATAGAAGTAAAAAGAGAACAGAAAAACGGATATAAAATATATGAAGGACAGAGTAGGGTGTGATTCCAGGCTCTGTCTTTTTACTGATGGTTTTTACCTATTCGGGTATCCCGTAACTTATGCCTTTAGCGGGCGGACTTCCTCCGATCAGGTATAAATATCAGGAATCTGTAGTCTCACGGCGAATCAGAACAGGAGTGATTTGTTTGTGAATGGGATGTTCTAAAGGAGTAGGTCTTCTTTTTTTCATCTCATCCATTTGCAAAATCAAAAGCTCCATTGCGGTTTTTGCGATTTTATCAATCTGTTGGCCAATCGTAGTAATTGGGAGAATTGCTTCGTTGGCAATTGGAGAATTATCAAAGCCTACGATTTGGTAATCTTCCGGTAATTTTCCATATTTTTGGAAAAGCAGGTTCAAAAATATATTTGCGTAAGTATCATTTGAAAGAAAGACTCCTTTTTTCTTTCCAGAATAGGTGCTGTCTATTTTTTGAAAAACCTGTCTGATCGCTACATAAGTAGTTTCATAAGTATAGCCAAGATCCTGAAGCATTAGTTCATATGGAATGTGATGTTCCTTACAAGTATCTTCAAATCCTCGGATACGGTTATAGGCAGGCACGTGTTCAGGTACAGGAACATTTACATGAATCAGTACATCACATTGATTGCGAATCAGCAGATTGGTTGCCTGTACAGCTCCCATATAGTTGTCTGTGTCTACGCTACAGATATGCTCAGCTTCCCGTTCAATTGCGACGATTGGAATGTGATAGGAAGCAAGCTCCTCGGAAGAAAAAGTATGGCTCAATATAATCAGACCTTCAATTTTATAAGCCATCAATTCATCCAGGTACTGTTGTTCCAGTTCCTTTTTGTCACTGCTTACGAATACAAGGAATTTGTAGTGGTAGTCACTGTAGCTGGACAAAAGCTGATTCAACATCTCAGAATAGTAGTGCAGATATAGATTGGGAATAATGATTCCTATAAATTCGCTTTTCCCATTTGCCAGAACTTTAGCAAGCTTATTTTCCTGATATCCAAGATCATCCAGAGCCTTTGCGATTTTTTCCTGATTTTCTAAAGTAAGAGAATCTGGACTATTAAAATATCTTGAAATCGTAGTTTTGGAAAAGTTCGTATATTTTGCAATATCTGCAAAGGTTACTTTCTTTTTGCCCATAATATAACAACTCCTGTTTTCTGTAAATTACTTTCAGTATAGCAAGAACAGCAGAAAAAAGCAATTAAGAAATAACTGGTTACGGAACCGGTTATGCAATAAGACTAAAATTTGGTGAACAGAGAACGTGTATTTATGAAAATATGTTGACATGTTAGAGAATCTGGTGTAATATCGAATTAAAAGTAACCGGTTACTTTACCGGTTGCATAACCGGTTTATTAAAAAGAAGCAGGGAGGAAAAAGAAATGAGGACATTTACAAACAAGAAAGCGGTTCCGGTGAAGCAGACAGCAAAACAAAAGCTACAGTATGTCAGAAAAACTGGCAGTTATACTTATTCTTTCTAATGCCGGCACTTCTTTTGACGATTATTTTCAAGTACATTCCAATGAGTGGAGTGCTGATCGCATTTGAGGATTATAATGTGATTGACGGTGTGTTTGGAAGTGAATGGGTAGGGTTGGAATATTTTCAGCGTTTTTTGTCATCACCAGATTTTATGAATTATCTGATGAACACGTTGAAGCTGAGTGCATATGGATTACTATGGGGCTTTCCGGTACCGATTATTCTTGCATTACTTTTAAACCGCATTAGAAAAGCAGGAATTCGAAAGAAGATTCAGTTACTGATCTATGCACCGAATTTTATTTCCGTAATCGTTCTCTGTGGTATGATCCGTATGTTTCTTTCTCCGGTAGGACCAATCAATCAGGTGTTGGGGATTGATACCAATTGGATGACAATGCCGGAATCGTTTCGTACAATCTATATCGCCAGCGGAATCTGGCAGACAGCAGGATGGGCATCGATCATGTATACTGCAGCGCTGTCAAATGCGAGCAAAGATCTGGAAGAGGCAGCAATTGTAGATGGTGCAAATATTTTACAGCAGATTTGGTATGTAGAACTTCCGGCAATCAAAAATATTATTGTCATCCAGTTTATTTTGCAGGCAGGAAATATTATGAGCATTGGATTTGAAAAGGCATTTGCGTTGCAGACAGATATGAATCTTCCAGCATCTGAGATCCTCTCTACTTATGTATATCGAATCGGTCTGTTAAATGGAGATTATGGATATTCGACAGCAGTGGGATTGTTCAATTCGATTATTAATGTAATCCTTCTAATCGCAGTAAACTGGATTGTAAAGAAACTCAATGACGGGGAAGGTCTTTAGGAGGTACGAAGATGGAAACAAGAAGAAAAATGAAACTTAGCACTTCGGATAAAGTGCTTTTAGGGTTTGGCTATGCGGTTCTGGGGATTTTTGTACTTGCGATACTCATTCCGCTGGTCTATGTTGTGGTTGCTTCTTTTATGGATCCGAATGTATTGAACAGCCAGGGAATCAGTTTCAATTTTAAAGACTGGACACTGGATGCATATAGAAGAGTGCTTGAAAATGAAATGATATGGAGAGGATTTTTGAATTCGTTCTTTTATTCAACAGCATTTACTGTAATTTCAGTTTTTGTAACTTTATTGGCAGCGTATCCAATGTCTAAAAAAGAATTTGTGGGAAGAAAGTTTTTTAATACTGTTTTTATCATCACCATGTTTTTTGGCGGCGGTCTGATACCTACATTTATTCTGGTAAATCAGCTCCATATGGTAAATACGGTCTGGGCAATTTTGCTTCCGGGAGCCTTTAATGTATGGAATATGATTTTGGCGAGAACATATTATCAGTCCATTCCAAAAGAGCTTCGAGAAGCGTCAGCTATTGACGGAGCAAATGAAATCCAGCACTTTTTCCGGATTATGCTTCCGGTGTGTAAACCAATCATTGCAGTTTTGGCACTCTGGTCTTTTGTGGGAATGTGGAACAGCTATTTTGATGCAATGATCTATCTGAATGATGCCAATTTACAGCCATTGCAGCTTGTACTACGTTCGATTTTGGTACAAAATACGCCACAGCCAGGTATGATTGCGGATATCCAGAGTACAGCAGAAATGGCAAAAGTAGCAGAATTACTGAAATATGCGACGATTGTTGTATCCAGTCTGCCGCTTTTGATCATGTATCCGTTTTTCCAGAAATATTTCGATAAGGGAATCATGGTCGGTTCAGTAAAAGGTTAGATGGTTAGGAGGTGCAGCTATGAAAAAAAGAATCAAATCGATTATTGCGGCAAGCCTTTCTCTTGTGCTTGTATTTTCAATGACGGGATGTGGAAGCAAAGAAAGGATGGAGGCAGAGATCAATCCGGATACACCAGTCGAAGACGTGGAGTTTCCTCTGAAAGAAAAAGCAGAATTATCATTTATCACCAGTGCTCCTGCAACATCTACACAGGAGCCGAACGAGCGAACAATCTTCAAACGGTTGGAAAAACAGACGAATGTACATATTGACTGGACCTGCTTTGTGGCAGATCAGTTTGCGGATAAGAAAAATCTGGCACTGGCACAGTTTGGAAATCTGCCGGATGGGCTCTTTAATGCGGGAATGAATGATTATGATCTCCTTCGTTATGCAAAACAGGGGATTATTATTCCGGTAGAGCATTTGATTGATAAATATATGCCGAATCTGAAGGCTATTTTTGAAAAATATCCGGAATACAGAACAATGTGTACAGCTCCGGACGGACATATCTATTCTTTCCCCTGGATCGAACAGCTGGGGGAAGGGAAAGAAGCAATTCAGGCGATTGGGAATATTCCGTATATCAATAAAAAATGGCTGGATTTTCTTGGATTGAAAGTACCTGAAACAACAGAAGAACTGGAAAAGGTATTAATTGCGTTCCGGGATCATGCGGAAGAACTAAAGTCAGAATTTGACATAGAGGGAGATGTGATACCGATGTCCTTTATCATCAACAATGGAGATCAGGATCCTACAATTTTGATCAATGGATTTGGTGAGGGATACGGAGACACTGGGGATCACTTTGCAGTGACAGATGAAGGCAAGGTTATTTATACCACTGTACAGGAAGGCTATAAAGAAGGTATTCAGTGGCTGCATGAACTGGTAGAGCAGAAATTGGTTGATCCGGAAGCTTTTACACAGGAATGGTCTACTTATGTGGCGAAAGGGAAAAGCCACCGTTATGGTCTGTGTTTTACATGGGATATTTCGAATATTGATAATTATGAGGATTATGTGATGCTTCCGGCATTGGCTGGTCCGAATGGTCTGGTGAATATCACCAGACAGAATAACAGTGAGACAAGTGGATTTGACAGAGGACGCTGCGTGCTGACAACCAGCTGTAAAAACACAGCACTGGCAGCGGCGTGGATTGATCAGATGTATGCGCCTTTACAATCTCCACAGAACAATTGGGGAACATATGGAGAAAAAGATTCCTTTAATATTTTCGAGATGGGAACGAACAAGGATGGAGAGAAAATGTTAAAGCATATGGATCTTGGAAATGAGTCTCCGGTAGAAGTCAGAGAAGCTCAGTCAGTGAATGGACCGTTAGCAGTATTAAATGAATATTACGATGTTTATGTGACACAGCCTGCGGATGCAAAATGGCGTCTGGACAATATGCATGAAACCTATTTGGAAGATATGCACAGTAAATATGTATATCCAAATGTATTTATGAGTATTGAAGACACAAACAAAGTGACTCAATACGATACAGATATCAGAAAATATGCAGAACAGAAAAAAGCAGATTGGATATTAAATGGCGGAATTGAAAAAGAGTGGGACAGCTATTTAAAGAAAATGGAACAATATGGATTGTCTGATTATCTTGCAATCAAGCAGAAGTATTTTGACAAGTATCAGGAATCCTTGAAGAGTGAACAGGGGAAAGAATAGGAGACATTATGAGTATTGAATTAAAGAAAGCCAATGAATATGAAAAAACAGAACAAGAGAAAATTCCGGTAGAAGAAAAACCGGCATTTCATGTAGCTGCTCCAGTGGGATGGATCAATGATCCAAATGGATTTTCCTGGTATCAGGGACAGATTCATCTTTTTTATCAATATCATCCGTATACAACGGAGTGGGGACCAATGCACTGGGGACACAGTGTTTCAGATGATATGATTCATTGGAAGAATATGCCATCAGTACTTGCTCCGGATCAGGAATATGACAAACGAGGATGTTTTTCAGGAAGTGCAACGGAAAAAGATGGAAAACATGTACTCATCTATACCGGAGTAAGTAATGTGCAGATGGAGAATGGAAGCATTCAAGAACGACAGAATCAGTGTATTGCGTATGGAGATGGAGAAATCTATGTGAAATCACCCCAGAATCCTGTTATAACCGGAGATATGCTGCCTGCGGATTGTAGCAAGATTGATTTCAGAGATCCGAAAGTGTGGAAAAAGGGAAAAACTATTATCTGATTGTTGGAAATAAGAACTCAGAGCAGAAAGGTCAGGTTGTACTTTTTTCCAGTAAAAATTTGGAGAAATGGAAATTTGAGACTGTGTTGGCAGAAAATAGCACAGGTCAGATTGGAACTATGTGGGAATGCCCGGATTTTTTTGAACTGGATGGGACACATTTTTTGATCTGTTCGCCACAGAACATGAAAGCGCAGAAATATGAATTTCATAATGGAAATAATTCCGTATATTTTTCAGGAAAATATAATGAAACAGAGCATACATTTCAGAAGGAAGCTCCAAAATCATTGGATTATGGTCTGGATTTTTATGCGCCGCAGACGACAAAACTTCCGGATGGACGTCGGATTCTAATCGCCTGGATGAAGTCATGGGATGCCTGTGTGATTCCGGATGGTCAAAAGTGGCAGGGAATGATGACACTGCCGAGAGAACTGCGGTATATGAATGGAAGATTATATCAAAATCCGGTGGAAGAACTGAAGCAGTATCGTAAAAATCCATGTTGTTTGAAAGACCAGGAGATTTCAGGAACTGTTCAGTTTGATGAAGTGAGAGGAAGGATGCTGGATCTGACTGTAGAAATCGAAAATGGCCAATTTGATGAATTTTGTCTGGAACTGGCACATAACATGGAATATACGACTACTTATACATATAATCGAAAAAAGCAGATTATGGAAGTGGATCGTACTTGTTGCGGAGTGACAAAAGATGTAATCTGCAGAAGAATATGGAAAGTTACGGAAGGAAAAGAAACATTGAAACTTCGTTTTATTCTGGACAGACAGTCCATTGAACTGTTTGTCAATGACGGAGAACAGGTTGTGACAACTGCAATCTGCACACCGATAGAGGCAGATGAGATTGTGTTCTCATGTGATGGAAAAGCGAAAGTGAATGTAGAAAAATATGAAATTGTAGTTTAAGACGGAGGGAAAATTCTTTTTATTCGGAAGAGTTTTCCCTTTTTACTGAGATTCATATAAAAAGGGAGAGTCCCACATTTACAATCCCGGCAAGTACCATGACCAGAACAGGATTGACTCGTTTTCTCAGAAGAATCAGACAGCCTGCAAAGATTACCACGGCCTTTGGGTTGCATGAGGAAAGCTTTATCCCCGAATCTCCAAAGAAAGCAGTGATCAGGATCGAAATTCCTGCAGAGGCAATCAGTGCAACGACGGCGGGACGAAGCATCCCAAGAATTCCCTGCAGGGTGTCCAGATTTCGGTATCTCATATACAGATATGCAATAATGGTCACAATGATGCAGGAGGGCAGGATACATCCGAGAGTCGCAACAAGTGCACCGGGCATTCCTGCGATCTTGATTCCGACAAAGGTGGCGGAATTGATGGCGATCGGTCCGGGAGTCATCTGGGAAATGGTGATCAGATCTGTGAACTCAGCCATTGAGATCCAATGATGAAGAGAGACGACCTGATTCTGGATCAGGGGGAGTGCGGCATAACCGCCGCCGAAGCTAAAGGTTCCGATTTGAAGAAAACTGAAAAAAAGCTGCAGGTAAATCATGAGAGTGTCCTCCTTTTCTGATACCAGGTCTGCAGGCAGCCAAGTGCAATACAAAATAAAATGATGTAGACGGCATTGATCTGAAACATATAGTTTGCAAGAAATGCTCCGCCCATGATCAGAAGAGAAATCGGTGTTTTTCACGGATGATTCCGCGGCCCATATCATAAACAACTGATGCGATGACAGCCGCAACACCGGATTGCATCCCTTCCAGAAGAAGCCGTATCCAGACATTGCTCTGGAAAGCAGCGTAAAATACAGAAAGGATGGAAATAATGACAAAAGGCGGCAAAACGGTGGCGAGGACACAGAGCAGAACTCCTGGAATTCCGGCCAGCTTATAGCCGACAACAATTGCGCCGTTGACTGCGATAGCTCCCGGAGAAGACTGCGCGATGGCGATCAAATCCAGCATTTCCTCATCATCGATCCAGTGATACTGGTCCACAAATTTCTTTTTCATGAGTGTAACGATCACATAACCGCCGCCAAAAGTGAAGGCACTCAGATAAAGGGTAGAAATAAATAATTTGCTTAACAGATGTTTTTGAGATTTCATTTGCATATTCTCCTTTCATTTCTATTTTAAACTTGCTTTGCCAATATGTAAAATAGTAAAATGATAATATTCGGATTATTGGTTACTGTGAACCAGTAATTTAGCCGTAACAAGTGATCATCATAAAAGGAAGGAGCAGAGAATATGATACGATTTGCAACTATTGGAACGAGTGCGATTGTGGACCGTTTTCTGGAAGCGGCAGCTTTGTGTGAGGGACTGGTCCACACGGCAGTATTTTCAAGAAAGAAGGAGACAGCCAAGGCATTTGCAAAAAAGCACGGAGCAGAGTTTATTTATACAGATCTAAAGGAGCTGGCAGAATCCTCGGACATAGACGCGGTATACATTGCCAGCCCCAATTCCTGCCATTGTGAACAGGCAGTAGAGATGCTTAAGCACGGAAAGCATGTACTCTGTGAAAAGCCTGCTGCAAGTAATGCGGCAGAGCTGCAGAGGATGAGAGCGGCGGCGGAAAACGGACAGGCGGTGCTGTTAGAAGCCATGCGTTCGGTGTATGATCCCGGATTTCAGGCAATTGAAGCAAATCTGTATCGCCTTGGAAAAATCCGGAGTGTGAGCTTTCGATTTTGTCAGTATTCGTCGCGTTATGATAACTTCCGCAAAGGAATCATAGAGAATGCGTTTCGGCCGGAGCTTTCCAACGGGGCCTTGATGGACATCGGAGTGTATTGTGTACATCCGCTGGTACGATTGTTTGGAATGCCGGAGAAAATAGAAGGAGCTTCCGTCTTTCTGGAAAATGGTGTGGATGGTATGGGAACCATCCTGGCGCAGTATCCGGGCTGGCAGGCAGTTCTGCAGTATTCCAAAATTACAAGTGGATATACGGAAAGTGAGGTTCAGGGAGAAAACGGGAGTATGCAGATCGATCGGATCGCAGATACAAGAAAAATTACGATACATGAGCGTACCGGGCGCAGAGATGTGATCCTGATCCCAAAAGAAGAGAATAATATGGTATATGAAATACGGGAATGGCTGCGTCTGATCGAGAACAGTCAGGAGGATGAGAAAAGTAAAATATATGAGGAAGCGTCCGGAAACGAAATGCAGTTTCTGGATCTGGCAAGGGAAAAGATGGGAATCCGGTTTCCGGCAGATGTTTCTTAGGATAGCGCCATGTGAAAAAAGAGTTCGCCAAAAACAGCGGACTCTTTTTGCGTCTCAGATACAGACACGCAATGAAAGTGTGTGCATATGTTAAAAGAAAAAGGATTTTGTGTGATTGGAAAAAATCGGAATTATTGGCGGGGATCAGAGGCAGATTTATGTAAAACAATTTCTGGAAGAGCATGGATGGCAGACAGAAACAGCATTTTTTCCGGATGGTACCAGACAGGAGGAAACAACAGAGCGGCTTCGGGAGATTTTTGAGAACTGCCGGTTTGTGGTGCTTCCGGTGCCTGTATTGCGGAAAGGAAAGCTCAATACAGGAGCGGAATATAAACCAGATGCAGAGCAGCTCATGGAATATGTGAAACATGGACAGTGTATCTTTGGCGGCTGTTTTTCAAAGAACTGAAAAACAGGATTTTATGCCGCGGCGGTGAGAGCTATGACCTGATGCAGCTGGAACGGATTGTAAGAGAAAATGCAGCTGCCACAGCAGAAGGTGCGGTTGCCGAAGCGGTACAAAACAGTCCGGTTACGCTTCGGGGGAGTTTGTGTATTCTGACAGGGTATGGCCGATGCGGAAGTGCAATTCATCAGTGCCTGAAAAACTGGGGATGTACGATCGTGGTGTATGACCGTGATGAGAACGCATGCGAACGTGCAAAAGAAGCAGGAGCGAAGATCTGTGAATATAAGGATCTTTCAAAAGTACTGAAAAAAGCAGCATTTCTTTTTAATACAGCGCCGTCTGCTGTGTGGACAGAGGGATTGCTGGAAGGAGTGCCACAAGAAGTCTGTATTCTGGAGCTGGCTTCCATGCCGGGAGGAATTGACCGGGATGCGGCAGACAGACTGGGAATCCATATAAATGTCCTGCCGGGCCTGCCGGGACGTTTTGCGCCGTGTACATCAGGCAGACTGCTGGGAGAGGAGATTTTGAAGGAAATAGAAAGAATCATAAAAAGGGAGTGTAAATCATGAAGCTAAAAGGCAGGAAGATCGGAGTTGCGATCACAGGATCTTTTTGCACTTATGAAAAAGTATTTCAGGCACTGCGGGCATTAAAAAGGAAGAGGCAGAGCTGCAGACCATTTTTTCAGATGCGGCACAGTCTATAGACAGTCGTTTTGGAAATGCAGAGGATTTTGTGACAAAGGCAAAGGAAATCACAGGGGCAGAGCCGATGCTGACAATCCTCCAGGCGGAGCCTATCGGACCGAAAGGCCTTTTGGATCTGCTGATTTTAATGCCGTGTACGGGAAACAGCATTGCGAAGCTGGCCAATGGGATTACGGACACTCCTGCGCTGATGGCTGCAAAAGCGCATCTGCGCAATGAGCGTCCGCTGCTGGTTTCGATTTCTACAAATGATGCACTGGGTATGAATATGAAAAATATCGGGTTGTTGTTAAACACTAAGCATGTTTATTTTGTACCGTTTTAAACAGGATAATCCGCAGAAAAAGCCAAATTCGATGATCGCCAGCCTGGAGTATCTGATCCCGGCGGCCGAGGCGGCACTGGAAGGCAGACAGTATCAACCGATCATTCAGTAGAAAAGGGGAAGACAATGGGAACATTTACAGGATTTTGCAGCCGGAATATGGGATTTGCACCGGGACGCTGTGTGGAAGAAACAGAACGTGCACATCCGGTTACATTAAAACGGCCGGGGCGTGTGTGTACGCTCATTTTGAATGGGGAACTATACAATGCAAAAGAGCTTGGGCGGGAGCTGAAAGCCGACACAGACAGAAATGAGGAATTGTTTCTGCTTGCCTATATGCAGTACGGACCGGAATTTGTGAAAAAAATAAATGGTGTTTTCGGTGCGGTGATCTGGGATGAAACGAAAAAATATTGTTCTTGTTCAGAGACAGGATCGGGGCAAAACCAATGTTTTATACGCAGAAAAAGGAGACGCTGTTTTTTGCCTCTGCCATTGGAAGCTTATTTCAGTATCCGGGTGTGGACCCTGTGCTGGATGAGAATGGTCTCTGTGAAATTTTTGCGCTTGGTCCGGCAAGAACTCCCGGAAACGGTGTTTTTCGAGATATTTATGAAGTGCTTCCGGGACATTATCTTTCTTTTGCAGACGGAATTCTAAAAGATCATTGTTACTGGAATGTAAAAAGTCAGCCACATGAAGATTCCAGGGAAGAAACAGTAGAAAAAACAGCGTGGCTCTTGGAGGATTCGATTAAACGGCAGATGGAGAGTGAAGAGACGATCTCTACATTTCTCTCCGGCGGAGTGGACAGCAGCCTTGTGACGGCAGTCTGTGCGGATGCTCTGCGGGAAAAGGGGGAAAGGCTTCAGACATTTTCCTTTGATTTTGAAGGAAACCGGCAGTATTTTCAGGCAAATGCATTTCAGCCGAGTCAGGACCGGCCGTGGGTGGAACAGATGGCAGCATATTGCGGCAGTGAGCATCGCTATTTGGAGTGCAGCAATGAAAAGCTGGCGGAATATCTTTACAAAGCTGTGGATGCAAGGTGTCTGCCGTGTATGGCGGATGTGGAGTCCTCTATGCTGTATTTCTGCTCTCAGGTGTCACAGTACAGCAAGGCAGCTCTGACAGGAGAATGTGCGGATGAGATTTTCGGAGGATACCCGTGGTTTCATAAAAAGAAGCCTTTGAGACAGACGGATTTCCGTGGTCAGCAGATCAATCTGTCCGGCAGAGTCTGCTTCAGGAAAAGTGGATTCGGAAGCTTCCGATGAAAGAGTATGCAGAGGAAGCATATGAGAAAGCCGTGCGGGAAACACCGTGCTGTACCGAGGATTCTTCTGTGGAGAAGCGTCGCAGAGAAATTGCGTATCTGAATTTGAAATGGTTTATGGCAACACTGTTAGACCGGATGGAGAGGACCAGTACCTGGTGTGGATTGTCGGCGCGAGTGCCGATCGCAGATTACCGCATCATCGAGTATGTATGGAATGTGCCCTGGTCTGTGAAATGTGAGGATGGTATTCCCAAAGCATTGCTTCGCCGTGCGGGAAAAGGAAAAGTACCGGACGAAGTACTCTGGAGAAAGAAAAGTCCATATCCGAAAACATACAATCCGCAGTACGAAGCACTTCTGGCAGACCGGCTGAGAGAAGAAGTGTTACAAGATACAAGTGCGCCCATTCGGGCATTTCTGGATCGAAAGAAGGCAGAGCGGTTTTTAAATTCGCCGAAGGATTACGGAAAACCGTGGTACGGACAGCTGATGGCAGGACCTCAGATGATCGCATATGTGCTGCAGATCAATTACTGGATGAAAAAATACCAGATCCAGATCAAATTGTAAAGAAAATAAGGATTGCAATGGGGGAAAAACGGAGTATAATAAATGTAAATAAAAACAAGGGAGCTTGCGTATCAAGCAGGCTGAGAGGAAGCTGAATCGCTTCGACCTGTGACCTGATTTGGATAATGCCAACGTAGGGATAGAAAAGCTGAGACAGCGGGTATGCCATACATTGGTGTACCCGCTTTGTTGTGCGATAAGGCAGCAGATTCCAAAAAACAACTTCAGGTCTGAAAGGAGACATTTATGAAAAAATATCTGGAAACTGTGAGAAATCATTGCCCATTGGTACATAATATCACGAATTACGTGACCGTAAATGATGTGGCGAATATCATCCTGGCATGTGGTGCCAGCCCGATCATGGCGGATGAGCCGGAGGAAGTGCAGGAAATCACAACCATCTGTCAGGGGTTGAACATCAATATCGGAACGCTTCACAAGAGCAGTATTGAAAGTATGTTCCTGGCAGGAAAGAAGGCAAACGAACTGGGACATCCTGTGCTTCTGGATCCGGTTGGAGCCGGTGCGAGCACTCTTCGCACACAGACAGCAGTGAAACTGATGCAGGAAGTCCGCTTTTCTGTAATCCGTGGAAATATGTCAGAGATCAAAGTTCTCTCCGGCGGCATGGGCGGTGCAAGAGGAGTGGATGCCTGTGAGACGGATATTGTTACGGAAGAGACTTTAGAGGAGGCAGTGGCATTTGTAAAAGCGTTTGCAAAATCCTGTGGATGCATCGTGGCAGTAACAGGTGCGATCGATCTGGTGGCAGATGACAAACGTTGTTATGTGATCCGAAACGGCAGAAAAGAAATGGGACAGATTACAGGAACCGGATGTCAGCTCTCCGGGATGCTGACTGCATTTTTGTGTGCGAATCCGGAAGAAATGCTGGATGCGGCGGCAGCGGCTGTTTGTATCATGGGAACAGCAGGTGAGATCGGCTGGGAAAATATGCAGCCGGGAGACGGCAATTCCACCTACAGAAACCGGATCATTGATGCGGTCTGCAATCTGACCGGAGAAGAACTGGAAAGGAGAGCAAACTATGAGGTGCGATAAGGAATCTCTGCTTTTATATGCAGTGACGGACAGAAGCTGGACGAAAAACGACACGCTGTATCACCAGGTAGAGGAGGCCTTAAAAGGCGGGGTGACATTCCTGCAGCTGAGGGAAAAAGATCTGAATACAGAAAACTTTCTGCAGGAGGCAGAGGAGATGAAAAAGTTGTGTGCCGCATACAGAGTTCCGTTTGTGATCAACGACAATGTAGAAATCGCCCGTACAGTAGGAGCTGACGGTGTACATGTGGGGCAGGATGATATGCCCGCGTGGAAGGTGCGGGAGATTTTAGGAGAGGACAAGATCATTGGTGTGTCTGCACAGACTGTGGAGCAGGCTATAAAGGCAGAAAAAGATGGAGCAGATTACCTGGGAGTGGGAGCAGTATTTCCGACCAGCTCCAAAGCAGATGCGGTGGAAGTGGAACACGCCACACTTCGTGACATTTGTGTGGCAGTGCAGATTCCGGTCGTAGCAATCGGCGGAATCAGCGCAGAAAATGTCAGTCAGCTTGCAGGAACGGGAATCGACGGGATTGCAGTAATCAGTGCGATCTTTGCGCAGGATTTCCCGAAGCTGGCAGCAGAAGAATTGAAAAAGAAAGTAGAGGCGATCCAATGACGATCAAGGGGATCATCTGGGATGCGGACGGAACACTGTTGGATTCCATGGAAATCTGGGAGCATGCTCCGGATCATTATCTGGAGACACTGGGAATCGAGCCGGAACCAAATCTGGGAGAGATTCTGTTTGAGATGAGTCTGGAGCAGGGAGCAAAGTATCTGATCGATCGCTACCACCTGCCGGTTGGTGTGGCAGATGTTCTGGAGGGAATCCACTGCCAGATTGAAACCTTTTACAGAAGAGAAGTGACATTAAAACCGGGGGCAAAAGAGCTTCTGGCAGAATTCAAACAAAAAGGATACCCCATGATCCTGGCGACCTCAGGAGATCAAGACTGTATCCGACAGGCGTGTGAGCGGCTGGAGATCCGGCAGTATTTTACGGAGCTGTTATTCTGCAGCGAGGTTGGTGCAGGAAAAGACAGGCCGGACATTTATCTGGAAGCGGCGAGAAAGATGAATTGCAGGCCGGATGAAGCGCTGGTTGTGGAAGATGCACTCTATGCCATTGAGACTGCAAAAAAGGCAGGGTTTTCTACAGCAGCTGTCTATGACAAAGCAAACAAGGAACAGGAAAAAATCAGAGAGACAGCGGATATTTATCTGAAGTCTTTCGATGAACAACTGACAGAAATGATAACAGGAAGGATGTAAGTAACACATGACATCGATGAAGACAGGACTGACGATCGCGGGAAGCGACTGCAGCGGCGGTGCCGGAATCCAGGCGGACATCAAGACAATGACGACAAACGGAGTCTATGCGATGAGTGCGATCACGGCGCTGACGGCACAGAATACAACCGGAGTACGTGATATTCTGGAATTGTCTCCGCAATTTTTAAAAGAACAGCTGGATTGCATTTTTACAGATATCAGACCGGACGCGGTGAAGATCGGGATGGTATCGTCCACAGAATTGATTGAGGTGATAGCAGGATCATTGAGGCAATACGAGGCAGCACATATTGTCGTGGATCCGGTTATGGTGGCGACAAGCGGAGCAAGGCTGATCCGGGAGGATGCAATCTGCGCGATGCAGGAGAAGCTTTTTAAAATTGCTGAGGTGATCACGCCCAATATCCCGGAGGCTGAGCTTTTGTCCGGAATTGAAATTCAGACACAAAGAGATATGGAGAGGGCAGCAGAAATGATCGGCAGACAGTTTGGATGCAGTGTGCTGTTAAAGGGAGGTCATCAAAGACAGGATGCCAATGACCTTTTGTGGAAAGAAGACGGAACGATGCGGTGGTTTTACGGAACGAGAATAGAGAATCCGAATACTCACGGAACAGGATGCACGCTTTCGAGTGCGATCGCAGCCAATCTGGCGAAAGAATTTGAACTGGAAGAGTCTGTAAAAAGAGCAAAGCAGTATCTTTCAGATGCATTGGAGTTCAAGCTGGATCTGGGAGCCGGAAGTGGGCCGATGAACCATGCATTTGCATGGAACAGGAACGAATAAAAAATTATAATTGCATATTTATGCATCATCCAGTAAAATAAGAAAGGATACCCTGTTATGACAAGGCAAGTGCCGGAGCCAGGACAGGGTATTATCATGTGGAAAAGTAATAGAAAAGAGGATGAAAGAAAAATGGATGGTTCTATGTTTATCGGAACTTGGTGGTCACTTGTGCCACCGTTGCTTGCAATCGTGCTTGCGTTTCTCACAAAGGAAGTGTACAGCTCCCTGTTTGTAGGAGTTGCTGTGGGGGCACTGCTGTATACAGGATTTTCTCCCTGGGATTCTTTTGTGTCATTTTTTGAAATTATGAAAGAAAGCATGAATCTGAATATTCTTATCTTTGACGTGCTTCTGGGGATGATCATCGTGTTGATGGCAAAATCAGGAGGTTCTGCCGCCTATGGAAACTGGGCAGGAAGCAAGATCAGGAGCAAAAAAAGCGCGCTTCTTGCAACAACGGGACTTGGGGTGCTGATTTTTGTAGATGATTATTTCAACTGTCTGACGGTCGGTTCCGTGATGCGTCCGGTGACAGACCGCTATAAAGTTTCCAGAGCGAAGCTGGCGTATATCATTGATTCCACGGCAGCTCCGGTCTGCATCATCGCGCCGATTTCAAGCTGGGCGGCTGCGGTCAACTCTTATGTGCCGGACGATGCGGGGATTACAGGGTTTCAGCTGTTTTTAAGAACGATTCCCTACAATCTGTATGCGCTTCTGACACTGGCAATGGTATTGTTTGTGGTGATCACAGGATTTGATTTCGGACAGATGAAGCGTCATGAAAAGAATGCTGCAAACGGGGATCTCTTCACAAGCGGTGCGGAAGAATTTGAGACAGTTGAGACAGAAAATGCATCAGAAAAAGGGAAAGTGATGGATCTGATCCTGCCGGTAGCGGTTCTGATCCTGTCTGCGATCGGGGCTATGATCTACACCGGATATCTGGGCGGAGCAACCGATGTATTCACTGCCTTTTCCGGATGTGATGCAGAGACAAGTCTGATTTTTGCAACTTCTGTTACGATTTTATTTATGTTGATTTTATATCTGCCGAGAAAGGTCATTACATTTAAGGGATTTATGGACAGCTTCGTAGAAGGCTTTAAACTGATGATCCCGGCGGTGGCGATCCTGATTTTTGCATGGTCCTTAAAAGGAATGGGAGATGCCCTTGGAATTGGAGTATTTGTAGAGAATCTGGTGGGAACAAATGCTTCGGCAAGCGTGATCCTGCCTGCGGTGATGTTTATGATCGCGATTTTTCTTGCATTTTCAACAGGAACCTCATGGGGAACCTTTGCGATCCTGGTGCCGATCGTAGTAGCGATGTTCCCGGGACAGAAAAATCTGGAAATGATGATCATCTCTGTGGCGGCAGTTCTGGCAGGAGCAGTATGCGGAGATCACATTTCTCCAATCTCAGATACAACAGTAATGTCTTCTGCGGGTGCACAGAGCAATCACATCAATCATGTATCCACTCAGATGCAGTATGCCATGGTCGTGGCGGCAGTTTGTATCGTAGGATATCTGATCGCAGGAATCGTGAAGATCTGGTGGGCTGCACTGGGCAGCAGTCTTTTGATCTTGTTTGCAGTACTGACGGTTTTGAAGAGACGAGAGCAGAAAAAGGATGCGGAGGAACAGCATGCGTAATGTAATTGATGTGCCGTATCTGGATCAAAGTGTGCGTTATCCGACCGGATGCGAGAGTGTGTCGGCTGTGATGCTGCTTAGGTATCTGGGATACGAAATGTCTGTGGATGAATTTATTGAGCAATATCTGGACAGGCAGGAGTTTGAACTTCGTGAGGGGGAGCTTTACGGTCCGGATCCCACAAAATATTTTTGTGGAAGTCCCTATGATGAGGAGTCATTTGGCTGCTATGCACCGGTGATCACTCAGGCGCTGAAAAAAGCGATCGGTGAAATGTATGAGGTGCTGGATCTTACGGGAACAGAGATAAAAACTTTGCAAACAGAGTACATTGACAAAGGAATGCCGGTGATTCTCTGGGCGTGTATCAATATGAGAGAACCGATCACGGGCCCACAGTGGAAATTAAAAGACAGCGGGGAAGTATTTACCTGGATTTCCAATGAGCACTGTATGCTTTTGGTCGGATATGATGAAGAAGGATATTATTTCAATGATCCGTATGAGAACAATGGAGTGATCCGCTATCCGAAAGAGATTGTAGAAGACAGATACAAAGCACAGCATATGCAGGCTGTGGCAGTAAAAAAGAATAAGAGGACAGGAGTCTGTTGATCGATTCAAAATCAGCAGACTCCTGTTTTCTTTTATAATAACTGGATTCCGTGTTCCAGTGCGCAGTTGTAAATGTCATCCGGCCAGAGGGAGGACTGTACCTCTCCGATATGTGCCTTGCGCAAATAATACATACAGATACGGGACTGTCCGATTCCGCCGCCGATCGTGTAAGGCAGTTCCCTGTTCAGCAGGAGACCTTTCTGGGAACGGAAGCTTTGCGCGGTCCT
>ENA-OQIF01000397-OQIF01000397.1-human-gut-metagenome-genome-assembly--contig:-NODE-397-length-17815-cov-5.133933_pt1 | contig 17815 bp, 23 predicted proteins | sample MGYA00242574_ERZ504738 | MGnify/ENA primary metagenome ERZ504738 (study PRJEB26092, sample SAMD00036437) | human gut metagenome | host: Homo sapiens | study: EMG produced TPA metagenomics assembly of...
CTTATTCCGCATAAGTTGTTATGATGTATAAAGTGTCACTATCTGTCCTTATGGGGCAATAGCGGCACTTTGTTTTTTCGGTAATATTATCAGGGATATGAGAATGGATAGCGGAGGAATACTTCTCTTTTCATCTTTTTATGCCCAAATGAAAGGCAGGATTGCCACAATCAGCTTTGGCTGTTTATGGATAAATAAATTTAAGAAAGGTGGTACACACATGAAAGAAACAAAGATTTATGCAGATGAGTTTTGCACTACATTTGCAAGCACAACGGAGATGCTGGAATTTCTGGCTGAGAGGGCAAAGCAGTCCAAGTGGATTCGAAAGCCTACCAGGATGCTAAAACTGGTTCCATTGGAAAAGGAGGCAGAAACCATTGAAGAAGCCTGTGAAAAAGAACTGGAAGGAATAGTAGAGGATACAGAAAAGAATACCCAGTTGGTATTAAAAGTGAACAAGGATTTTTATCCGGTTCGTGACTGTGCTATTCATACAATTCTGAAAAGAGCCGGCATTAATGGAACAGGATTAAAGAAACTGGAGAAAGCTACTTATGCAAAGGTAGTAAACTACTGTCTTCAGGTAGCGAAAGGAGATGCCTTAATCAAGGTGGCAGATGGAAAAGTATCTGCAGTACATGGCGGTGATGATCATGATTACTGTGTACTGGATATGCAGACAATCTTCAATATGACAAGTGATTATCTGAAAGCACATTTTAAGGGAAGTACTTATCTGGAGGGATCTGGAAGTTTTGACCATTCCATTGTGTCCGCTATGTGGACTTTAGGAGGAAATCAGGAACTTTTGGATACTTATCACCAGGCTTTGGAGGATCATGGAATTGAGGATAAGAGCCTTGCTCCTGCACTGCGCCTGACTACTTCTGATGTAGCAGTAAGTGGTGTGAATCTGTATCCCATGATGCTCTCACAAACCAGTAACCGTGTCATTAACCTGGGCAGTCCTATCAAACTGTCACATGATAGAGGGGCGACCTTACAGGATTTCCGGAATAATCTGGACAAAATTTTTTCCCGTTATCAGGAAGCAGTTAAAGGAATTGTTGGTTTGATGGATATAGATATCCAAAACCCTGTAAACTGTCTGCATCTGATTATGAAGGAACTCAAAATCAATCAGAAAATTCGAAATGAAGTAGTAGATCTTTTTGTGGGACAATATGGGGAAGAACCATGCACAGCTCATGATCTTTATTTTGCCATGCACGAAGCTGCTTTCTTTGCTGCTTGTGAAGGATTTTCTGCACCACGGATTTTAAAATTGGAAGAAGATATTGCAAAAACACTGGCCTTTGACTGGAAAGGGTTTGATGTATATGGAACGATTAAATTATAAGGAGGAAATGAGATGAATACAGCATTAAATTATCAGCCGGAAGTTCTTGTTGATACAGCAGATTTGAGCCGAGAAGATTGGTTGGATTACCGGCGTCTTGGTATTGGTGGAAGCGATGCAGCGGCAATCATGGGCTTATCCCCATTTGCGACAATCAGGGATTTGTATTTCGATAAAATTGGTGTTACGCCAGTAATCGAAGAAGAGGAAGAAAACTGGGTAGCGAAAGAAGTGGGACACCGCCTGGAAGATTTGGTTGCCATGATTTTTGCCAAGAAGACTGGACTTGAAGTTTTCCCTGTACGAAAAATGTTCCGGCATCCGCTATATCCGTTTATGTTAGCGGATGTGGATTACTTTATCCGTTTTCCAGATGGCAGCATTGGGATTTTGGAATGTAAAACCTGTAATTACAATGCAAAAGACAAATGGGCAGATGATGGGATTCCTGAAAACTATGTTTTGCAGGTTCGTCATTATCTTGCAGTCATGAATATGAATAAGGCATATATTGCTTGCCTTTATGGAAACAATGAAGATGAATTTGTTTACCGGTGTCTGGAACGAGATAGAATGGAGGAAGAAGAACTCATTGACCAGGAGAAATACTTCTGGGAGGAATATGTGGAGAAGAAAATAGAACCACCGTATTCCGGAAAGCCAGATCTCATTTTGGCTAGTATCCGGAAATATAATGGTTACGCAGACAAATCAATTCCTGAAATCAGCATATCTAGCTTGGAATCACGCAGTCTTGAAAAATATCTCAAATTATCTGAAGAAAAATCCCAATTGGAAAAGAGAAAAAAGGAGATTGAAGCGGAACAACGTGCATTGAGTGTACCGTTTGTCGAGCTTCTTGGACAAGGGTGTAAGGCAGTGATCGAGGATGGGAGTTTCCGTTACCGGATTACTTATAATCCTACGATACGCACCCAGATTGGAAAAGAAAATATGGAGAAGCTGAAAAATCAGCATCCGGATATCTACGAAGAATACACAAGCACTACAGAAAGCAGGATTTTCCGGATTAAAAAGGAGGTTGCATAATGTTACAAGGAAAAAAGGCATATATCTGTTCTCCGCTGTCTGCCCGGAATCCAGAGGGAGTGCAGCATAATATGGAACTGGCAAAATATTATCTCATGCAGATGAAACGGCTGTATCATTGCCGTACTTTTGCTTCGCACGCCCATCTTCCGTTAATGTTGGATGACCGCATACCGGAAGAACGTGAGACTGCAATGCAGATTGGACTTTTAATGCTGGATTTATGTGGAGCATTGATTATTTGTGGCTCACAGATTAGTGGGGGAATGAAAAGTGAGATTCAGACAGCATTTGAGAAAGGGAAGGATGTTTATTGGTATGATTCCAAGATGAAACCAGGCGAATTAATGAAAGTAGAGAACTGGGGGCGCATAGAAGATGAGATGCAAATATATACGTAAGATTTTTCAAAATGAGGAAAACGGGTATACGGTTGCATTATTTTCCACGCTGGACCTTGAGGTTCCTCTCTCGGCCAGAGATAAATTTTGGGCAGACAAAAAAATCATTGCGTTTACTGCCAAAGGATATGATCTACCTCTTACGGATGAAATCGAAATCGAGATGGAAGGCGAGTGGGAAACAAGTTCCTATGGGACACAATACAAGGTAGAAACTTTTTTGGAAGTTGTACCTAGAACAAGGGAAGGTATCTTAGGATACCTTTCTTGTGGTTCTTTAAAAGGGATTGGTCCCAAAACTGCAGAACGGATTGTGGATCGTTTTGGGCTGGATACCTTGGAGGTGATGGAAAAGTATCCACAAGAATTATTAAAAATTCAGGGGATATCTCAGAAAAAATTAGACCGTATTGTGGATTCTTTTGGAAAAAACAAAGTATTCCGGGAACTGATGACTTTTTTATCACCGTTTCATGTTACGCCTAAAAAAGCAAATATGATTCTCCAAAAGTTTCGGGATCAATCCGTAGAGATTATTCGTAAGCAGCCCTACATTCTCTGTTCAGTTAAAGGATTTGGTTTTCTCACGGTGGATGCCATTGCAAGGCAGTGTTGTGCTGCAGCAAATGATCCTATGCGTATTTCCGGCTGTATCAGCTATGTGTTGCGGGAAGCCATGAAGCAGAATGGACATTTATATCTGGAGCAAGAAATACTGGTAAAAGATGCTTTGAAGGTTCTGAATAAAGAACCGGATCTTCAGCCGGTGACGAAAACAGAGATCTTAAATGTGCTGTATCGTCTGGCAATGCAGGACAGTATCGTTGTAGAAGAAAATAGAATTTACATTACTAAACAGTATCAGGAGGAAGAAGATACAGCCTCTATGATTGCCAGAAAATTGCATGAGCGAATTCCAGTTTTTACGATTGAAAAGGAACTGGAGGAAGCACAGGAGGATTTAAACATAACATTATCCGAACAGCAGAAAGAAGCAGTGCGTATGGTTTTTGCAAACCCGATCTGCATTATTACTGGAGGACCTGGAACCGGAAAAACAACGGTTTTGAAGGTCATTTTGTATATTTATCAGAAAAAATGCGGGAATGAAGTCAAACTGATGGCACCGACTGGACGTGCTGCAAGGCGAATGGCAGAGAGTACTGGAAATGGAGATGCAACTACTATGCACATGGCACTGGGGCTTTTTGGTGACGGTGATTATGAAGCACTTACGGATGAGCTATCCGCAGATTTTATTAATGCGGATGAGGTATCTATGGTAGATATGCACCTTGCCTATGAATTTTTTTACAAAGTAAAGGCAGGAGCCAGGGTGCTTTTGGTTGGGGATGTCCATCAGCTTCCTTCTGTAGGAGCTGGGGATGTGTTCCGGCAGCTTATCCTGTGCGGAAAAATACCGGTTACTGTTTTAAATCTGGTATATCGTCAGGGCAAGGACAGTAATATCCCCATAAATGCTCAACTTATCAATGAAGGAAAGACAAACCTGCAATGGGGGATGATTTCCAGATGGTTGAATGTTCAGGAGCAGATGAGGCGGCACAAATCGTTAAGAAGATCTATCTCAAGGAAATCCAGATGTATGGTATGGAGCAGGTACAGATACTCTCTCCATACAAAGTGAGAAGTGCAGCCGGTGTCTTAGAATTGAACCGCAGTCTGCAGGATGAGGTAAATCCCCCTGTATCCGGGAAAAGGGAGCTTCATCTTGGCGGTGAGATATTCCGGGAAGGTGACAGAATCCTTCAAAACAAGAATACGGAATTTGCCAGTAACGGAGATTTGGGTACACTGGTACAGATTGCTGAAGATGAGGACAATAACCCTTTGGTAAAAATTGTATTTACAGATGGCCGCAGGGTGAAGTATGAGGCAGAGCAGGTGGAAATGATGGAACATGCAAACGCCATAACCATACACAAAAGCCAAGGAAGCGAGTGCCAGGTGGTCATCATTCCGTGGTTAAAAGCTTTTTATCCTATGCTGAAGCGGAACATCTTTTATACAGGAATCACTAGGGCAAAAAAGCGAGTTTATATTGTTGGGGAATGGAAAGCCGTTTGTCAGGCAATCCACACAGATGATACGGGAACCAGAAAGACGATGCTGGCAGTAAAAATACAACAGTATTATGAACGGTATCAGAGACAGGAAAACAGACGGATCCCTACAACAGTTTGTAATAGAGCTGTGTAAAAAATAGAAAAATGGTTCAATGTTGAGAATTGGCAGGTTATTACTTTATAAAGGGATGTCCTGCTGGTTCCAAAGAAAGGAGCAGGCAATGAGCGAATTATTATATAACAAGTCAAAAGCAGTAGAAGAACTGAATAAAGTGGAAGGATTTTATCCTCTGGAACTTGCCAGGGTTATTTCTAATGAGGGGCAGGAGGAACAACGGTATCTGGATGTGAAATATCGGAAGCTGTGGTTCCGTCTGGTAAACCCTACAGGTAAGATTATCAGCCGGATTGTGCATTTTACAGAAAATATGGCAGTTGTAGAAGCCAGAATTTATCTGGATAAGTGTGATCAGGAAGATAATTATATTGCCAATTCCTTTTCGCAGAAATTTCGCACAGCAGATACACAGTTTGGCGATAAATTTCTTGAAATGGCAGAAACAGCAGCGATTGGGAGAGCTTTGGCAGATGCGGGATATGGTCTGCAATTTGCTGATGTAGGGGAAGGAAATGATCCGATGCAGGTAGATGCAGGAATTCCTGTAAATCCGGGAACACCGATGCAGGCTGCAATGCCAGCACAACCCCGGCCCCTGGAATGCAGCAGATTCCCAATCAGCCGGCAGGGACAAACCCATCATTTTCGCCTCAAGCAACTCTGGGACAGCAGATGATGGAACAGTTTTATCAAGAAGCGCAAGCCAATGGAAATACAATTGGCGGGGCAACAGGTACAGGACAGATGACAAATCCGGTAATGAGTCCGGCAACTGGAGCCGTACCAATTATGCAACAGATACCATCGGAGCCACAGTCTCTGGATCCCAATATGCCAGTGGAAGAACTGGTGAAATGGATGAGTTATGAGCAGGCAATACAGGTAGCAGTAACCGGCCAGGGAAAATTCAGTGGCAAAACTATGGGACAGGTTGCAATGGAAAGTCCTTCCAGTTTGCAATGGTTCGCAGAACAGTATCATGGACAGAACCATTTCATACCGGCAGCAGCCAGAGTAATTCTTGCAAAGGCATAGCAAATAGCCGGTTCATCATTCTTTCCACAGCCTTTACCGGCTGTGGGAGAAAGGAGGAAACATAGATTGTATGATATGTCAGGCTTTAACTACGATATTACAGATGTCGTGCATTTACTACAGCTTAGAATACGGCATAAAAATTCTTCATCAATGGATGTGAATTGTCCGTTTTGTGGAGAAACAAAAGGGAAATGAATGTCAATCTTCAGAAAAATGTGTTCCGGTGTAATCGGTGTGATGCTTCTGGCGGAATGCTGGAACTATATGGAAGACTGCATGGTGTTTCCAGTGCAGAGGCAAACCGGCAGATTCGTGAAGCTCTGGGAAAGGGAGAATACCGGACGGATTATCAGGTAGTTCAAAAAAATGAATCTGTAGAAATTCTCAATGTTGAGCTGGCGGATGCAGATGTCATTGACAGAACATATCAGGAGATGTTGTCGTTATTGACTTTAAATGATAAGCATCAGGAGGATCTTAAAAAAGAGGGTTAACGAAAGAACAGATTGAGATACAGATGTATCGTAGTGTACCGTTGTTTGGAATTAAAAGTATGGTACAAAAACTGTTAGAATCCGGACAGACAGTAAAAGGTGTGCCGGGATTTTATGAAGATCAAGATGGGAAATGGACAATTAATTTTACTTCTAAAAACTCTGGGATTTTGATACCGATTCGATCCATGGAAGGGAAAATCCAAGGATTTCAGATACGGTTGGATCAGGTAATGGAGGGACGGAAATATATCTGGCTTTCCAGTGTGAAATTCCAGAGCGGAGTGTCTTCAGGGAGTCCGGTACATATCATAGGAAGCCTGGACGCAGAAAAGATCTATTTAACAGAAGGTGCATTAAAAGGTACGATAGCCCACTATTTATCGGGAGATACATTCATTTGCGTTGCAGGTGTGAATCAGTACAGAAATTTAAAGCCAGTGTTGGAAACACTGAAAAGCAAGCATCTGCAGCACTTATATGAAGCTTATGATATGGATAAAAAAATGAAGGTATATTGTGATGGAGAGTCCAAGAAATGTGATACCTGTCAACGCAAACCAGCCGCTTTTTACTGTCCGCATAAGATGCAGAAACGGCAGATTTTACAAAATGCCTGTAGAAAAGTGTATGAAATCTGCAGCGACTTATCTATTTCCATGAGCCGGATGGTTTGGGATATGGATTCCTATGGTGAGTGGAATGGGCAGATCAAAGGAATTGATGATTATTACTATGCATTGAAAAATGCGGAGTGAATAGGAACAGGGATATCTATCTGGTCTTATGAAAAAGGAGAACTCAATGAAACAAAAGAAAATTTATGGCATATTCATGCTTGCCGCAACTGCTATTTTTTATTCGCAGCAGGAAGGATGCTGCAAATTTATTTGAATTATCAGGAAAGCCAAAAAGTTTACGAGCAGATGGAAGAATTTACGCAGAAGATAGAGAAGCAAGAACTGCCCTCAGTAGAAGTTCCGGGGGAAATACCAGAGGAGAATGCAGAACAGGGATTTCTACAAGTGGATTTTAACAAGCTGGAAGAAATTAATCCAGATATCATTGCATGGATTGAGATTCCTGGTTTGGAAATCAGTTATCCGGTAGTCCAAGGGAAGGATAATGAGTATTATCTGCATCATCTGATTACGGGAGAAAAGCATAAAAGTGGCAGCATTTTTATGGACTTTCACAATCAGGAGGATTTATCAGACAGAAATTCCATTATTTATGGACATAATATGAAGGAGGGGAGCATGTTTGGAACCCTGGATCAGTATCAGGAACAGTCGCTTTATCAAAACTATCCTTGTTTTTATATGTATGTGCCGGGGTATGTTTATGAGTATCAGATCTTTTCCTGTTATGAAGCACCAACGGATCATCCAGCATATACGTATGCTTTTGCTGATTCTGAGGACTATGAAGTTTTTCTGGAAACATTGCAAAGAAGTGCTATGTATGACACGGGGACGACCGTTACCAGGGAGAATCAGATAGTAACCTTATCAACTTGTGTAAATACCCGAAAGGATTACCGCTATTTAGTACATGGAAAACTAAAACAGAAAATAAAAATGGAGGAATAACAGATGTTAGATTTTGAATATGCAAAGGTATTGGCAGAGGTTGTGTTGGATACAACCTGCAGTGAAAAGGAAAGAGAACTACGGCTGGAGTGCTTAACCAAAACATTTGGCAGAGCAAAGGCTTATTTAAAGAAAGGCTTCTTACCCGATGTGGTAGAGGCTTTTTTTGTGCGAAAAATGAATGGTTTGCCACTGGTATCGACAAAGCAGGATACACAGGATTTTTTGAAAATCAGTACCCCCAATTATTCTGGCGGAAAATTCACGGTTAGTAATACACCGTATTATTCAGAGGAAGAAGAACTGATGCTATGGTCGGAAACATCATTTCGTGGTCCATTGATTTCAGCTGGATATGAACGCTATATGGAACTGTTTAAAAAGATTTTGCCTCAAAAAGCAGAACAGATCAAGCTTTTATAGGAGAGAGTACCTCTTATCCGCTTGGAATTTGTAGCGTGTATAAGGAAATCCACAAATAAGCATAAGGATATTACTATCTTACAGGAGAACAAAGAATCGGCTGTATGTATTGCTGTTTTAGTGTCAATCAGGAAGAAGAACCAACCACTTACAGAGAAGGATGCTTACCTATCCAAAGTGCTATGCGTTTTGTATGAAGGTAGAAAAAGGTGGTCCGGGACTAAAAGACGTGTTGCGATACATGGAGATGCCGTATGAAACTTGGGAATCCGTTGGACAGATGTCCTGGATTTTGATGAAGAAGGATTTTTATCCTGAATATAGAATTGAGTAGGAGAAGGAAGTTCCTGTCTGTGGAAAAAATGCTACAGACAGGATATTTTTTGTGGAAAAAGTTGCGCTGTACGGAGGCTCTGCGTACAAGAGAAGTATAGGATAAAATAAAGAAAAGGAGATAAGCCTTATGATTAAAAAAGTACGAATTGCGGTGGATCATGGGAATCGGAATATGAAAACATGCAGTCAGGTATTTACTACTGGACTAATTATTCAGGATAAAAAGCCTGCCAGAGGTGAGAAGTTTATGATCTACGAGGAAAAATATTATATTTTAAGTGAGAATAGAATTCCGTATCAAAGGGATAAAACACAGGATAATAGATTTTTTATACTTACCTTGTTTGCTATTGTAAAAGAATTGGAAGGAAATTCACAAATTCAGTCGGATGATGTCATTCAGGTGGATTTGTCCATAGGTTTGCCTCCAAAACACTATGCGGAACTTTGCGAGAAGTATGAAACTTATTTTAAGGGTGGAAGTCGGATTCATAAGGTGACTTATTGTTCCAACGAATATCATATAACGATTGGTGAAGTGATGGCATTTCCGCAAGATTATGCAGCTATGATGACGATGATTGAGAAACTGCAGCCAATTCCCAAAGTAGTGGGAATTGACATCGGAGGATTTACTACAGACTATCTTCTGATGAGGAAAGGAAACCCGGACATGGAGGCCTGTGACTCCTTGGAAAAAGGAGTGATTACCATGTACAACAAAATTATTTCGGGCATTAATAGTGAATATGATATTTTGTTAGAAGAAAGTGATATTGATAGTATTCTTCAGGGAAATACCGAGTTTTATGAGGAGGCGGTAGTGCATTTAACAGAGAATATGGTGGAAGATTTTGTAAAGGATTTACTGAACAGCATCCGAGAAAGAGGAATTGATACAAAATCAGCTTATACAGTATTTATTGGAGGTGGAGCAAAATTATTACATCACTTTTTGGAACAATCGGATCGTTTGGGGAAATATGTTTTTATTGATGATATTTGTGCGAATGCCAAAGGATATGACAGGTTGTTTCAGATTATGTAGGGGAGTGTGATAAATGTGGAGAAAAAGAACCCCTATAAGTTCACGCTTGGATTTGATAAAACGAAACCGTCTCATGTACGAGCAGTAGAGATTTTAAATTCTGTAAAGGATAAAGCTGATTTAATTGCTTCAGCAGTAGTTTCCCATATAGATGGTGGCAGAACTGAAGAAGGGACTGTATTGAATCAAGAAGCTTTGCAGATTATGATGCTGGAATTGATAAAGCAGGAGGTGGCAAAGGCTATGCAGAGCTATCCTGTAAATCCGGCGAATGCTCAGAATGAAGAACAGGAAAATATCATAGAAAAAAGATGGTATCTGGATCTGTCCTTGCACCTGAAGTTGCTAAAAGTGTTAGAGAAGCAATGAGTGCATTCAGAAACAGATAGTAAATAAAAAGAGCATTTCGGCTGATGCTTCTTTTTATGCACTTTATGGCAATATACAGGAATCCCACAGATTCCGCACAGGTTCCTCACAGATTCCATCCGTATAATCAAAAGTCAGATATTGTCAGAAAAAGGTTTAATCAGGTTGATCCTTTTCTTTTAATGCAGAAAGAAGCCCACGTAAGGTACGCAGGGCAATTTGTCTCTCATCTTCAGAGCAGTTTTGCAATTCTTTCATAATCTGATATGTAGTAGTGTCCGTTTCTTTTCGGTCATCCTGAACAACGGCATCAATTGAAATCTTCAGATACTGAGCGATAGGGATTAAAGTTGCGAGTTCCGGATTGCCATTACAGGTTTCAATATCAGAAATGGTCCGGGTAGAAACACCGGCCTGTTCTGCAAGTCCTGATTGTGACAGACCGAGTCGTTCTCTTTCGCTTTTTACCATATAGCCTAATTTTTTCTTGACGGTATCCATCAGCATCCGCATCACCTCACTTATTGTTTTATTTTATCGTAGATTGGTAGTAAGAGAAACGCATTATAGTACATGAAGATATGCAATATAATGTGAATTGTGGTGCTGGAGAACCTACAAAGGAGGAACATCCATGCTGCAAGTAAAGAGAAGGCATCTGTGTAATGATTCGTCAAAAAAATCTTGCTTTTACAGGGGTGTCCAAAGGGTTATTTACATGCAGAATATGCGTTAATCTATGAAGTAACCATGCAGGATAGTGCATGGATTAAGAAAGATGTCGAGCCAGAAGAAATGTGGTTCGGCGTTTTCTTTTACCAAAATAAAAATATCCTTCATAGATGCAGATCTCCACCTCTGAAATTTGGAAACTTATGGATTTTCAAATTTTGGAGGTAGAAAATGAAAGAAGAACAAAAATACAGTGGTTCTAAGACAAGAAATTATTTTACTGCTTACTTACTGGCATCTATACGGGGAAGAAGACTCCGGTATCTGGAAAAGCAACAGAAAATATTATTTGCAGAGGAAAATCTGGAAGATAAAGAATTTACAGATACGGATATTTCTCCAGAAGAAAGGCTGGAACTGGAGAGAAAGGAACAGCTGCTTATGGAAGAAGCACAGGGAATTTATCCAGAATGGAATGAAATGACAGATATAAATCTTATGGAGGCATTGCTTTCGTTGCAAGAGGAGGAACGGAAATTAATCTATCAGCATGTATTTGAAGAACGTACATTTAAAGAAATGAGCATTTTAAATCAGATGCCTGAAGAAAGATGTAAGGGTGGCTATTATTGGGCTATTCGGAAAATACGGAAAAGAATGGGAGGAAAAAAGGCATGAATTTTACTGAATTGTTGTATCGAGCGAGACAGGGGGATAAGGATGCCATCTTAGAAATATTTGAAATGTACCGCCCACTTTTGATTAAAAACGCTTTGGTGGAAGGGATTTTTGATGAGGATCTTTATCAGGAGCTGACAGCAGAATTGCTGAAGTGCATACGGTACTTTAGGGATGTAGAATAGGATGATAGAAAGAGGCGTAGCGGTATAATCGTTACGCTTCTTTAGCATATTCTACTATTTTCAGTAGACGGATTATATGATTATATTTACCAATTAGGGAATAAAAAGTGCAATCGAGACAAGAATAGTAGACGATTACTATACTACTACTTAATATAAAAAATAAAGGGGGATTTTATGATGACTCAACAGAAGGGATAACCCATATTTGGAAAAATCGGTAATACTATAGAACAAGAATTAACAATAAAATAGAGAAACCGTGTAGCAGTGTAATGGCAAGGAAATTGAGTTATACATTACGCTGATTGTTCTAGTATTAGATTTTTGGCATGTAGTTATCTAAAAAATAAAAAGTGAAAAGATTAGCTCGTATATATTGCTATTTGATATCATAAACAGATAAAAATTTTAAAATTTAGATGGTATGAATATCAAATCAAGGGAAGGCAAGCGGAAGAGTATATCTAGAGACTGAAACCTAAAGAGGTGGTTATAGTATATAACTTATTGATAAAAGAAAATATTATAGTGGAGGAAAATGAAAAATAGATTATTAAAATATTTGACAGGTCTATTATTTATGGGTCTGGGGACTGTACTTATGCTAAAAAGTGAGTTGGGGGTGGCTGCGTTTGATGCACTGTGTATGGGATTATCTGAAAATATACATTTTTCAACGGGAACGTGTTGTATGGGATTAGGGATTCTCATAATTTTGATCAATTCGATTATAGAGAAAAGAATACCAAGTTTTTTTTCGTTTTTAACGAGTCTAATTGTAGGAATGTGTATCGACTTATGGATGAAATTGATTATATATATTCCTTATACAAGTTTATGGCGACTCTTTTTCTTAATAATTGGTATGTTAATAAATACTTTCGGGATAGCCTTATATATATCAGCGGAGTTATCTAGGGGACCAATAGATCAGTTAATGCTGAACATAAGCAATTTAATGAAGACAAGTATTTGGATTGGAAAAACGTGTATGGAAGTTTTTTTTCTGATAATAGCATTAGGATTAAAAGGACCGATAGGTGTAGGAACAATTATTGTTACTTTTTCATCAGGCGTTCTAATTCAAAAATTTTTAGACATGATAAAAGAAAGGAAAGACAAGAATTATGGATATATTACAAGAGAAAAAAAATAAAGATGTAGCCGTTTTATTTTCGGGTGGAATTGATTGTAGTTTAGTTTCCTTACTGTTAAGGAAAGACGGATATAGAGTGCATTTATTACATTATAATCATGGGGCAAACATTTCTAATGGATTACATAGGATTAGATTCCAAGAATTAAAGAATTTGATGGGGGAAGAGAATATTTTATTACAGGAGTTATCGCATAGGGGACTCTTTCGGAAACTGGCTTTAGCTAATATAGAAAACGATTTTGCAAAATATAAAACAAATATGATTTGTTTGGGATGTAGGTTAGCGATGCATATAGAGTCCATTATTTATTGTATCAAAAATGATATACATATAGTAGCTGATGGTAGTGTAAAATATCAAAATGATTTTCCAGAGCAAAATGGTGTAGCTATAAAAATATTTAGAGAATTATATAAAAAATATGGAATAGAATATAGAACTATATTGGCAGAAGTCAGCTCTGCAAAAGAGGTAAAATATAGATTACTAGATAACGGGATTTCTATACAATCAATGGAAGATACGTGTTTATTTAGTAACACATTTAATAAAGCAGAAGAAAACGCCATAAAGGAATATTTGAATGAAAGACTATCCATTTGTGATACATATATAGAGGAAAAATTGTGTCTATTAAAATAAGGAGAGGTACATATTTATGATAGATAAAGTTGGTGGCATAGTTATTAAAGATAAAAAGGTATTGGTTGTTCGTAAAAAAACAAAAGAGAATTTTCTGGAGTTTATTATTCCTGGAGGAAAAAGAGAATCCGGAGAAACTGATTTGGAAACATTACAGCGTGAAATGCAAGAAGAGGTCAATCTTAAAATTATCAAAACGGAGTACTTAGGGGAATATAGAGACATAGCAATTTTTGAGAATATTCCCATTGCCATGAAAGTATATTTGTGTGAGGTGGAGGGAGAAATAAACGTACAAAATGAAATAAAAGAATTTTGTTGGATCGATAAAAATTATAAAGAGAAGGGGATAAAAGTGGGATCTATTTTGGAGAAATTTGTTCTCCCCCAACTCATAAAAAGGGAATTGATTTAATTAGGAGACAATAGTGCTATGGATAATTTATTTGTTTTTGACTTAGATGGAACGATAATTATGGATAATGAAAAGATAAATCCACTAATTTGTCAAGCATTACGAGTGTTACATAATAAGGGAGAAAAAGTAGTTTTTGCAACTTCGAGATCCTTGAGAGGTGTAAAGGAAGTGCTGCCCATCCAATTACTAAAATTTCCGTTGATTTTATGTAATGGAGCGTTTGCAGTTGTAGATGGTAAGTTTTTTTCAGCGGGGGTAATATCAAAAGGAGAGTATGAAAGAATAGTATGTTTTTTAAATAAAAGCAGTATCCCGTTTTATTTAGATATGGGAAATGAATTGTTTATCCCAGCTGGTGTTGAACATGATTTTTTGACATTATTAAAACAAGAGGCAGAAGGAGAAAAAATAATTCACGAACTAAGTGAGATAAAGTCCAATGTGTATAAAATTGGTATTGTCCAACCAGTTAGGTCAGATGAATTGAAGAAGATAGAGAGTATTGGTGGAAGGATAAGAATTTACCAGCATACAGATAAAACAGTAGATATAGTTCCATTGAACTGTTCAAAATGGAAAATGCTACAAGAACTTAAACTGAGCCAAAATAGAAAAAGAGTTATAGCATTTGGGAATGACACGAATGATATAGAAATGATAAAGCATGCGGATATAGGAGTGGCGGTTTGTTCTTCGAATAAAGAATTGTCTGATGAGGCAGTTATGCAAGTATTTGATAATACACCAGAAAGTTTAGTGAAGAAAATAGAAGATATATGTAAATATTTAAGAGAATTAGAAATGAGAAAATAAGAGTTTTAGTAAGGAAAACGGACAGAGTTACTGTTAGCTCTATATTAGAATAAGATGATAGAAAGAGGCGTAGCGATATAATCGTTACGCTCTTTTGCGAATGATTTTAAACTAAGTTTAAATTTGCTTAAAGTAATTACCAAGTAGGCAATAAAAATGGCAATCTATACAAGAAAACTAGACTAGTATAATTAAGGACATTTATTATTAAAAAATAAGGAGGATGTATTCATGGGAACAGAACGGAACAAAACGAGTTTTGACAGGGAAAAAAGAAATCATGATGAGAAACAGGATATAACGGAGAAAGAATGGATATTATTAAAGCAGTATAGAGAGTTGTGCGAAGAAAACAAATTAACAATAGACATTTTGGTTCAACGATTATTGATACATGAGAAAGGCAGGGAATAGGTTGATTAAAGTAGGTTTGTGTGACGACATCATAGATTTCAATAAGAAAATGGAAAATCATCTAGAAAGATATGGAGAAGAAAACAACTTAGAGGTTAAAAGTATTTCATACGGAAGTGGATCACAACTATTGTTAAATTTTCAAAAGGGAAAATTCGATATTATTTTTCTGGACGTTTCTATGCCAGAATTAGATGGTTTTGAAACAGCAGAACGGATACGGCGTATGGACGAAAATGTATCTATTGTATTTTGCACATCATATTATACAATTTCTAATGCAGGAAAAGGTTTTGAAGTAGCAGCAGAGGATTTTTTGGCAAAACCGTTATTCTATAAGAAAATAGAAAATATATTGGATAAAGTGTATCAAAGGAAACTGGTGCGTGCAGAAGAAAAGCTGTTTTTAAAATGCCAGGATGGATTGATTACGTTACAGATTTCCGATATAATTTATATACAGACAAGGAATAAATTATCAATATTACACACAACATCTGGAGAGGTACAAAGTAACCAAAGAGTAGGAGAATTGGAAAAACGGCTGAGTAAAAAACTATTTTTTCGGTGTCATAATAGTTATATAGTGAATTTTGATTATGTAGAAGGATTTCAAAATGACAATGTGTTCATTAAATACAAAAACCAGAAGATAAAAGAAATTCCGGTGAGCAAATACAAAAAGGAGGAATTTATGAAAACCTTTGCTATATATGTAGGAAATCAGCTAAATTGAAATTGAACAAAATCGCTGCGCGATGGCCTGCCAAGGCTGTGGCATAGCGATTTTCTGCTTTCTATAACAAAAAGCAGTGGAAAGCAAGTCCTAAAAGTAGTATTGTTAAGTCACCACAACGAAACAATCAATCAGGATCGACCTTCCCACTGCTTATGAAAAGAATACCATCCTTCCGCTTGGTTGGCAAGCGGTTTTACGACTCAAATGCACCTCCGTGTAAAGCAGTGTTTTGATTACTACTGATTTTACATGGAGGATTTTATTATGTATGAAAAATATTTAGAACAGCTTGAGGAAGCCGGAAAAATCCGCAACCTCAAAGAACGTTCCATCAACTGCTATAAAAACTATGTTTCTTACTTCCTGAAATATCAAGCTAAGTGCCCTGAAGAACTTACCTGCCAGGACGTTAGGACTTTTCTGCTTGCCAAAAAGGAGGAAGGACTAAAAGCCACAACTCTGAACCTTTATAATTCGGCTATCCGTTTTTTCTATCGGAACGTCCTGCATATCCTTTGGGATGATATCACAGTTCCACGTATGATTCTGGAACACAAGCTTCCAACAATACTGACTGTTGATGAAATAGACCGTCTGTTAGAAGCTGTCGATGATATCAAATATAAAGCCCTGTTTGCAACGATGTATTCTTCCGGAATGCGGGTTTCTGAAGTGATTCACCTTCATTATGATGATATTTCCCGCTCAAATATGCAGATTCATGTCCGGGATACGAAGAACAGGATGGACCGCTATACAATTCTTTCTAAACGGTGTCTGGATATCCTTACACAATACTGGTTTGAGAAAGGGCGTCCCCGTGGAATCCTGTTTCCTAATAAATTTACCGGGAATTACCTGACAGTCAGTACACTGGAGCAGGTGATGCGACGGGCAGTATCCGATGCTGAACTTCCAAAGAAAGCAACTCCACACTGTCTCCGTCACAGCTTTGCAACTCATCTGATGGAGCAGGGAGTAGAACGGCAAAATATTCAGGCACTGCTTGGACACCGTGACCCAAAATCCACGGAAGTTTATCTTCATGTCAGCAACAAATCCCTCATGGGAATCCAAAGTCCATTTGACAGGAAAGAAGGTGCTGATTATGAATAAGCCCACCGTTCAGGATATTTTCCGGTGTTTTTATCCGGCATACCTTGAAAAGTATTCTCCTTCTCCGGAACAGGCAAAAGTTGCCCGGAACATCTTGAACTGCAAAACCGGAGCCTATGGTGCAAACGTCAGTGTATGCGAAGACTGTGGTGCTGTTCAGATTCACTATAATTCCTGCTGCAACCGTTGTTGTCCCATGTGTCAGGCTGTTCCAAAGGAAATGTGGATGGATGCCCGCAGAGAGGATGTGCTTGATGCACCCTACTTCCACCTGGTATTTACAGTTCCTGACATCCTGAATCCGATCATTTACAATAATCAGAAACTGTTATATGACACCCTGTATCATGCAGCTTCTGCTACAATCAGGGAACTGACCGCTGATCCAAAGCACCTTGGTGCTGCTGTCGGTTATATCTGCATCCTGCATACATGGGGCTCTGAAATGAACTTTCATCCTCATATCCATACAATACTGCTCGGCGGTGGTCTGACATCCAAAAATGAGTGGAAAGACAACGGTACTGCGTTTTTTCTTCCTATATGGGCTATCTCCAAAGTTTTTCGTGGAAAATATATGGATGAGCTGAAAAATCTCTGGAATACTAATCAGCTTGAGTTTCATGGAACTGCCGAAAAATACCGTAACCATTATG
>ENA-OQIF01000398-OQIF01000398.1-human-gut-metagenome-genome-assembly--contig:-NODE-398-length-17768-cov-6.530696_pt1 | contig 17768 bp, 20 predicted proteins | sample MGYA00242574_ERZ504738 | MGnify/ENA primary metagenome ERZ504738 (study PRJEB26092, sample SAMD00036437) | human gut metagenome | host: Homo sapiens | study: EMG produced TPA metagenomics assembly of...
TGTGCTTCAGTAAACGTTATATTTCTCAATGTATCTTCCTCTTGGTCTATCAGCACACTATCCCCTCTCAGTTGTATCCTCTTGCATGTTGATAATGGTTCAATATCAGATACATACTTAATATCACTATTTCTAAATTGCTCATTCAACCAGACTTGGAAATATAAATCAAATAATTCATTTGTTAAAGAGTCTCTATATTGCATAAAAACAGTTTCTAAATAATCTTCTCTTTCTTTATTATCTAGCCTATCTATATCATATTGTTCAGCAAACTCTTCTGCCCTAAAATATAGCTTATCCTCATCTATTCGAAGTACAGATAAAAACTGATTCATTAAATCATCTTTCACAAAGTTATATATTAACCGATTTTTTAGTGCAATTTTTATGGCCTCTTCTGACCCATACTCTTTCATCGCCTTTTGATAGAATATATTCCCATTCTGTTCTGCTTTTAATGCTTGAAGTTTTTTTTCAACATCTTCTTCTGTTATTATATCTTCTATTTTCTCCCCATATTGCAACACTATTCTTTCCTTTATAAGACCGTCGAGTAGTTCAGCGTCTAACATGTTTTTGCTTTCATATTGCGCCTTTGCTAAGTCAAAATCACTGGCCAAAATTTTTTCTCCATTTACGCTTGCTATCTCTATACTATTACTTTCTCTCCCTGAACATCCTACTAACACCGCAATTTGTAGGAAAACAGCAAGGACTGCTATTATATATCTATCTTTCATATCATATTCACCCTAAAAAAGAGACATGGAGAAAGTCCCCCATGTCTCTCCATATTAAATATTATTTATTATCCACCATAGAGATCCTTCGCATCATCCCATTGCGAGTGATGTCTTGAGCAAAGGTGATTAAACAAATTCCATTCTGTATCCTCACCCTGACGCATGACACATGCCGAGCTGCTTTTGCACTCTCCTAACCCATATACATGGCCAACTTCATGCTGTGTCGATTTGCAATTCTGATAATATTCATGATCCAGCAACAGACAGTACGCACTGTCTTCTTGTGTGATACCAAAAACTGCTTTTCTTCCGACATCTCCAATTGGACCTGCAAACGCAATCATTATATCCGCGTCTCCTTCTCCAAATGCAGCAATTGCGTCTTCTATTGCTTGTATAGCAGCAGTCTTTCCTGTAGCAGATGTACTAAAAGACCAATGTGGCTGGCTCTTTGTATATAAGTCAATGCCAAATTCATCGTATAGATAATCATCTATCTTTTCAATGATTCTATCTGCTTCATAGTAATAATTGCTATACGTACTACGCCATTCTTTTTCAAGAGGACTATTAACATCTACATTGATTGTTAAAGCCTTACTGGTAACAAAGGAATCTTCATACCTGGGTTCTGTATTCGGCAGCCCAAGTTTAGGACTTGCATTGTTTTCATCCCAAGTACCTGTCTGAATACAAAAGTCACTTTCTTCAAAGGTATCATTCAACACAATCCCGCTGCTTCTCATTTGGTCTTCTTCCGTCCATGTTCCGCATTGAATGTAATACTTAGATTCATCCAATGTATCACCTGTTACTGCTAATGCTGGTACAGATAACGACGTTGCCAATGTTCCCGCTAATAAAAGCGACAGGGTTCTTTTCATTTCAATAATTCCTCCTATCCTCAAAATCATTCTTTATCTCCTCGCGCGCCTGTTTCTATTGCAAATAATACAATATTCATTTCCATATGTCAAATTCTTTGTTTATAATTTTTATAAATTGAATGTGGTTGACGACAAGGCAAGCAATGATTGCCTTGTTGTCAACCATATTTTTCTTTTGTCTCAAGTCACTTCAAAAATTAGGATTCGCCCTGTAGCTGGTCATATTCTCTCAATTTTCTGATATTCCTTTTCCGATATTCCTCCATCATTTCTTGAACCGCTTCGCTTGTGCTTTTCCGCTGCATATAAGCAATCTTCTGGATATCCTCATACAAGCTGGGAAGCACAGAGAGACTAATCCGCTTCTTCAGCTCCCGGTTCTCCTTCGGCCGGCCCCGCCGGCCGGAGCTGGCGGCCGCCATGGGCGTCTGCTCCACGAATTTCCCAACGGCGGATCTCCTGCGGCTCTCCCGCTCCTCCAGCTTACTCATGCTCCTGCTCCTCCCTCTTCTCCCTGCCAGACATAATCATGTCTGCTATGGCCACGTATTCCTTCGCAAGCTCACTATTGGGGGCCTGCTCCACAGCCGCCAGGCCGTCATAAACCCCTTTTTTCGCTACGGCCAGCCGTTTGATCACGCCTAAAAGATTGTACTCCTTACGGAGCAGAACCAGGATATCATGGTCATCGCCCACCCTGGTATCGTACAGCGTGGCGATCACCCCCAACACCTTCAGCTCCGGGTTAATCAGCTCCTGGATCTCCTGGATGCTGTCCTGGAGCTGCGTCAGCCCACGGTAGGCCAGGTAATCCGTCTTGACTGGGATCACCACCCCGTCGGCGCAAGACAGGGCATTGATGGTCAAGATAGAAAGCTGCGGCGGACAGTCAATCAAAATATAGTCATACTGCCCCCTGGCCTCCCGGAGCGCCCGGTCTAAGATCTTCTCCCGGCTGGCTCTGGAGAGCAGCTCCATCTCCATGGGCGCCAGGTCGATGATCGAGGTGACAATGTGCAGCCGGTCACTAAGCTGCTGCACGCACTCCATGAGCGGCGTCCCATCCTTCCGCAGCACGTCCACGATCGTCCGCTCCACCTCCAGCGGCTCCAGGCCCACGCTGATCGTCAGGCTGGCCTGGCTGTCCAGGTCAATGAGCAGTACCCTTTTCCCGGCGGCCGCCATGGCCGCCCCCAGGTTGTGCGTCGTGGTGGTCTTGGCCACGCCGCCCTTCTGGTTTGCGATTGCAATTACCTTCACCATGTTCACTCCTTCATTTCTTATGTCATTTATTTAAGTTATATACTTTATTTCAAGTATATCATTTATTCCTGTTATATCAAGTAAAAAAGGTCGCGGCGTGCCGCGACCTTTTTTCGTTCTTTCCTTCGTAAACCCCAAAGATGCAACGCAACGGTTGCGTTGCATCTCAATTTCATCCATTACTTTCTCTGGCCCATAGGCCAATCGGAGACACCCTAGGCTGCCCAGGGATATACCACCCGCTGGCGTTGTACTCAAAGGACACTGGCCTCCAAGTTCCTCCGCCGAGCCGATCTGGGAGCAACACTTCCAGGCCCTGCCCGCAGTGAATGTCCCAACCGTCCTAGGTCAGACGATCCCGCTCCGGCTCATAGCCGATCTGCAGCACCTTCACTCCCATTATGATCACATCCCCGATTATTCTTATTTCACTTATTTAATTTATATAAATTATGTAATATATTGCTGATTAGTCTAGATTGTCTCGTTGCTCTTGCGATCCCTGATTCCGTCCCTCAACGAAAATATCATTGGTAAAAGAATCCAAGCTCTCTCTAAAGGCATACCATTCGGACATTGATGTTTTTTCAAGAGGCTTCTCGTTCTCTTGATCACATCTCATCTGCTCCACCTTATCCCCCCAGATCCCGTCTATTCAAGCAACGGGTCGTAATCGCTCTTTGCGTATACCACCCGAGCAATTGTTATCAGTTTCTTTTCTTCGTCTACCCAATAAAATATGAAATAATTCTGTACCAGCACCTTCCGGTATTCATGCTTTAATGGCCGGATCGGGGTGTATGGCGGATTCATATACGGAAATTTAGGGATACTATCCCCGGCGTCAATCAGCTCTGTAGCAAGTCGATCCGCTGCTGCTGGATTTCCTAATTCTCTGCTAATATACCGGACAATCGCAACCATGTCCTGGAGAGCAACAGGCAGGTACTCCAGATTATACAACCTGTTCCCCTCCTATGGCGTCTCTCATGGCCTTCAATACTTCTTTAGAAGAATACCGCTTATCAGTAAGCTTCGCTTCTCGTTCTGCCTCCCGCAACTTGAAATATACTTCGCTCTCAAACTGCAGATTTTCAAATGCATCCATACTTAATACAACCATATCGCCGTATCCATTCTTCGTGAGGAAAACCGGCTGCGCCGTCTCATGCACTGTTTTCGAGATATCAGCAAAATTATTCCGCAAGTCTGAAACAGGTCGGATCATTTTCATAATATCACCTCGCCAACATTTTAGCATAATTGCGCTAAAATATCAACTTATTTTATCCCACCACTTCCGAATCGTCTTTGGATCAAGACCCGTATCCCGGTGGCAGTCGGCCTTGCGTCCCTCCGGGTGCTCTTGACGCCACTTATACACCCGGTCTTGGGCCGATGGCCGGCCATTACCTTCACGCCAATTATCATGAATTATGTCCCTCGTTGCCCTTGCTATTCTCAAATGCTGCTCCTGTTTGCGCCAGTTCCGCTTGTTGACGGGCATAGTCAGGCCGGAGATCTTCGCTATATCGTCCCTGGGGAATGTCACATAGTCCTCGTTGAACATCTCCAGAGCGCACACTACATCGTCCTTCGTAAAACGGTTGATATCCTCCAAGCTCATATCGTCATATGGTTTCAACAGGGAGAAAGCGTCATGGCGCAGCTCCTCCTCGCTGATCCCGCACTTCTTCGCGTAAATCGCCAACGTCATAATGCCGTAGAAACGATGGCCGACCCGGATCTCGTCAGAAATACGGTGTAGCCACCAGTCATAGAGATCCCGCTTGACCGTCCAACGGCCCCGGCGCTCCTTTTTGACGATCCGCCGCTCATACCAGTCCGGGTACTTCTCCTTCGCCTCGGCCAGCGAGAGCCGCCCCTTCCGCATAAGGACCAGGAGCCGCTGCTGCTCCCCGTTACTGTCCGGTATAAACTCCAGCAGCTCCTCCAGCGTCACCCGCCCGCCGAGCCGATAGGCCGTCACTGGATACTCCCGGCCCAATTTGGAACCAGAACCGACCACACGGAAGCCCTGCAAAATACCCTGAACCTGCGGTTCCTTGATGGTGGAGGTGTACCTGTTCCAGATCTGCCGGGTGAGGGAATACTTCAATTCCTTCAAGCATTTCTGATTATGCGGGTACATAGGGATCGGCTCTTTCAGGACATAATACAGGTGAAGTCCCGTTCCGCTGTTTACGACAAAGGTTGCCTGGGGAAGAATATCATTGTTCATCTGGTGGAGCGTGTCCCGGAGCTGAGGCATCCCCACCCCATCCAGGTCAAAGACCAGGGCATAGAGATACCTCGCATTTTTGCCGCACCGCTGACGCCCGAAATAGGAGATAGGGGACATGATGGTAAAATCCGTGTCGTAGACCTCCGACAGCTCCGACAGTTCATCGGTGATGGTATAGCGTTTGGCCTTGCCCTCCTCCTTGATCTCCAGAGCAATCCCTGCAGCCTTTGGCGGCACCGTCACCGCGATCCCGTTACCTTTCGCGTCCTCAAAATGTCCCTTTCTCTCAAAGCTCCCCACCGGAAAGATCTCCCGGTAAAACTCAAAGGGCGTGACCAACTCCAGGAACTTTTCCAGATGCTCATTCTTTTCCCGATACAAATCCTGTAATCGTTCCATGTTGTCCTGTTCATTCTTCATTCTTTTCCATCACATTCTCTCTTGAACATCTGCAAATACCGCTGACCATAGCCTTTCTGATCCGCCAAAAAATCAGCCTTTTCATCTTCTGTCATCTCTCGGGTGTTTTCTTCATGATAATAAACCGTTACCGGCCCATCAGTCTGCGTCTCCCATACGTAGCTTGGCTTCAGCGCATCTATAGGTATTCGTCCCAAAAGCGCCCATTGCCGTACAGTCTTACTCTCTTCTGGCTTTCCTCTCTTTCTCCGAATAAACAAAACAACCACCTCCAAAAGAAAAAGTAGCAAAAAGAAAAACCGCTGCGGCGGGGAAACGCCTGCGGGCGGGAAGAGGGGAAAGGGGGAGCCAAGAGCGGCCCCTCCGGGGCCTTAAAGAGAAAGTCACCTCCCCCTTTCCCCCCTGGCTCCGGCCATGGAAATGATGGAAAACCCTATCGGGTTTACCACATTCCCACGGCCTCCGCCCACCCCCTTTTCCCCTCCGACTTTCTCTCCTTCCAAAAGAGACTTTTTATGGACTTTTTTGAAGACTATTCTAGAGGGCCTAAAGGCTCTCTAGGTGGGCATATATTATCAATATATTTTTTCCCTATTTTTCCGACGCCCGTTTTCAGCCCCATTTTTGGGGGCCTAAAGGCCTCTTTATATGGTATATATTATCAATATATTTTTTCCCTATTTTCGACTTTATTATAGCTCGACTGGATAGACCTTTTCAAGTCCTCCAGCCGAGCTATTTTCTTTTGTGCTGCAGGAGGAAGTTTAACGCACGCAGGGCCTCATTTTCCTCCGGTACAGGCCCCAGGGGAAGGGTATGAGAAAACACAAGCTCCCAATAGCCACTACGACCGTTTATTCTCAGTTTTCGCCTTAGCATGATATTTTGGCCTTGATGCCTCTCCCACCATTCGGTATCCTGGATCATTTCTTCATACTCAACATCATAATACGCTCGAATCCCAAGCTTTCCGATCAGCCACTCTCCGCCTGTCTCGTCCCGAAGGAGCTCTCGTTTAATCTGCTTTCTTGCCTGCTCGTCCGTAAATTCCATCGAATAGGGGCTCTGTATCACAGTTTCCCACAGCGTTACCGTTTCCCAGGCATAGCGACTTACCTTATAGCGATAATCCTTCTCCATGGAGAACTCCACCACATACCCGGTGTGTTCCTTCTTAGGCCGGAGTCTCCGATCCCCATTAGCCCGCTCCCGTGAAACCCGCAGCAGATTTGCGTTAAGCCCCTTCTGATAGCTGATCTCTTCCTCGGCGCTGGCCAGCTTCTCCTCCATGGCCGTCACCTGTTCCTGCGCGGCCTCCTCGGCCTCCCTGCCCCGCTGCTCGGCGGCCGCCCGTTCTCTTCTTATTATCCTCTTTGCCTGCTCGATCGCCTCATGCTTATCACGCTCCGCCACAGCAATCCGGCGCAGCAGCTCGTCGTACTCCTCCAGAGAAAGAATCGCATGGGTGCTCTCGCTGTCGTTCCGGCCGCCAGGGAGTACTTTATAGCCCATGACACCCTTTTTCCCAAACTCGGCCATCATACTCCCCCTTACAGCCCCCGGATATAGTTGTCGGCCACCACACTGATCCGGTTATGTCCCAGGGCCTTGCTGCACACCAGCATGGCCGCCTTGTCCAGCTTCCGCCCGGCCTCGTCCTTCCTGCAGGTGTAAACCTGGCTCTGATATCGGCGTCCCGTCCCACGGTTTATCCGGTCGTAGGGGATGTCCTGGATTGCCCTGGCGTGGGCCTTGTAAATGGCCGTTGCATACTCCGCCCGGTAGCCGTGAATATCGGCGCTCTGGTGGACGTGCTGCCACACCTTTTCCTCGCCCGGCGTCTCCTGTATCCTCTGGATGATCTGCGCCGCATTTGGGCCAATAATGGGGCTCAGGCGCTCTCTGCCGCCTTTTCCGTTCCTCACGTGGGTAAAATACTCCCCCTGGAACATCCGGGCGTCCTGGAGCATCCCCAGGCGCTTCACGTCTGCTGGCGTCAGCTCCGCCGTCGGGCGGCTCTCCAGGCTGGAGATCTCCGCTTCAATCTGCGCCCTGGTCACCAGATCTTTCCCCCGCAGCTCCGCCAGCTCGCTCCGGCGCAGCCCCGTCCCCTTGCAGAACTTAATCAGCTCGTCGTTGTTGGTCTTGGAAAAGTGCCGGTCGCGCACCCGGTCACCGCGGCTCCGCTTGATATCCTCCCGGTTCCGCTTTGGGGGCTTGAAGTAGTTTTCATCGTCGGGAGAAATGCCGTACAGCTTGCCCATGGTCTTGGCCTCCAACTGTATCGTCCAGGCGGAAAGCCCCTGGTCGGCCCTGGCCTGCAGCCACTCGTTGACGTACTTCCTGGCGCTTTTCAGCGTGGTACATTCCGGGTGATGCTCCTTGATGTACTGGATAAAATACTTGGTGTGCTTCCAGTAGCTCTTGTAGGTGTTGAAAGAGAAAATCTTCTCCTTATCCGTGCCTGCGGCCACGGCCGCCCGCTTGCTCTCCCCGAAGGCTTGCATCCCCACCAGCTTGTCATATGCTTGCTGATGGAGGTCTTTATAGTACGCCTTATTCCTGCGCCCCACCGTTACCTCCATTCTTTTGTGTCGCTTATATAACTTAAATAATTTATTTAAGTTATATAAGCTATTTAATATATTTCAATTATATACTTGATATAAGTTAAAGCTAAGGCCGCCGCCTGCCTGCCCATGGGGCCCGGCATTTGGCAAATACACTTTTTAACGTCTTATGTATGACGGTTTGGGGATCTCTCCCCTACACTTTTTTGATCTGCTTATGTGTGCAGCCCCGGTTTATTGAGATCTACGGCAGTTCGGGATCTGTCGTCTCCTTTTTAGAGGGAGCTACTCTCCGGCAGATTTACAGTATGCCAGCTACTATCCGAATGGTTTATAGGGACAGATACGTTGTACTTACCCGTACTTTCAAAAGGATTACTCATACGGGGTCAATGGTGCGCTTACCATTTCACAAAGGTTACTGCGGCGAGCCCACGCACCACATAGGGGTATCAAACCTATCTCGGCTCCTATATTAGCAAACTGCTAAACCCCTGACCGGCAGCTCCCGGCCAAGACGCTCTGGGCCTAATTACTATTTACCCTCGCCCAGACGAGCATGAAATCTCTGTTGTAGCTCCCGGCCAACACCGGCCGCAGCCGCTTGTTCTTGTCTCCTTCCTGCTGGGGCCGCTGATCCGTAACCCCTGCAAATACACGTTTTCCTCCAGTGTCATGTTACCATAGATAATCCAAGCTGTCAACTTATTCCGAAAAATAACCGTATAACGGTTTACCGTTCATTATATAAACGGTAACCGTTATACGCCACTGTTGCATCCAGGCTCTTTTTCCTGCTCCCATGTAAGATATAGCTCTTTTTCCTCGTCATATAATCGTAACTACTTAATATTCTTTAGGAGGTCATAATATTGAAGAAACCTAACTTGCCAATTATAATTCTCTGTTTAGCGATATGTGTATCTGGCATAGCAGCATTATCCTTAAAGACTTTTCATACAGTAAATTCCACGACTTCTCCGTATTTACTCTATCTAAAGGTTCTTCAAGGAAATCAACAATTTTATAATGTAGAATCAGGTGATTATTTGGATATCCATCAATTGAAGGAAACTATCACTTCAGATAATCTCCCTTTTTCAATTCAGCAGTTTGCAATAGTAGACTTAACCCAAAATGGGATTAAAGATGTTGTCCTGCAATTTTCACTTGCTGAAAATAATCAAGCCGGTTTTATAATACTACATGATGAAAGCGGAACTATTTACAGCTATACCCTTGTCAGCCGATCTATGTCAGATCTAAAAGTTGATGGTACATTCATATTTTCCAGCGGAGCTTCAGATTGGGGAATTGGATCACTTATCTTATCCTCCAGCGGCTATGAAATCGAAAAAATATCATATTGCGAGTCTTCTCTATTCTTTGTTGATAAGCTCCCTGCAACACAAGCAGCCTTTGAAACTGCAGTTAGTCAGCAAGGCTTTAAGGAAAATGTTACATGGTACAATTTTACAGACGATAATCTCTCTCTTCTAACTCAACAATAATTCTCAGAAGAAATATTCCCCCAATGCGGTCTGTATATGATACAGCCTTACATTGGGGGAATATTTTTTACAAGAAGTTATACCACTTCTTTGCGTTTGCAACACGCTCGCTTATTTTCGGAACTCCGGGCCGCTCATAGTGTCCACAGAAAATACGCGCTAAGATATCTGCGCTTTTATTAGATACCTTAAACTGGCTCGCCGTAAGAGTCTCGCTCGTTCCGTACTTAGATTGATTATTATCTGGCTTAAACCAGTTTCCAACCGTATTCATACTGACAATCAAATAATCCAATTCTGCATCCATTAACTTCTTTGGGTTACTGTAAGCCAGGCTATTAACAGCTTCAGCCGTTGCCGCACTGATAACTCCTTCTTTTTTGGCCCAGTCGATAAACAATTTTCCATCATCCCACTGAACCAATCCATATCCCAAATACATATCATTCAGCGATTGCCATACAGCAGGGTTAATCGTACTCTCACTGTTCATATTTCCAAGAATCCCACAGATAGCATTCTTGGTGAATCCTTTCTTCTTGAGATAATTATAGATGTACTCCGCATTTGTTTCCATCTGATCATCTCCCAAAGAATCCGCCCCAGAAGTAACTCTGGTATAAACCGTTGGCAACGATGTAGCCGTTACTTTCCACTGCTGCGCTTTCTTTCCGGCCGTCGTTGTCGACAGTTTCTCCCAGGAAACATCACTTCCGGACTTTGTGCCTCCTGCCGTTAGGTATCTTTCTGGGTGGGATTTCAGTCGGATATAATATACTCCCGTGCTTACCTTTTCAAAATTAACATAGGTGTCACTATTGCTGGTATAGACATCACAATTCCATGTAGAGGTATTGGCATTCAGCATATAAGAAAGATTATTGATAATCTTAACTTGCTGATTGTTCCCAAGAGACGCAATCGACCAAGTCTGGTCAATCGGGCAGGATTCATCCCAAATATTTGTATTTTTACGTCCAGAAATCGGCCCAGAGGCTGCGATATTCAATAGCTTTCCCGTTCCCGCGTGTGACTTGATCTTGTAATATCCCATAGTAGTAATCCTCCTGTTTTCATTATAGTTTAGCACCGGGTGAATCCCCTCATTTGGTTAATTCCGCCCGCTTCTAACACTCTTAGGAACCCCGCTTCTATAAACATTAGGCCAAAGGGAGGCCTCCCTTTGGCTCTGCACACGTGCAGAGCCAGTTTCTCTCATTTTGCAGTCGCTGTAACAGATACATCAGGTTTAGCTACTCCATTGACAGTTGCAGACAAAACCAATTTATAGGTTTTCTTTGTTTCAACCTTACAGGTTTTTGAAATTGTAACAGAGCCTTTCCCTGATGCGCTCCACGAAGCGATTTCCTTACTTCCTTGCATCAATGTAACTGTAATCGAAATTGCATCGTTGCGGTTTCCGCTATTGTACTTTCCTACGCAGTATGCTGTTGTCCCTTCAATCTTTAGAGTGGGTTTCCCAGAGATCGCTTTCGTACTAATTGCAGCAGAGGTCGGAATCATGACAGTCGCCAGCAACAGCACCAGAAAGAATAGCGGTATAATTCTCTTCTTCATAAAAACACCCCCTCTCTGCTTTGAGTAAAGTACACTTTCGCACTTATACCCTACTAACGCAGAGAGGGGATGCTTTTCTTACACGATTCGCCAAATTTTTTCAATCAACCTGTAAAACGGAAGCTGCCATCTTTTGAAGTTCATTGCCTTCAAGAAATCCATCAATTATAAATTGCATCTTTGCTCCATTATCATACCATGTTATACAGTTGCTTTGCTCTGGATCTACAGAAATGTATAGATGTCCAGGGCATCCGTTGACGCCAATTTCTGTGACCTCCATATTTTCTGCATCTATTATAATTGCAGAACCTTCCTCTACCCGCATATACTCAAATCTCAATATCTCTCCATCCGAATTTTCATAAATAATTTCCGTGTTATTAGGGAGCTCTTGTGGTATTCCTATCCTGGTATAATCAAATGGGAGATCTATCACTTCATATAAGGGCAGTTTTGTAGAATCCGACTCTCCAAAAAATTTATAAATGATACTGCTCTCGTACCATTCTACAACCCAGTCAATTACAGCGGCTCTGACCGTCGGACTTGCTACCGTCAAAACTCCAAAGGGCAAAGAACACGTCAAGACGATTGTTGCTACTACCTTTACAAATCGCCTCCTATAATCTCTCTTGTGCCGCTCTGCCCATTTATTGGGGTTATTCATCATTGCCATCATTTGTCGTTTGAAACGTGGAGATACCGAAACCTCTTTATTATTAGAGAGTTCTTCCGAAAAGTCTCTCGAAATAGCTTCCAATAAAACCCCTTTAATAATAATATTTTCTTCTCCTTCCGTCATTTTATGTATCCCTCTTCTCTCAATTTTCTTATAAGCAGCGCCCGGCCTCGGTGAATCCGAACATCTACTGTTGTTTCCTTCAATGACAACGCCTTCGCAATTTCTTTAGTGCTTCGTTCTTCTACAAATCTCATTTCTAATACTGTCCGATATATATCTGGCATTGCGCGTATTGTATCTATAATTGACCTTGTATTATCATTTTCTAAATCAATATATCCTTCTACAAAATTTTCATCGAATTGTAATTCCGGCTTTTGCTTTCTCAAGGCTGTAATAGCCTCATTCCTTACTATAACAACGAGATACGCCCCTCTTTTCTTACTCGGTACAGCTTGAATTTTCTGAAAATGATCTACTACACGTATCCACGCATTTTGAACGACGTCTTCTGCCGCATACATATCTTTTGGAAAATAACGCTTCGCCACGTGCAGCATCATATTCCCATATTGATTATATAAATCTGTAAATAGTCTCCTTTCCTCATCACTTTCCAGCATTGATAAAAAATCAGCAAAAGTTTCTCACTCCTATCTTTTACTGAGATCTATCAGTCCTATGATAAATAGTCTACAAGCCCATCTCGTAATAGCACTGACATCTTGAAAACGTAATTGTAGATATTTAGACACAGTGCTTTTCTATTTCTCCATACCTCTGAATTTCTGCCTTATGTTCCACACGGTATCCCTCCAACAGCTCCCCGATCAGTTCGCTCACGCTACGCCGTTGCACATAGGCGATCTTCTGAATATCCTCGTACACGCTGGGTAGCACCGAGAGGCTAATCCGCTTCTTCAGCTCCCGATCCTCCTTCGGCCGGCCCCGCCGACCGGAGCTGGTGGCCGCCATGGGCGGCTGCTCCACGAATTTCCCAACGGTAGCGGATCTCCTGCGGCTCTCCCGCTCCTCCAGCTTACTCATGCTCCTGTTCCTCCCTCTTCTCCCTGCCGGACATAATCATGTTTGCTATGGCCACGTATTCCTTCGCAAGCTCACTGCTGGGGGCCTGCTCTACAGCCGCCAAGCCGTCATAAATCCCCTTCTTAGCCACCGCCAGCCGTTTAATCACGCCCAGCAGATTATACTCCTTCTGAAGCAGATCAAGGATGTCATGGTCATCGCCCACCCTTGTATCGTACAGCGTGGCGATCACCCCCAGCACCTTCAGCTCCGGGTTAATCAGCTCCTGGATCTCCTGGATGCTGTCCTGGAGCTGTGTCAGCCCCCGGTAGGCCAGGTAATCCGTCTTGACTGGAATCACCACTCCGTCGGCGCAGGACAGGGCATTGATGGTCAGGATAGAGAGCTGCGGCGGACAGTCAATCAAAATATAGTCATACTGCCCCCTGGCCTCCCGGAGCGCCCGGTCTAAAATCTTCTCCCGGCTGGCTCTGGAGAGCAGTTCCATCTCCATGGGCGCCAAGTCGATGATCGACGTGACGATGTGCAGCCGGTCACTAAGCTGCTGCACACACTCCATGAGCGGCGTCCCATCCTTCCGCAGCACATCCACGATCGTCCGCTCCACCTCCAGCGGCTCCAAGCCCACACTGATCGTCAGGCTGGCCTGGCTGTCCAGGTCAATGAGCAGCACCCTTTTCCCGGCAGCCGCCATAGCAGCCCCCAGGTTGTGTGTCGTGGTGGTCTTGGCCACCCCGCCCTTCTGGTTTGCGATTGCAATTACCTTCACTGTCTCTACTCCTTTTTCAATTATATAAATTATTTAACTTATTTAAGTTATCTCAATTATATCATATATATAACTTATAGCAAGTAAAAAATGGCGAGGCTGAAAGCCTCGCCATTTTCATACCTTCACAAATAGGCCGATAGGACACACGCCCTCAAATCCCGGCGTGGATATGTACCAGCAGCCAGGGCCTTCCGGCTCCCAAGACACTTCCAGGGTAATGTCGTGCCACCCGTCAGGGAACAGGGCCGTAAACCACTGTCCGGCGTGTATGCCGTATCCCTCCAGGAGCAGGCGGGGATGCGGATCGGCATCTGCTGGGTCAGGGAGCTGCAACTGCGCGATCCTTTCTTTATCCCAGCTCATAATCGTCCCTTCCTTTCTCAATCATCATAGTGGCCCAGGCAGGAGATAATATAAATGACCTCTCCCTGCTCATAGTAAACGATACGATTAGTTTCATCAATGCGACGGCTCCACCAGCCGCTCAGGTTGCCCCGCAGCGGCTCCGGCTTACCGATTCCCTCATAGGGGCTTCTCTGAATATCCTTTATCAGCGCGTTAATCCGTTTCAGCGTCTTTTTGTCCTGTGTCTGCCAGTACAGATACTCACTCCACGCCCGATCCTCCCACAACAGCCTCATCAGTCTACCTCAATCAAGTCATGCTCGGCAAAGCGGGCCTTGCCAGCCTTCACATCCTGCATGACGCTCTCCAGGTGCCGGAGGTTACTTTCCGAATAGAATGGATCAGCCGAAACCTCAAACGGGATGCGATACTCCCTGCCGACTTTCTTTGCAAACATCGTAAAGGCTGCGCTCATGGAAAGGCCCATCTCGGTACAGGCGCGTTCCATTCTTTTTTTTACATCTTCATCCAACTTAAAATTAACATTGACCGTGTGTGCCATGTCCAACACTCCTTTCCTACTCATAGTATATGCAAAAGTAAAGAAAAATACAAGCATTTTTCTTTACATCTTTGTTACACATTAGCCCACTGTATGTAGCCATTTAGGGGGCATAAACCACTTGATTTGCAAAGCTTTTTGGCCGCTGTAGATAGGGGGGTGGTTGTTTACCTTCAGAGAAGCGGAAACGGCCCTCCTGGGCCGTCCAGAGGCCGGAAAACGCCCCTATTCCTCATCCTGGACACGCAGCCGGAGGTGGGCAATTCCACCACTTGCGGATCGTTTTCGGGTCAAGGCCCGTATCCCGGTGGCAGTCGGCCTTACGGCCCTCCGGGTTCTGTTGACGCCACTCATACACCCGGTCTTGAGCCGACGGGCGACCAGCCCACTCAAAATTCGGATAATCAACCATCTGGACGGCCCGCGCCCTGCGCAAATGCTCTGCTTGCTTACGCCAGTTCCGCTTATTAACCGGCATAGTCAGTCCGGAGATCTTCGCTATATCGTCCCTCGGAAACGTCACATAGTCCTCATTGAACATCTCCAGAGCGCACACTACATCATCCTTCGTAAAACGGTTGATATCCTCCACGCTCATATCGTCATAGGGTTTCAACAGGGAGAAGGCGTCATGGCGCAGCTCCTCCTCACTGATCCCACACTTCATTGCGTAAATCGCCAACGTCATAATACCGTAGAAACGGTGGCCAACCCGGATTTCATCGGCAATACGGTGCAGCCACCAGTCATAGAGATCCCGCTTGACCGTCCAGCGGCCCCGCCGCTCCTTCTTGACGACCCGCCGCTCATACCAATCCGGGTATTTCTCCTTCGCCTCGGCCAGCGAGAGCCGCCCCTTCCGCATGAGGCCCAGGAGCCGCTGCTGCTCCCCGTTGCTGTCAGGGATAAACTCCAGCAGCTTTTCCAGCGTCACCCGCCCGCCGAGCCGGTAGGCCGTTACAGGATACTCCCGGCCCAACTTGGAACCGGAACCGACCACCCGGAAGCCCTGCAAAATACCCTGAACCTGCGGTTCCTTGATGGTGGAGGTATACCTGTTCCATATTTGCCGGGTAAGAGAATATTTCAGCTCCTTCAAGCATTTCTGATTGTACGGGTACATAGGGATCGGTTCCTGCAGCACATAATACAAGTGAAGCCCCGTTCCGCTGTTTACGACAAAGGTTGCCTGGGGAAGAATATCATTGTTCATCTGGTGCAGTGTGTCCCGGAGCTGGGGCATCCCCACCCCATCCAGGTCAAAGACCAGGGCATAGAGATACCGTGCATTTTTGCCGCACCGCTGACGCCCGAAATAGGAGATAGGAGACATGATGGTAAAATCCGTGTCGTAGACCTCCGACAGCTCCGACAGTTCATCTGTGATGGTATAGCGTTTGGCCTTGCCCTCCTCCTTGATCTCCAGGGCAATCCCCGCAGCCTTCGGCGGCACCGTTACCGCAATCCCGTTGCCCTTCGCATCCTCAAAATGGCCCTTCCGTTCAAAGCTGCCCACGGGGAAGATCTCTCGGTAGAACTCAAAGGGCGTGACCGGCTCCAGGAACTTCTCCAAATGCTCGTTCTTTTCCCGGTACAATTCCTGTAACCGCTCCATAGCAGCCTGCTGATCCATAACCATACGCTCACCTCCAAAAGAAAAAGTAGCAAAAAGAAAATCCGCTACGGCGGGGAACGCCTGCGGGCGGGAAGGGGGAAAGGGGAAGCCAAGAGCGGCCCCTTCGGGGCCTTAAAGAGAAAGTCACCTTCCCCTTTCCCCCCTGGCTCCAGCTGTGGAAATGATGGAAAACCCTATCGGGTTTACCACATTACCACAGCCTCCGCCCACCCCCTTTTCCCTTCCGACTTTCTCTCCGTCCGAGAGAGAATTTTAAGAGACTTTTTGAGGGCCTAAAGGCCCAGAGGGGGGCATATATTATCAATACTTTTTTCCCCCATATTCGTCAAAGCGATTTTCTCGCCTATTTCCAGTGTCCCCTTGCCCCTCTTACTCGGCATATATTATCAATACTTTTTTCCCTATTTTTCGACTTTATTATAGCTCGGCTGGACAGGCCTTTTCAAGTCCTCCAGCCGAGCTATTTTCTTTTGTGCTGCAGGAGGAAGGTCAACGCACGCAGGGCCTCATTTCCTCCGGTACAGGCCCCAGGGGCCGGGTGTGGTAAAAAACTACCTCCCAATAGCCACTCCGGCCATTTAGATTTAACTTCCGCTTCATCATTATGTTTTCGTCTTTATTTTTCTCCCACCATTCGCTGTATTGAATCATGTCCTCAAACTCCAGGTCGCAGCTCACCCGAATCCCTACTTTACCAATCAGCCAGTCCCCGCCGGTCTTATCCCGAAGTAGTTCTCTCCTGATCTGCTTCCTGGCCTGCTCCTCGGTAAACTCCATTGAATAGGGACTCTGTATCACAGTTTCCCAAAGCATTACCTTTCCCCAGCTATGGCGGCTTATTTTATAGCGGTACTCCTTCTCCATGGAGCGAACCACCGCATACCCAGTGTGCTCCTTCTTTGGCCGGAGACTCCGGTCGGCATTGGCCCGCTCCCTTGAAATCCGCAGTAGATTAGCGTTAAGGCCCTTCTGGTAATTGACCTCTTTTTCAGCCCTGGTCAGCTTCTCCTCCATGGCCGTCACCTGTTCCTGCGCGGCCTCCTCGGCCTCCCTGACCCGCTGCTCGGCGGCCGCCCGTTCTCTTCCTATCGTCCTCTTTGCCTGCTCGATCGCCTCATGCTTATCACGCTCTGCCACGGCAATCCGGCGAAGCAGCTCGTCGTATTCCGCCAGAGGGAGCACCGCGTGGCTGCTATCTTTGTCATTTCGACCTCCAGGCAAAACCCCGTATCCCAAAAAGCCTCTGCTTTTAGCAAACTCGACCATGGTATCCCCCTTTATAGCCCTCGGATATAGTTGTCGGCCACCACGCTGATCCGGTTATGTCCCAGGGCCTTACTGCATACCAGCATGGCCGCCTTGTCCAGTTTTCGCCCGGCCTCGTCCTTCCTGCAGGTGTAAACCTGGCTCTGATATCGGCGTCCCGTCCCACGGTTTATCCGGTCGTAGGGGATGTCCTGGATTGCCCTGGCGTGGGCCTTGTAAATGGCCGTTGCAT
>ENA-OQIF01000399-OQIF01000399.1-human-gut-metagenome-genome-assembly--contig:-NODE-399-length-17756-cov-6.043338_pt1 | contig 17756 bp, 10 predicted proteins | sample MGYA00242574_ERZ504738 | MGnify/ENA primary metagenome ERZ504738 (study PRJEB26092, sample SAMD00036437) | human gut metagenome | host: Homo sapiens | study: EMG produced TPA metagenomics assembly of...
TTAAATGTGTGTAAGCAAGCTTTGAAAAAAGTCAAATACAACCAAGAAAATATTAATTGATATCAAAGGTTTAATGGATAGTGGAAAACATACCATATACATACAAGGTTCTATTTTTCATGAAGTAGTAGGCATACCGTCAACTAGAAGAGTTAATGGCTGGAGTATACCACAACCAATATGGAGTGGGGACCAATAACACCAAACCTTAACTAGCCCAAAAGGCTGTCTCGAAATAAAAAATGAGACAGCCTTACTTATTATTTGCAAGTTAAAACATAAAAGCGCTCCTGTTTTAGCCTTAATCCATATGAAAGTCTCCCTGATTATTAACACAATGAGGGTTTAATAATCAAGGAGACTTTATTACATATTCTTATTCATCCAATATTTCTTCCAATTGCATATCAAAGATCAGCGTTGAATAGCCTGGAATATCGTCAGTTCCACTTGCTCCGTAAGCCAACTCCCACGGAATATAAACAAGCCATCTTTCTCCGACACGCATACGTTGCAATATCTCAGCCCAACCGGAGACACCACCAACCGTAATAAATGTTTGGATAACAAATTTAGTAGGTGAATCAAAAGGCCCCGGATCAGCTCCCGTAAAGTTCTGGTCAAATGTTTCGCCAAAAATAAAACTTCCACGATAAAACACATTCACAGAATCTGTATAAAGGGGAATAGCACCTGTATCATTCGAGATCTTCTTTTTATAATAAATCCGTAACTTCGGATTTATCTCCGGCTCAAAAGCTTTCAGTTCCGGATCGGTTTTTTCATCAAATACCGTCTTCAAAGAATCGATATATCCTTCGTTACGTGCCCGCCAGTTATCAAACTTCGTAGCTTCTTTCGTCTCCTCACAGGAAACAAAGATAAGAGCCAGTAACAGCAACGGCAATAAATAGATTTTTTTGTTCATTCGCTAAAGGGTTATTGGATTGTTTTCAACAACGAGGTAATACTTACCCGGTCGGCAATGATATTATTCAATTCAGAGATTGCCACACGTTCCTGCTCCATAGTGTCGCGGTTACGTAGTGTCACACAGTTGTCTTCCAATGTCTGATGGTCAACAGTCACACAGTACGGAGTACCGATGGCGTCCTGACGACGGTAACGTTTACCGATACTGTCTTTTTCATCATACTGGCAATGGAAGTGGAACTTAAGATTGTCAATGATCTCACGGGCCTTTTCAGGTAGTCCGTCTTTCTTTACCAACGGCATTACAGCCAGTTTCACCGGTGCCAATGCAGCAGGCAATTTCAATACAACACGGCTTTCACCATTTTCCAATTGTTCTTCACAATAAGCAGCCGACATAATACTGAGGAACATACGGTCAACACCGATCGACGTTTCAATTACGTACGGAGTATACGATTCGTTCAGTTCCGGATCGAAATACTTAATGCTCTTTCCCGAGAATTTTTCGTGCTGAGAAAGGTCGAAATTTGTACGGGAGTGAATACCTTCTACTTCTTTGAAACCAAATGGCATCAAGAACTCAATGTCGGTAGCGGCGTTTGCATAGTGAGCCAATTTATCGTGATCGTGGAAACGATAATGATCGTCACCAAAGCCCAGTGCCTTGTGCCACTTCAAACGAATTTCTTTCCATTTCTTGAAATATTCCAATTCGCTGCCCGGACGAACAAAGAACTGCATCTCCATCTGTTCGAACTCACGCATACGGAAGATGAACTGACGGGCTACAATCTCGTTACGGAAAGCTTTACCGATCTGAGCGATACCGAAAGGAACTTTCATGCGGCCGGTCTTCTGTACGTTCAGATAATTGACAAAGATACCCTGTGCCGTCTCCGGACGAAGATAGATCTTCATCGAACCATCGGCAGTAGAACCCATATCGGTAGAGAACATCAGATTGAACTGACGAACTTCTGTCCAATTCTTAGTACCGGAAATCGGGCAAGCTATTTCTTCGTCAACAATGATCTGACGGAGCTCTTCCAGATTGTTATCGTTCAGCGCTTTTGCGAAACGTTCGTGCAATGCATCACGCTTTGCCTGATGCTCAAGAACACGCCCATTGGTGCTGCGGAACTGAGCTTCGTCGAAAGCTTCACCAAATCTTTTGGCAGCTTTGGCCACCTCTTTATTAATCTTATCATCGTACTTAGCCAATTGATCTTCAATCAGCACATCGGCACGGTAGCGTTTTTTAGAGTCTTTATTATCAATCAACGGATCGTTAAATGCATCCACATGTCCGGAAGCTTTCCAGATGGTAGGGTGCATAAAGATTGCAGAGTCAATGCCGACAATGTTTTCGTGCAGCAACACCATGCTGTCCCACCAGTATTTTTTAATATTGTTTTTCAGTTCAACACCCATCTGTCCGTAGTCATACACCGCGCCCAGTCCGTCGTAGATATCGCTTGAGGGGAACACAAAACCGTATTCTTTGCAATGTGATACTAACTTCTTAAAAACATCTTCTTGTGCCATCGTCTTATTTACAATTTAATCATTTACAATTTACATTTCGTACATCTGCCTGTAAGCCAGACTCAGAAATAATCTGCAAAGTAAATGATTTTTTTCAATTAAATTCGTATTTTTGCCTGCACATCACCCAATAATGGTGTAAAAAAGATAATTTGTTGTTAAAACCAGAGGGAAATTTGATTTTATGAGCGAAGAGAACAACGAGATTACGGAAGGACATTCTGACTATAAGCCGGCGGACTCACATAACGAAAGCATTAAACATCAACTTACAGGAATGTACCAGAATTGGTTTCTGGACTATGCTTCATACGTTATCCTCGAGCGAGCCGTGCCCCACATCAATGACGGACTGAAACCGGTGCAACGCCGCATCCTGCACTCCATGAAACGCATGGACGACGGGCGGTACAATAAGGTGGCCAACATCGTAGGACATACCATGCAGTTTCACCCTCATGGCGATGCATCCATCGGTGACGCATTGGTACAGCTGGGGCAGAAAGACCTGTTGGTTGACTGCCAGGGAAACTGGGGTAATATCCTTACCGGTGACGGTGCTGCTGCTCCTCGTTATATTGAAGCACGCTTGTCGAAGTTTGCACTCGATGTAGTATTCAACCCCAAAACCACCGAATGGAAGTTGTCGTACGACGGACGCAACAAGGAGCCTATTACCTTACCGGTAAAGTTCCCGCTTTTGCTGGCGCAAGGTGTAGAGGGTATCGCCGTAGGACTTTCATCCAAGATACTGCCACACAACTTCAACGAACTGTGCGACGCATCCATCAGCTATCTGCGTAACGAGGAATTCAAACTATATCCCGACTTCCAGACCGGAGGTTCTATTGACGTATCGAAATACAACGACGGCGAACGCGGTGGAGCAGTCAAGATACGGTCTAAGATCAATAAAGTAGACAACAAGACGCTGGCTATCACCGAAATCCCTTATGGCAGAACCACGACTTCGGTCATCGACTCCATCCTGAAAGCTGTCGATAAAGGAAAGATAAAAATACGCAAGGTAGACGACAATACGGCGGCCAACGTCGAGATTCTGGTCCACCTGGCACCGGGCACCTCGTCCGATAAGACAATCGATGCTCTTTATGCATTTACGGACTGCGAGGTGAGCATCTCGCCCAACTGCTGCGTCATTGACGACCAGAAACCGCACTTCCTCACCATCAGCCATGTGTTGAGAAAATCGGCCGACAATACATTGTCCCTGCTCCGCCAGGAACTGGAAATCAAGAAAGACGAACTACAGGAAAACCTGCATTTCGCCTCACTTGAAAAGATATTCATCGAAGAACGCATTTATAAAGATAAAGAGTTCGAACAATCCAAAGACATGGATGCCGCCTGTGAACATATCGACCGACGGTTGACTCCTTTCTATTCACAATTCATACGCGAAGTGACAAAGGACGATATCCTCCGCCTGATGGAGATCAAGATGGGGCGTATCCTGAAGTTCAACTCCGACAAAGCTGAAGAGGCGATTGCCCGCATGAACGAAGATATTGCCGAGATCAACAACCACTTGGCCAATATCGTGGAATATACCATCCAATGGTACCGGATGCTGAAAGAGAAATATGGCAAAAACTTCCCTCGTCGCACAGAGTTACGCAACTTCGACACCATCGAAGCCGCTAAGGTAGTGGAAGCCAACGAAAAACTCTATATCAACCGTGAAGAAGGCTTCATCGGAACGTCCTTAAAGAAGGACGAATTCGTGGCATGCTGTTCGGATATCGACGATGTGATTATATTCTATCGCGACGGACGTTACATGGTGACTCCGGTAGCCGACAAGAAGTTTGTGGGCAAAAACGTGATTTACGTCAATGTCTTTAAGAAGAATGACAAACGTACCATCTACAACGTAGCCTACCGTGACGGCGCAGAGGGAACACATTACATCAAACGGTTTGCAGTCACTTCCATCGTGCGTGACCGTGAATACGACGTGACTCAAGGCAAGCCCGATTCACGCATTTCCTACTTCAGCGCCAACCCCAATGGGGAAGCGGAAATTATCAAAGTCACCTTGAAACCGAATCCGCGTGTACGACGCATCATCTTCGAACGTGACTTTAGTGAAGTGACCATTCGCAGCCGGCAAAGCCAGGGCGTCATCCTGACACGCCTGCCGGTACACAAAATTGTTTTGAAACAACGGGGTGGTTCCACACTGGGCGGACGTAAAGTATGGTTTGACCGTGACGTGCTCCGCCTCAACTACGACGGACGAGGCGAATATCTGGGTGAATTCCAGAGCGACGACAACATTCTGGTTGTACTGAATACCGGAGAATTTTATACTTCGAACTTCGACCTGAGCAATCACTACGAAGACAATGTAAGCATCGTCGAGAAGTTCGATCCCAATAAGATATGGACAGTTGCCCTTTACGATGCCGACCAGCAGAATTATCCGTATCTGAAACGTTTCTGCTTTGAAGCCACTACACGCAAACAGAATTACCTGGGCGAGAACAAACACAATCGCTTGATCCTGATGACAGACGAGTATTATCCAAGATTGGAAATCATCTTCGGAGGCCATGACAGTTTCCGTGACCCTGTTGTCGTTGACGCCGAAGAGTTCATTGCCGTCAAAGGTTTTAAAGCGAAAGGGAAACGCCTCACGACTTATACGGTAGAAACCATCAATGAACTGGAGCCAACCCGCTTCCCCGATCCGCCACAAAACAACGAAGAAGATGACACCGGGGAAGAGCCGGAAAATCTGGACCCGGACAGTGATAAAACAGAAAACGACATACTCGACGAAATGACCGGACAGATGAAACTGTTTTAGCACAAGTCCAAGATAAAACTGCGTATGAAAGTAAAAACAAGCATACTGCTATTACTGATGATACCAACCGCTCTCCCCTCTTTCGGGGGGAACGGAAATGGCAACGGCACAGACTCACTTCAGGCTACCCGCTATGTGACACGCGCCACCATGTATGGTGTGGGATACACCAATGTATTCGACACCTACCTTTCTCCGCAGGAATACAAGGGAATCGAGTTCCGCATCAGCCGTGAGACCATGCGTATGACAACTCTGGGTGACGGCAATGTCTCGGTTCAGAACTTTTTTCAGGCAAACCTGGCATACACTCACAACCGGGTAGATAACAACAACACCTTTGCCGGACTGGTGAACTGGAACTACGGATTGCATTATCAGTTCCGCATTACAGACAACTTTAAGTTGCTTGCCGGAGGAATGGGAGACTTCAACGGCGGTTTTGTCTACAACTTACGTAATACGAACAATCCGGCCTCGGCACGCGCCTACATCAACCTCGACGCTTCGGGAATGGCCATCTGGCATACCAAGATAAAAAATTATCCGCTGGCTTTGCGCTATCAGGTCAATCTGCCGGTAATAGGGGTCATGTTCTCCCCCCACTACGGGCAGTCCTATTATGAGATATTCACACTCGGACATGCCAGCGGAGTGATCCGCTTCACCTCCCTGCACAATCAGCCCGCATTGCGGCAGATGCTATCGGTCGACTTCCCGATCAGATATACCAAAATGCGCCTCAGCTATTTGTGCGATCTTCAGCAATCCAAACTGAACGGAATTAAGACACACACGTATTCGCAAGTATTCATGGTGGGATTTGTACACGACCTGTTCCGCATCCGCAACAAGAACGGCACTCCCCTGCCACCGGCTGTCAGAGCCTATTAACAGAAAAGCGCCATGAAGAATCCGATCATTTATAGAATACTGCAACAGGGTTTCTGCCTGATTTTCTGTCTGGGGCTTCTCTCTTCCTGCATTCGGGAAGAGGAGTTTGTCAATAATCCACAGGGAAATTTCGAGCAGTTGTGGAAAATCATCGACGAGCAATACTGTTTTCTCGACTACAAACAGATAGACTGGGACGAGATTCACACCCGGTATCAAAAGCTTATCACCCCGAATATGGGCAGCGAAGGACTATTTGAAGTATTGAGCGAAATGCTCTACGAACTACAGGACGGACATGTCAATCTGGCCTCGGCTCACAACGTGTCTTATTACGACGCCTGGTATCAGGACTATCCCCGCAACTTCCGTGCAGACCTGCTGGAAGATTCCTATCTGGGACGCGCCAGTACGGATTATCGCACGGCAGCAGGCCTTAAATACAAGATACTGAAAGATAATATCGGCTACATACGGTACGAAAGTTTCGCCGACCCGGTCGGTAACGGTAATCTGGACGAAGTGCTCTCCTATCTGTCGGTATGTAACGGACTGATTATCGACGTGCGCGACAATGGCGGCGGAAATGCAACCAACTCCGCCCGTATCGCTTCCCGTTTCACCAATGAAAAGATATTGACGGGATACATCTCCCATAAGACAGGCACCGGACACAACGACTTCTCCAAGCCTTATGCCATCTATCTGGAGCCTGCCAACGGAGTACGCTGGCAAAAGAAGGTAGTAGTGTTAACCAATCGCCGCTCTTTCAGTGCGACCAATGACTTTGTCAACCACATGCGTTGTCTGCCCAATGTCACCACCATCGGAGACAAAACCGGAGGAGGTTCGGGTATGCCTTTTACTTCCGAACTGCCCAACGGATGGAGCGTACGTTTCTCTGCCAGCCCCCATTTTGATGCGGAGATGAATCACATCGAGTTTGGCATTGAACCGGACATCAAGGCAGATATGCTGCAAGAAGATGAATTAAGAGGAAAAGATACGCTGATAGAAATGGCCCGTAAACTCCTCAGTGAATAACTTTATTACTCATAAGTTTGCAAAATCAGAGAGTAAATATTTATTAAGCGAATGTGGTATGTATAACCGGTAGTCGCACCAGACTTAGGATCTGGTTATACGACTACATAAGTATTTCTACTCATTATCCGATATATCTGACGGCTCAGAAAGCATTAATGCGGATTTTGCACCATATTCGGGTTAGCATCTATCTCTGCCTGCGGAATAGGTAATGCTACCCGCGGATCAGACGGACTAATAACTGCAGCAGCTGCTACAGAAGGCAAATGCCAGCCACCGGTGCGGCTTACAGACAAACCATTACGCATAGCATCGAAGAAAGCATGTCCCTCTCCTACCAATTCCTTACGACGTTCTTTCAGTATACGCTCCAGGCTCAACTCCGTTTCTTTCACGGACTTCACAGGATTGGCACGACTCACTATGGCATTAAGGCAATCCAAAGAAAACTTTAGGTTCTCTGCTCCCCCAACTTAAAGGCAGCCTCGGCAGCATTCAGGTAAACTTCGGAGAGACGGATAATACAGATGTCGTTATCCTGCGGATTATCTCCGGTCTTGCCCGGATACTTATTTAGATATTTAGGATAACCCTTGGAACCTTCGGGCAATATGTCCTCTTCCGGTTTCTCCGGCAAACGATTCAATGAATGACGCACGTCATCCGGATCTTCTCCCAACAGATCGAGGAATGCTTTGGTCAGTACAAGGTTGTTCCAGTCCTTTACATTATCGGCATAAACCATTGGAGCACCTTCTCCCCCCGTCCCACCATCAGGCTCAGAAAGAGTGTAATAAAATTCAAACAGTGACTCAGAACTGAAATCTTTTCCCCATACAGTAGGGTATTCATCATGTGTGAACAACTGATACAATCCACCGTTATTCATCACTTCCTTGGCCAATGCAAGAGCCTTTTCATTATCATTCATATAAAGATATACCCGTGAAAGTAATGCTTTGACACTCCATACATTAAGATAACCGTTTTTCTTATCAGCAGAGAGTGCCGAGAGTTTCAATGCACCTGTCATATCGTCTATCACCTGCTGATAACATTCGGCTACCGTATTGCGGGCAGGCTGGTGAGTAGGCAAAGTCGTTTTAATCTCGATGGGTACTCCCAAAGAAGTTCCGTTATTCAAGGTATAGGGCATAGCAAACAGACGGGTGAGATCGAACAAAGCCAATCCACGTAAAGCAAGCGCTTCAGCTTTGATGCAGTTGAGAGCAACAGCATCATCAGTAACCACCGCACCGGACTCTATTCTTTCCAGCAGGCTATTTGCCTGATGAATGACACTATAAGGCTGATTCCATACACGGGTAATATTCAAGGCATCATCTGCCGTAACATTAAACTCATAATAAGGTGATACACGTTTTCCGGCTCCCTTGCTGACACGCGCTTGAACATCTTCACCACGGCAATCGGCATAATAGAGATAATTGTCGCCATAATAACTATGTGAAGCAGCAATGCGATAAATGCCGTTCAAAGCTATTTGCGCCTCCTCAAGCGTACGGATGGCTTGTGGAGTAGTCACAGAAGTAGATGGATTCAAATTCAGCCAGTCGCCGGAACAAGAAGAACCCACAAGCGACATAGCGGCAAACATGTATATAAGTGTACGTTTCATATATCTGAATATTAATAATGATGAATGATTAGAAAGTTATCTCAACCCCAAAATTGAAGGTACGCATGGGAGGAGCCTCGCAGAACACCTCACCATTAACCGGTACTTCAGGATCATATTGTTTCCATTTGGCCCATGTCAGCAGATTACTTCCAGAGAAGTAGACACGTGCATTCTCTATCAATGCCTTTTGTACCCATCTGCCAGGAAGTGTGAAACCAAGTGTCAGGTTCTTGAGGCGGATGTGGTCGGTACTGTGAATATAGCGGGATGAATTTTGTGGTCCGGCTCCCTGTTCCAATACAAAACGGGGAACATCAGTTCTATCTCCCGGCTTCTGCCAACGGTCCAAAGCATATACAGGCAGGTTGTATGATTTTTCTTTACTACCGTCAGTTTCTATCAGAGTACCTGTCTTGTCAAAAGATATCCTCCCAGCGAATAGGTAAAGGTAAGTCCCAGATCAAACCACTTATAAGAAAGGATGTTAGTAAACCCTCCCGATATCTTAGGATCAGCAGATTTATACGGAATAGCTTGTGCTTTAGAAGCATCATCAGTCATCTCCCTATTATAATTCCCCTTTTCATCTTGCGTATTGAGATAATAAAGCCCTTTCCCGGTCGACGGGTCTACTCCGGCAAACTCTTTCACATAAAAACTATTGTAAGGAAGTCCTATTTTATGAATAAACCAAGAGCCCTCGACAGATTGCTTTATATCTCCGTCCAGTGCCACGATTTTATTACGGTTATGTGTCAAGTTCAACACCGATGTCCAGTTGAAGTCAGGACCGGCAAAATTAATTGTACGCAGTTCGAACTCCACCCCTTTGTTGTTAAGCTGACCGATATTTGCAAGATAATTCAGAAAACCGGTAGTGGAACTGATAGGGCGATTATAAAGCAAGTCCTTTGTATCGCGGTTGTAGTATTCGAGATTCACAAAGATACGGTCAATAAAAGTCAGGCTAAGCCCAATATTCAGATTATAGTTCTTTTCCCATTTCAGTTTGGGATTGGCTTGAGCAGACTCGTATGAACCTGCTGCCCCCATATAGTTCTGCCCATAACTGTATAACCCCATATATCCGTAAAAAGCTCCCGGCTGATTACCATTGACACCATAAGAAGCACGGATTTTCACATCGTTCAATACCGGCTTCACAGCCTCCATAAAAGGTTCACTACTCAGATGCCACATACCGGAAACAGACCAGAAGTCTCCCCACCGGCTTTCCGGAGCAAGGCGTGAACTGCCATCGCGGCGATAACTACCTGCAATGTAATAACGATTATCGTAATCATAGTTCAAACGGGACAGATAAGAAATCATTCTGTATGCCTGTGTAGAAGAAACAAAGCTTTTCAGCACAGCGGCATTATCCGGCTCAAGCAACACATCCGAAGGAAGCTTAGCCTTCTCTCCCATAGCTTTATCACTCTGATAGCTTTCCAATTCATAGGCAGCCAAAATGTCAAGGTGATGTTTAGCGGCAAATGTATGGGTATAGTTGAGTGAAGTAGATGACAATAACTTACCATATTCGGTAAATCCCTTTGAGGTCTGAGCATCACTTCCGCTCTTGGGGCCTGCCCCGCTAAGCGGATTCAAATAGCGGGAATCTTTCTGTACAGTATAGTCATAGCTCAGAGTCTCTTTCAGTTTCAATCCTTTGATGATATCTACCGAAGCATAACCGGTGGAAAACATACGGGTCATACGACTGCGGTTATAGTCAGTACGGATGTCACGAAGCGGATTCACATTGGTGCCTGCATAGGACCCCACATAGTTGCCCGAAGCGTCGCGCACAGGCATAGAAGGTGTAGCAGATACAGCAACACAAAGAAAGGGATTGATATTGGAACCGCGCTCCTCGTTCATCTCCTGGCTTATCTGGGTGAACATCATGTTACCTCCTACTTCGACACGGCTACCTATTTTATGTGTCATGTTCAGGCGGGCAGAGTAACGGTCCAGATTAGAATTCTCGACCAAACCTTCCTGACGGTTAAAGCCGAGAGAAGCATAAAAAGTAGTTCGCTCGTTGCCTCCGGAAGCAGTCACCTCGTAGTTTTGATTATGAGCGGTTCGGATCAGTTCTTTCCTCCAGTCAGTATATCCCAGTTCCGGTATTCCTGCATATGTATCAATATTGGCATTTGCATATGCTTCGGGAGATTGGAGCCCCTTGTCTACTGCAGAGTTATAAAGACCTTCATAAATCATTTCACGGCGTTGTTCACCGTTCAATGTGGGACGGAAGTTGACAGCTGCATTAGAAAAACCTCCGCTGGCACTCAAAGTGACTTTAGTCCGTCCTACCGCTCCTTTCTTGGTAGTGATCAGAATCACTCCATTCGCGGCACGCGAGCCGTAAAGAGAAGCGGCGGCGGCATCCTTTATCACCGTAATATTCTCGATATCGGCAGGATTAAGGGTACTCATTACATTTGTTTTGGCATTATTCATATAGGCGGCATCAGCTCCCGTACCGGCTCCCATACTGCCGGAAGTGACCGGTATACCATCAATAACAAAAAGCGGTTCATTGGATGCATTGAATGACCCCATACCACGGATACGGATGCTCTGGTTAGCTCCCGGCTGACCGGAACCGGAAGTTATGTTTACCCCCGTTGTCATACCTTGCAACTTCTGTTCTACAGAAAGTACCGGTACGTTTTTCAGCATGTCGGCCCGTAAGGTGTTAGCTGATCCGGTAAAGGATGACTTTGAAAAATTTCCGTATCCGGTCACCACTACTTCATCCAGATTAAGTGATTCGGGTTGCAACACCACATTCAAGACTCCATTCTTCGGCACTTTGACCTCAGACGATTTCATTCCTATATAGGATATGACAAGGATTTTATCTGATGGTTCTATTTTCAGAGTGTAACGGCCATCCATATCCGTTACCACTCCCCTTCCCGGTACCCCTTTTACGGCAACCGTAGCTCCGATAAGCGGCTGTTTATCCTCCGATGACGTCACTAAACCTTTTATTTCCAACTGTTGTGCTTGCACATGTATACCACACAGACACAACAATACAATCAATATCGCTTTCAAATTTCTCATTGGCTAATCCTTTTAAATCTACAAATACCTATTTGCATTTATACTCCAATAATTATACCTCAAAAAATATTGGTGAAGTAAGCAAATCATAAACATCAGTATATAAAAGAATTAAGTCTTCAAGAAAGAGCCGGAATAAAAAGACGGATTGTAGAATTGTTCCACATTTATGAGGAGCAGTTCTACAACCCGCTTTACAAAACATCGATATCACAAAACAGGAACCAAGTATTAAAGCAGATATGATGCAAGAAGACGAAATAAGAGGAAAAGATACATTGATAGAGATCGCCCGCAGATTCCTCAGTGAATAACTTTATTGCCTATAAATTTGTAAAATCGGAAAAAGTATCTATCTTTGCAGCGCAAAACTCCAAACGAGTGAGCATTTAGTGAGCGGATGTGGCGTAATTGGTAGCCGCGCCAGACTTAGGATCTGGTGTCTCGCGACGTGTAGGTTCGAGTCCTATCATCCGCACAAACTTTCAATGTTTTACAGACAGAAACCCGCTAAAACTGTAGTTTTAGCGGTTTTTTTTATCTGTAACAGATAAGCTATCCGAAAAATGCAAACAAAAAAAACAGACACCGGCTGAATAAGATAGCTCAGGTTTCGGAAGTGAGTTTACGCCGTCTGAACCGGTATCTTCCTCCTTATACCTTTCTTCAATTAACATTGTTAACGTCTTTTGCAGGTTGTCAGGTTCTTGTGCGCAGATAACAAGTCTTTTGTATTTAAAGAACTTCTTATTCACATCCAAAGAACAAGCTTTAACTCTATGTTAAAACAAAGCTTTTGAGGACAAAAATCTTACTTTTTAAAGATATTGATTTTCAGATGGTTTAGTCTAAGATTCGCTTCTTCACCTCACGGATGGACTCTGCGGGCGAAAGCCGGGATACTTGCTTTTTTGTCAACTATAAAAGAGGGCTTACACTTCCGAAAACTGAATTAGATTCCATGAGTAAAAGAAAACTTACCACCAAATTTGAAGAAGAACCACTCTTCGCCTTTCGATCTTCCACCTTACACCCGCCGATTGGAGAGCACATCAGAAACTAATTCATTGACTTACAACAGAAAGAAGTTCACTTTTCAAGTAAAAATATCGTTTAGAGCATTTTGTTTTCCTTTAATGTTTAACCGAAAATGGTATACTATGTTATATCAGCCCGGGTAGCAGGACTCATCATAAAACACTTAGATACAATCCATTAAAGAGTTTATGTTTTAAGATACCAACTGCCTTGTTTCTTCCCGATTCTTATTTGATATTGATTTGAAAACTCACTAACCTGACCGATAATCTATCTTAAGGTTAAACCCAATAGCATCACTTAGTCTGATAATTGCAAAGCAAAAAGAGAACCGCTGTCCTCCGGGGGGATAGAGTGACAGCGGTTCGGCGAGCTAACTGGTTAGGTGAGCGGGATTTAGATTCAAGGCCAATTATAAAAGAGAATTGATCATGAAAGATTAAAGTGCTATAGTCCGTCTATAATGACAGGCGTTTTGTGATAACGGCTCTTTTTGCACATTTGGTTGATTCGGGATTTATATTTAGGAGTAGCGTAGGCATAACTTGGCGTAACTTTTAAATGTGAATATTTCACCTTGTGAATTTCTAAAAGAAGTTCAGCCACAAAGACAATCATTTCTGAACGTTCGACCATGCAGGGGGAGCAGAAACAAACTAAATATTCAGGGTCACGAGTGGAAAGCACATAACGTAGAGTCTTCTTACCTCGCTGGAAAATATATTCCAACCGATACCATCCGCTTGCGTTGGTTCTCCGCCGATGGAAATACAGGATTTTAATAATAGGTTTGCCCATAGTTCAAACGTATAATCGGGCAGGGAAGAATGAACGGCCCTGCTGACCCGCTTGTACTATCAGACTTTCAAAGCCGAAACAAAGAAAGAAAAATATGCTAACCCATTACAAGTTAGACACGGGAGCAGGAGCCGTTTTTATCCAGAAACTGTAGGTATATAAAATTATACACCTACAGTTAGTGTAAAACAAAGGTGATTTCTCCCCTTTGTTTCTGCCTTACAAAAATCTGATAGTACACCACAAAGATGGTGATAATTTTTGAATTACCATAGCAAACGGCTAAAAAATGTATAATGAAACACTTTTATCGGTGGGATTGTTTGCTGAACACCGTTAGTATAGGGAGGTTTAACGAAAATAGAACGGTTCTGCTGACCCGTTTGAACTATCAAACTTTCAATGCCAAGGCAAGAAAGAAAAATATGCCGACCCATTACAGTATCAGGCACGGGAACAGAATCGTTTATCTAAAGCTATCAAATAGCCGTCTTTCATCAGCCGCCAAGTAACCGGCAATGCTGACGCTTGGGGGAACACACAAAGGTGCACATAATATCTGGTATCACCAGCGCAGCCCCTACACATTTTTTTTCCCTTTTTTCTTAAACATCCATCAGGACACGGACGGACAGCCGGCAATAATGAAAATTAGATAGCCTCGTGTTTCCACATGAGAACAGAGTCTGGATTTGCAAATATAGGCTTTGGAACAAAACATACCGTGTTATCGGACAAAGCCAAAACAGATTCTAAGTACAATTGCAAAAATCAATAAGTGAAGCTACTATGTTATATTACTCTTCAATCCAATTAAAATCTGCATAACTAAACAATCCGCTTTCTCCTATTTTTATATTCGGAATAACAACCAATGACATAAAAGACAGTGTCATAAACGGAGATCGCAACTGACATCCCATTTTATTTATCAAATTACACAGTCTTTTGTAATCAGCAGCCACTATCTCACCCGATTGATCACTCATTATACCTCCTATGGGCAATGGTAAAACTTCTACTTGATCAGAGTCACATACCGCAAGGCCTCCCTTGTGCACAATGATTGTATTGATCGCCTTCGACAATTCCAAATCACTGCAACCTATGGCAATAATATTATGGGAGTCATGTGCGATCGAACTGGCAAAAGCCCCTTTATTCAAATTGAACCCTTTACAAAAAGCCACTTGAGGCTTTCCATTTGTATAACGATTTATATATACAATTTTTAGAACATCCTGTTCCAGATCCGATTCTAAGTTATCATGCACTTTCTTAGGATTATAATACTCAATATTAGTAAGCAACTCATCTTGAACAACCGAAATTACTTTTATTGTGCCATGCACCTCCTTCCTCAACAAAGAAATATCAACACTACCATGAAGAAAATTATTCAAGCATACTGGGGAAGTCCTTTCATTCTTAAAATTTTCTCCCAATACGCTATCATATTGCTTCACCCCATTAATATAAACTTTTTCAGTCTGAAACTCTTGTAAATTATTCACTACTACAAAATCAGCTTTATCACCAGTTCGCAATTGCCCTACATCCAACTTATAATGTTCGATAGGGTTTATGGACGCAACCCTTAATACATGAAACAAATCAAATCCGGATGCAACAGATCTTCTCACAAGTCTATTTATATGACCTGATATAAAATCATCCGGATGTAAGTCATCAGAACAAAACATGACATCACCATGGTTCGTGGCTATAAGAGATTTCAATGCTTCGTAATTATATGCAGCACTACCTTCTCTTATCAAAACTTTCATACCTACATCTATTTTCTCAAGGGCTTCTCCAAGAGTAGTACATTCGTGATCTGTACAAATTCCATGACCTACATAATCAACTAACTTTTGTCCGCTTAGCTCCGGAGCATGACCATCTACTGGCAAACCCAATCTATTAGCAATATCAAGCTTTAGCATAACCTCTTCTTCCCCAGCCAGGACTCCCGGAACATTCATCACTTCTGAAAGCCCGACAAACCGTCCGGACACAGCCAGTTTCTCAACGTCCTTAGATGCAATAGTCCCTCCGGAAATATCAAATGAAGTTGCAGGGACACACGATGGAATTGTATAATAAACTTTAATCTTTGCATCCATACTATTATTTATCATAAACTCAATCCCCTCAACTCCCATTACATTAGCCATCTCATGAGGATCAGTAACAACAGCAATTGTTCCCTGCCGAACTGCCAATTGACCAAACTCCTGTGGAGTAAGCATTGAGCTTTCAATATGAACATGAGAGTCAATAAATCCCGGAATAATGAATCCGCCACAGTTTATCGGATGTTTCCTTATATCAGTTATAATACCATTCTCAACCATAATAGAGCCCTCAAATATTTCACGATGTTGAACGCTCACTATATTCCCTTCAATTTCATACTTCATAACAATTTATATTACATTTCAACTGCAATCCAACAAAATCAATCAGTATTTATCAATAAGTCAATATGATCATCGGAAACCTCCAACCGCAAGAATTCCGGTAAAGTGTCTATAAAAGTCATATCAACTACCGTAAAACGATATTCAATTTTTGTATCAAAACAGTGCCCCTTGTAAAGCTGTACTTCACTAAATAAAAGGCTGAGGTAAAAAGCTGAATGTTCGTAGGCAGCAAGCGTATCATTCTTCTGAAAATACAACCTGATTCTTCCTGAATTATTCCTTTCATCTTCGAAAATTTTCTCTATTTCCATAATTTTCTGAATTTATTAGTTATTTTCGTTCCTTATACATTATAAAAACCGTCCGGTGATGGATGACCGGACGGCGAACTAACCACTCAATAGTATCCAGATACTTCGTATTATAGCTAAATAATCAGCTATAAGTAGTCCGTATCCATCGCTTTATTCATAAGATTCACAAATATCCACCTCAAAATAATTAATCAAAAAAAAGATAAACTACACTTACTGTTTAAACCTTAAACTCCATTTGAGTCCAAAATAAGATTCAGCACATCCATGAAATAAGGATGAACTTCAAGCTTATTTATAAAATTCGACAGCCATTGCTTTTGATCTCTTATGATATCAGCCACTTCATTTTCCGGATCTTCAAGTCCTGCTTGTTTAGCAATCTCGCGTATATCAAATGCATAATATTCCTGTTTATATTGAATAACATACCAAAAAGTACATTCGTAAAAGCGCCATATATGGATTCCGGCATATTGAATTAACTCAATGTCATCTATAAATAATGTTTTAAAGTTCCTAACATCTATTTCATAAAACCTTATAGTAGTTCGCAAACCTCTCCATTTATTTATAAAGACCTCTTCTCTCTGTTTATCAGAGATACTACCCAATATAGTGTACATTTTTTCTATATTATGCCACATGTAACAGAATGACCGTATAAAAGGCCTGATTATATAAAACATCTTTTTCCTCATCCCTAATTTATCCTCAGAAATTACTTCTAAACTCTGTGCAAAAGACGTCGATTTCCCGATACCCCAACAGTCAATATCGCAGATAGATTGCAAAGGCAGATAGACGAAAAAGCAAATTACTTATAATCAGAAACATAGCATAGTTGCCAATAATTTTTCTCGCAACTTATAATCAACACCTTTCACCAACTAAATATGATGACTTTTTAGTTAACTAACTCTGAGACTTATCTATTAACATACAAAATAAACGTATTTACATCAGTTTAAAACAACACTTCTTTTTTGCACTAAAACCCAATATTGGTTCGTATAATTAACAATTATTCAAAATTGACTCTTAATACACTGACTTTCTGGCTTCCGTTCTCCTTTATGATAGCTTTTACGTATCCATAAACATTCGTTTTGAACTTAGATTCCTTAGATATATCTTCGTACCCTCCTTCCTGGCACTAAATGACACATCGGGTATCACATTTCCTTCACCGCTATGCA
>ENA-OQIF01000400-OQIF01000400.1-human-gut-metagenome-genome-assembly--contig:-NODE-400-length-17750-cov-2.521421_pt1 | contig 17750 bp, 12 predicted proteins | sample MGYA00242574_ERZ504738 | MGnify/ENA primary metagenome ERZ504738 (study PRJEB26092, sample SAMD00036437) | human gut metagenome | host: Homo sapiens | study: EMG produced TPA metagenomics assembly of...
ACCCGGTTTGTTTACGCCCTGCACCCCTTTATGTATAACCCGATTACCAGCGGAAACTATGATCAAGGTTTGAAAATAGCGAAGGATAAATATCGGCAAGTAATTGATGCGGGGGTACGTCAGATTTCAGTTCTGGCAGATGATGCCAAAAATCAGGGCAACGATTTATATATCAGATTGCTTAAAGACCTCACTGATTGGGTTAAACAGCTGCAAAAAGAAAAGACTGCTAACGGTGAGCTTAAATATCCCGGTCTAAAAGAGGTAATCATTTTCTGTCCGGTTAATTACGGGGGAGCAGGGGAAGCTTGGTACAACCAGCTTCCGGAAACTGTGAAAGTAATTAATACAGGAGGACGAGTTTGGGGTAAAGCTGATGGCGATTTCCTCAGCAGATTTAAGAATAATTCCGGTGGTAGAGCCACATTTATGTGGATGAATTTCCCCTGTTCCGATAACGATAAAGATGCTCTCCATATGGGAAATTACGAAAATTTCCTTGGTCTGAATGTTCAACCTGGTCAATTAGAGGGCTTGGTTATGAATCCGATGCAGCAGTCAGAACCCAGCAAACAGGGAATTTTCATGAATGCTGATTTTTCTTGGAATCTGTGGCGCAGCCTAGATCACGCTGATAAGACTTGGCTGGATTCCTTTAGTTACCTGGATAATAACTCTCCGCTAGCTAGTGATGCAGCAAATGCTTTGCGCGACCTTTCGCAGCATCTGCGGCGAATGTATGGTGGGGGAGCTACTTGGGAAGGACGAGAATCTGCGGAGGTTAAAGATACTCTGGTTTCATTCCAACGTGCTCTGGAGAATAATCAGGTCACGAAAGAACAAATCGCTAAGGTGCGCAAGGTTTATACCGACATTAAACCGGCGGTAGATACCTATCGCAGTAAAGCCAAGAATGTGGCTATGCGCTCGCAAATGGAACCTTGGCTAGGGGCGTTCGTTGATTTAGTAAAGACTGCCGAACTGTATCTTGATGCCTATTCCGCTCATTAGATAATAGATAAAGATGGGCTGGTAAACAAGTATTTAGCCGGGAATGCCCAGCTAAGTGCCTATAATCAGCATGGTTTTAACTACGTGAACGAAACAAAATATGCCAAAGTTGGTAAAGCCTATTTAACTCCAACTGTTGCCGCTATGGCGCGCAGCCTAAAATCTAAGGTTGCTCGCGCCTTGGATCCCGATGCGGTGATTTATCAGTATGTAACCAGTCGCAGTGATACCCCCGAGGGGAATATAGCCTCGGTAATGGATGGTAACGATGGAACTGGGGTGACCTACAAAAATCCGAACAAGATTACTGCCGGAACTTTTGCCGGAATCACCAGCGACAAGCCTTTCGATGCTGACCGTTTAACTTTTGTGTTAGGAGGCGGTAAAGATTTCTTCGATCGGGCTAAACTGCAAACTTTTGATGGCACCAATTGGAATGATGTTCCCGGGAAAACTGGTTTGACCGGAACCGTTGTAGATTTGAAGAACTTGAATCTGAAACAGATTCGAGGTGCACGTTTGATTGCTACCGCAGATAATGCCCGTGATGCCTGGTTTGTGGTTAAAGAAATCGAGGTTAATCGAACCGATAAAGTTTCTCCTACAGTTACCTTGACCAGTATGCAAAAGCATTCTGGGGAGCTATCGAATGTGACTGACGGAAACCCAGCCGGAACCCCGTTATGGTTGAAACGTGACCCTTATGAAGGTGAAGGTAGGGACAAAACTCCGGTGGGAGCTGCGGTAACCGTTGATTACGGGAAAGTTTTGAATCTTAAGCAAGTTACTTTTGCGCAAGGCCCGGGAAATGACACTATCGACAGTGGGATTTTGGAATATAGCGCTGATGGCACTAACTGGGAAAAGCTGGCTGATGTTAATGGGGACAAGGTGCAAACAACTACCTTGAAAACTCCGGTGCAAGCAAAAGCTATCCGGGGTTCGTAATCTGCAAGAAACTAATAAATGGTGGCAGGTAAACGAACTTTCTGGGGTTGATGCTAGCGATATGCCAGATAAAACCGCATTAAATACCCAGATTTCCCAAGCAGAGCAGCTTAAAGAAGCCGACTATACGGTCTTTACCTGGCAAGTTTTGACCGGGGCGTTACAGGCAGCCAAAGGGGTGCAAGCCAATCCGACTGCTCGCCAAGATGAGATTGATCAGAGCGCTAACGCTTTGGAAATGGCTATTAAGGGTTTGAAGAAATCAGGTGGCGAAGTAGAGCCGGCTGATCCTACCCCTGAGATTCCCACCGAGAAACCGGTGGATAAAGTTCTGCTGGATAACACGATTCAGGCTGCTGGGGCGCTTGCTGAGAAGGATTACAGTGAAGAAACCTGGAAACAGCTGGCACAGAATCTGCAAAAAAGCTAAAGACGTAAATTCTGATAAGAATGCTAAGCAAACCGATGTGGACAAGGCGTTAAATGATTTGCGTTCGGCAATCAAAGCGTTAAAAAGCGGCAGATGCACCGATTACCCCAGATAAGCCAGACACTCCTGAAAAGCCGGACACTCCGGGAACGCCGGATAATCCGCAGCAGCCAGATAAGCCTGATAATCCCGAAAAACCGGATAACCCAGGGACTAATCCTGCCGGTCCTGGTGGCAGCTCCGCTACCCCTGGGAATAAAGAGGGTAGTACTACTGGTAAAGATAAAACCGGTAATCAAAGTGCAGCTAATCAGGGTAAGAGGAAAGTGCGAGTTGAATCTGGGATTGCTTCTACTGGAAGCACTGCCGGACTGCTTGCTGCTTTATCGCTGAGCGCTGTCGGTATTGGGTTGGCGTTGCGCAGACGGGCACGCTAAACCCTAACCCTGAGTTAGGCTGTCTGCCTGGAAGTGAAAATCTTCCAGGCAGACAGCCTTTTGTTTTTACAGTTTTTGATTCCTGAAACCATACCGGGGCTGTGCACTACCTCATTTGTCTTTACTATCTGGCAGGCTGTATTCTGAACGAGCAGGTGTTGAATCAATGCTGATTGCAATAAGCTGCAAACCCCCACTTCCGTTTACTATCTTCTGGGACGTTATCAATGATGAAAACCTACTTTAGAGCGCTATCAGCATTAATGGCTTTGCCTCTCGCTCTAACTTTTAGCGTACTTCCGATAGTCAGCCCTCTTCCCGATGCTCAGGCGGCGCCCTCCCTATCCCAGCCGACCAAAAATCCGGTAACTTTCCCCGGAACTCTGCCGGGCACGGCAACAGCTAGCGTAAATGGGAAAGTGGCTAATATTGCAAACAATGCCATCTCGGTGGATTTCGATTTCACTTCCGGGGTTGCAATTAAAAAAGTAGAAAATAAGCTAACTAACTCGCAAGTTCCCTTTAATTCAAAATCTGCGTTTAGTTTTACCTACCAAGGGAAAGAAATCAGTTTAGAAAGTTTCTCAGCTACCTCACAACCACAGGTAGTCTCCCTTACCCCCAAGCAGAACACTGGTTCATTCGCTGACGCTTACCCAGGGAAAGCAATAGTTCAAGTATTCCAAGGCGGACAAAACATTCCAGATGAGCTTAAAAAACTGAAACTGGTGTATCGGGCAGAGCTCCTAGAAGACTCAAATTATGTTCGGCAAGTGCTGGAAATAGAAAATCCAGGTAACCAGCCCGTTGATATTACTAACGTGACTATGGTTGATGCACAGGTTACTGGACGAGTCGAAGGTAAAGATGACGGCTCCCCAATCCTGTTAGGACAAGATAAAAAAGAAACCGCCTGGGTGGGAGGTGAGAGTCCGCTAGCAAAGGTCAGTGTTTCCTCTGGAAAAGCTCTTGTGAAACTACCCCGCGTCCACGACCTCCTGCCGGGTAAACCTTGGGAAATAGCCACCACTATCGGGGTAGTACCCCAAGATCAGATGAGGCGAGCTTTCAGCTACTATATAGAGCGCGAACGCTGTCGCTCCCGGCGTACTTTCTTGCATTTCCAAAGTTGGTTTGATTTAAAACCGACCGGCTCTGCCCGTCTGATGATTAACCATCAGGAAATGCTGGCAGCAGAAAAAATGTTTTTTGATGAAATGAACAAGCGAGATGCTGCTGTCGATTCTTATTGGGTAGACGATGGTTGGGATTATTTGCGAGACCCCAAGCAGAATGATGAAAGCAAACTAAATGTGTGGGATTTCGACCCCACCGAATTCTCAAATGGGTTTAGCGAAGACCTCAAGGTCATGGAAAGCCAGGGCGCAAAGCTATCAGTGTGGATGTCTCCTTTTGGAGGATACGGAACTTCAGCTCAACGTAGAGCGCAGCTAGGTAATAGTAAACTTCAAGATCAGAACAAGCGTCCTTGGGAAAAATCTAATAAAGTTATGCGCTTATCTGACCCAATCTATTTTAAGTACTTCCGTGACAAAGTGTTTTACATGATGGATAACGGGGTGCAGGGATTCAAATTTGATGGCATTGCCCAAGGAGATTTGTATATAACCGGAGCTAAAAATGAACTAATCGGCGATTATGAAAAACTGTTTGAACTCATGCAAGATATGCGGGGTAAAAACAAAGATGTGTGGATTAATGCCACCGTTGGAACCTGGGGATCACCCTACTGGTTCTGGTATGCAGATTCTATCTATCGTGATGGAAATGATGCCGGTCAAACCGGACAAGGAAATTCGCAAGAAAAATATGTAAACTATCGTGACCAGCAAGTATATCAGAATATGATTGTCGAGAATCCGCTGGTTCCGATAAATTCGGTTATGAATCATGGCGTGATTTTTTCTGACAGAACTGATGGGCAAGTACCAAATCAGCCACATGATTTTTCCAATAAATCGGTGAGAACCGCTTTCTCTAACGATTTGAAGAATTTCTTCTCTATGGGGATTGGGTTACAAGAGCTTTATCTTCGTAATACCCTTTTTAACGCTAAAAATATAGGAGCAGATAACGCTAAATTTGCATGGGACGAAATAGCCAAAAATGCGAAATGGGCTCGGCAAAATGTTGATTTACTTACCGATACGCACTGGATAGGCGGTTCTCCAGGAAAAGGGGAAGTATACGGGACAGCTGCCTGGCATAATCCAGGAACTAGCGCGGATGATGCCAGAGCAATGATTTCGGTTCGAAATCCGAGCAACCAGCCAAAGTACATAGCTATTAATGCTGTTTCCGATTTGCAGATACCTGGTGGTCAAGCTACTCGATTTAAGTTTACCGAGCGGGATGATAAAACGAACTCTTGGGTTATAGACAATAAACCCTATTACATTCAATTGAAACCATTTGAGGTGTTGTTATTTGAGGGTAGACCTACCAATGAAGAGCCTACTCAATCTGAAAAACCAAGGTAGACCCCTGCTATCAGCAAATATCGCAAAGCGATTGGGAAATAACAGTCGATTCTGAACAAGCTACTGGAAACGAGAAAGACCTCGGTCGATACGCGATTGACAATAATCCTAATACGATTTGGCATACCGCTTGGGATCCTGCCATTGCGCAGTATCCTCACAGCGCAACAGTTGATATGGGGCGGTTAAATCAAGTTTGTCGTTTGACCTACTTGCCTCGCCAAAGCGGAGGTAATAACGGCGATATCAAGACGTATGATTTAGCTGTTTCAAAAAGATGGAAATAACTGGCAAACTGTCGTAACCGACGGAACTTTCGCAAATGATAAAGAAGAAAAAGCTATAGAAATACCGAAAGACAAACAAGAGTTCCGATATTTCAAATTAACGGCTAAAAGTGCACAAAACGGGCAGGCATTTGCCGGAGCGGCCGAGCTTAGAGCTTGGGGTACAGCTGGCAAGAGTGAGTGGTTAGACCAAGAAAACTGGAAATGTTCCGCCTCTGACTATGAAGCCACGGGCGAAAACAATGGTAACAGTGGTTGGCCAAAACATGCCTGCGACAACAATCTGGATACCCAGTGGCATTCTGCCTATAGTGGTGGAGTAAAACCTATGCCGCACTGGTTACAAATAGATTTAGGGAAAATAGCAGATGTTTCTGCATTGAAGTACACTCCCCGCCAAGATGCTTATCCCGCTAACGGGATAGTCAAAGAATATCGGGTCGAGTATTCTTTGGATTCCAATAAATGGAACCCAGCAGCGCAGGGCACTTTAACCGACGGAAAGCCGGCAACTATCAATTTTGATGCCACTCATAGAGCTAAATACATAAGATTTACTGCTATTTCGGCTCAAAATAGCCAAGCATTTGCTGGAGCTGCCGAACTTGATGTTAAGGGCAGCTACGTCACTGCCACTCCTGAGGCTCCAACCTTCACCGATAAAGATGGCACCGATAACGACACCTATACTATTCCCAAAATTGAGGGTGTTAGATACCTGATTAACGGCAATGAAGTTGCGCCCGGAGTTCACAAAGTAACCAACGGAACTACTACCGTACAAATCACTGCAACAGCAGCCCCCGGTTGGGAATTGGTTCCAGGTGACTGGAGCTGGGAAGGCAAGTTTACAAATACTTCCACCGAACCTAGCCAGCCGAAGCCAGCTACGGTTACCAACTCGGTTTACACCAGTGCTGATACCACCTTGCAGTCATGGCAGAATGAAAAAGTAACTTCTATGGCGGCTAAACCCTATATTGGGGCTTTACGTCCCGGCACCAATTACGGTGTTTTTGGGGAAAAGTTTGTTTCAAGTGACGTTAGTGACGGTACTGACGCGAAAATGGGGTTATTGTCCTTTGATTTAACTAAATACGAGGAAGCGCCGCAAAAGGCGGTTTTGAAGCTAACTTACGTGGGCTTTAGAGGCTCTCCGCGGGCAACCGATACGACTTCGATTAGCGTCATGGCAGTTGATACCCAAAAATGCACGAATCAGGCCAGCAGTTGTCCCCCGAGCAGTGCTACTTGGGCAACTCGTCCTAGTTTTAGCAGTGATAACGCAAAGATTGCGTCCTCTGGCGCTTTCGAGTTCGGTAACACCACCTATACGGGCGACGCCATAAAAATAGTGACCGCTAACACTAAAGAAGTAACCGTAGATGTTACTGAAATTGTGGCTTCCCAGATTAAGGCCGGACATAAGAGCATTACCTTCGCCCTACAAGAGAATAAAGGTAACGAGATTCGCTTTGCTTCTTACGAGGGCGCGAACGGGGCTTTGCAGGGGGCTAACCAGGAGATGGCTCCCCAGCTGTTGATGACAGTTGAGCAACCTCCTTTCACTATTGAGGTAACCAAGAATCCTAAAATCCGTTACCAAGTTGGGCAGAGCTTTGATGCCAGCGGTATCGAAGTAACTAAAACTGAAACCGCTACCGGAACGAAAACCGTATTAACTGCGGATAAATATGTTTTAGATTCGTCCGCGTTTGATGGCAAGAACGTTGGCAGTTACCCGATTAAAGTCACGCTTAAAGAAAACCCCAAGGTTGCAACCACTTTCCATGTTTACGTTGGCAAAGATAGCGTTGATACCCCCGGTGATAACCGAGGAAGTGACGTTCTTTGGTACGGCCAGCCCGCCTCGCAAACCGCAGATGGAAATATCGCTGACGGAACAGTTAAAGGAGATGACGACAAATGGCAGCGCCACACCCTACCTATTGGAAACGGTAAAGTTGGAGGCACTGTTTGGGGAGAAATCGCCAAAGAACGAATCACCTTTAACGAAGAAACTCTATGGACAGGTGGCCCTGGTACCAGCGCGTCCTATAAAGGCGGCAATAACGACTCTAAAGGCAGAAATGGCGCCACTTTACGTGAGCTTAACAAGAAGCTAGAACAAGGTGCGCAAACTGTTAATCCCTCCAATCTGACCGGGGGTGAAAATGCTGCCGAACAGGGCTCATACCAAAACTGGGGCAATATCTATATTGATTACGGTTTAGGTACACAACCGGCAGAAAACTATGAGCGCAGCCTGAATCTATCAGAGGGGAAAGCAAATGTTAGTTTCCGTTCCGGTCAAGTAGATTACAAACGAGAATTCTGGGTTTCCAACCCGGATAACGTTATGGTGGTTCGTTTGACTGCCAGTCAAGCCAAAGCCTTGAACCTTAAAGTCACTTTCCCAACTAACAGCGGGTTCACCAAGAAAGGTGAAACCACCACTGTCACCGGGGATACCTTGACAGTTAAGGGCGCTTTGGGCAACAACGGTTTGCTATATAACGCGAAGATAAAGGCGGTTATAGAGGGCGCTGAGGGAAGCGTTAGCTCTGATGACGGAAAAGCATTAAAGATTTCGGACGCTAGTGCCGTGACCTTGTATATAGCTGCGGGAACCAATTATCAAAACACTTACCCCAACTATCGAAACGGGGAGGACGCGAAAGCGCTAGATACCCGATTGGCTGCAAACGTACAAAAAGCAGCTAATAAAGGATATGCGCAGGTCAAGAAAGATCATATTGCGGATCATCAAAATATCTATAACCGGGTAAAGCTTGATTTAGGGCAAGACCCCACCTATGGAGACGGTGCGTTAGCTACCGACAAACTATTGCAAGCCTATAAAGCTGGAAGTGCCAATGAAAAGCAAAAACGGGCTTTAGAGGTGTTGGTATATAACTATGGACGCTACCTAACTATCGGCTCCTCGCGCGAAAACAGTCAGTTGCCCTCGAATCTGCAAGGAATCTGGTCGAGCACCGCTGACGATAATGCTCACGGTAAAACTCCTTGGGGAGCAGATTTCCATATGAACGTGAATCTGCAAATGAACTATTGGCCGACCTATTCGGCGAATATGGCAGAGCTAGCAACCCCCATGATTAGCTATGCGAAATCTTTAGTGAAACCCGGCAGGGTGACCGCTAAAACCTATGCCGGTGCTTCCTCTAAACCGGATGCCCCCATCGGGCAGGGAGCAGGGTATATGGCGCATACCGAGAACACCGCCTACGGTTGGACCGCCCCGGGTAAGGACTTTTCTTGGGGCTGGAGCCCGGCTGCAATGCCTTGGCTGTTGCAAAACGTGTACGAGGCATACGAGTTTAGCGGCGATAAACACTCTTAGAGGATACTATCTATCCGTTACTGAAAGAGGAAGCACAGTTCTATGTGAACTATATGCTGCACAAAGGTAGCCAGAAAGCGGCTGACGGTAGCGAACGCTTAACCACCGGGGTGGCTTATTCACCCGAGCACGGTCCGCAGGGAACTGATGGCAACGCCTATGAGTCCACGCTGGTGTGGCAACTGTTAAATGACGCTATCGAAGCTGCCCAAGTCCTAGGTAAAGACCAAAACTTGGTTAAAGGCACTGGGGAATGCAAAGCCGATAACTGGAATAAAGATGATGCTGGTAATTTTTGTCTCTACGCAGTCTAACCGGTCATTTGAATGCGCTATCTCTTTGCTTAAACCGATAGAGGTAGGTGACAGTGGTCAAATAAAGGAATGGTTCTTTGAGGGACAATTAGGTAAAAAAGCAGATGGGACTAATATTCCCAGCTACCAGAAGAATCATCGTCATATGTCCCATTTATTAGGGTTATTCCCCGGTGATTTGATTACCGTTGATAACGCGAAATATATGGAAGCAGCCAAATACAGTATGCGTGAGCGCGGTGATGATGCCACCGGGTGGGGAGTAGGACAACGCATTAACTCCTGGGCACGAACCGGGGACGGCAATCATGCCTACCAATTGGTGGAGAAACAGCTCAAACAAGCTATGTATCCCAACCTGTTTGATGCTCATCCCCCATTCCAGATTGACGGGAACTTCGGTAACACCTCTGGTATTAACGAAATGCTTTTGCAGTCCAACTCCACCTATACGAAAGATGGAACGAAATACCACAATTACATGAATCTGTTACCGGCTCTACCCGATGCCTGGAGCGAGAAAGGCAGCGTGAGCGGCTTAGTAGCTCGCGGCAACTTTGAGGTCGCGATGCAATGGCAGTCCGGCAAAATCAACGTTTTGCAGATTAAATCGAATCAAGGAAAAGACGCGGTACTGCGTTTTACTGATGCAGGAAAACAAAAAATCCTAGACCAAACCACCAATAAACTGGTTGATTTAACAGTCCTGGATAATGAACATATTCAGTTTAAAACCCAAGCTGGACATGTTTATGTCCTGTCTGACGCAAAAACCGTCACCCCCTTGGCTCCCAGTCTCCAATCTGCTGACCAGGTGAAATGTGGGGAAAAGGCTCAGGTAGTATTACCGAAACTGCTAGAGGGCGTAGCCGAATATCAACAGGTAACTAACGGTAATACTGTGCAGGTAAAAGCAGTTTTGCAGCCTGGATACCTGCTAGCTCCCGGAGCTGAGCAAACTTGGGAATTCACTATTCCCGCAATCGTTCCTTGTTCCCCGCCCACCCCAGGAGACAATCCTCCAGCTCCCAAGCCTACGGATAAACCGGAACCACCTCTTCCCACCGATAAACCGGATACAGGTAAACAGAGCCAAAAACCGGTTCCACCTAAAGGTAGCAGTCAAAAAAGTACCCAGGGTTCTCAAGATTTATCACGGAGCGGAGCCTCGCCAACTAGCTGTCTGCTAGCGGTAATGTTCACCCTGACCGGGGCAGCTATTTATCTGCAACGACGTAAAAACTCTACGCAGTAGATAAAGGGAGGTATTTCATCGGAAGAATCCCAGATGAAATAAGTTCGGGCTAATGCCCATGAGTTCTTGGGCAATGTTTTGGGCCGGCAGGAAATCCTGCCGGCCCAAAATCTTTGGGAACTGAAGAATTAACCAAGAATTAACCTTGCGGTCAGAGCGGCGTTAACTTTTTGACTTACCTTGCAAGTGTCAATGAAAGATCAAAAAGAATCGAAGGAAAGATATGCGCAAGAGCATTAAATCTTTAGCTATTATCGCTGGTCTTGCCCTTTCGGCAACCAGCTTGGCCGCCTGCGGCTCTGATAACGCCACCGGAACGTCTGAAGCTTCAAATAAAACCCAGACCTTAAATATTTCCGGAAAACTAGCAGGAGCTGGTGCGTCCTCCCAAAAAAGCGCCGTTGAAGCCTGGAAAGCCGGATTCTCGCAAGTAGCCAATAATGTGGAAGTAACCTATGACCCGACTGGTTCCGGGGCGGGGGTCACGACCTTCCTACAGGGAGGCGTAGCCTTCGCGGGGACTGATGAGGCGCTTTCCACTGAAGAAATCGATAAATCCGCTGCGGTTTGCAAAGATTCCAAGGCCATTAACCTGCCGGTTTACGTATCTCCAGTGGCTGTTGCCTTCAACCTAGATGGCATCAAGACTCTGAACCTGAAACCGGAAACCATCGCCAAAATTTTCCGGGGAGAAATCAGCAAATGGAACGACCCGCGATTGCCGCTGATAACGCCGATGTGAAACTGCCTGATAGCAAAATCGTGGCCATTCACCGCGCCGACCAGTCGGGAACCACCGAGAACTTTACCGATTACCTGCACGCGGCAGCTCCTAGCGCCTGGCCGGATAAGCCCTCAAAGGACTGGCCGGTAGCAGGGGGCGAATCTGGAGATAAAACCGCAGGGGTAGTAGATAACCTGAAGAAAACTGTCGGCACAATCGGTTATATCGATGCCTCGCAAGCCGGTGATTTTGGAACTGCCGCGCTCAAGGCCGGTGACAGCTTCGTGGAATACTCAGCCGCGGCAGCCGCCAAACTGGTTGAAAACGCTGAAGTTGAGGAGGGACGGGCAGAAAATGACCTTGCTCTGAAACTAAACCGCACCCCGGATGATCCTGAGGCCTACCCGTTGGTACTGGTCTCCTACTACGCGGTTTGCCCGCAGTACAAAGACGCTAACACCGCGAAACTGGTGAAAGCCTGGGTGAACTATGTGGTCTCTGCTGAGGGGCAGCAGAAAGCAGCAGAGGCAGCCGGATCTGCGCCCCTAGGCACGGAAATCACCAAAAGAATTAGTGCCGCGGTAAATGCCATCAAGTAAGAACTCAAAATAGGTCATGGCGACCAGGGGCAGCAAAATAATGCCGGTTCCCCTGGTCTTAACCACCTGGAGGAAACGTGAGTACCAAAACCCTCCCGAAAAACAAGAATCTAAAGCAGCTTCCTCTCGAAAGGGAATTTTCAACTGGGATGGACTGTTTTATCTCGCTACTAAAGGTTCAGCGGTAGTTATTGCCGCCGTGCTAGCCCTGGTAGCAATGTTCCTAACTATGCAAGCCTGGCCGGCAATCTCCAACCCGGATTTACGCCTGCGAATGCGTGGACGCACCGAAATGGTGAGCATCTGGGAATATGTTGCGCCCCAGCTATTTGGAACAGTGCTGGCAGCGGCGATTGCTTTGGCGATAGCGTTGCCACTTTCAATCGCGCTAGCAATCTTCATAAACTTTTATGCTCCCCAGAAAATCTCGGCAATCATCGCGGGATTGATTGACGTAATGGTGGCGATACCCTCCGTGGTGTACGGTCTGTGGGGCGGACTGGTTTTGCTGCCAATCTTGCAGCCGATTATGGAATTTCTCGCCACCTATTTCGGCTGGTTTCCGCTGTTTTCCGGACCGGTATCCCCGATAGGACGGGTAATTTTCTCGGCCTCCGTAGTGCTGGCGATTATGGTGATTCCGATTATTACCGCCCTGTGCCGCGAGGTTTATGCTCGCGCCCCTAGCTTGGAAATGGAGGCAGCTTTGGCACTGGGAGCTACCAAATGGGAAATGATAAAAACTGTGGTTTTGCCCTTTGGGCGTTCGGGTACAGTCTCGGCAGCCATGATTGGGTTAGGGCGAGCCCTAGGAGAAACTATGGCAGTGGCGATGGTGCTTTCTCCTGGCGCCTCCTACGTGTGGTCGCTGTTTCGGGCGGGAGCGCACTCTACGATTGCCTCCAATATCGCCCTCCAGTTCCCAGAGGCTGATTCCAATATGGCGGCAGCGCTAATCTTCACCGGTCTAGTGCTGTTCATGCTGACATTACTGGTCAATTCGGGTGCCCGTTGGTTGGTAGCCCGTAAAGAAAGTGCGGGGAAATAAATGAGTGAAGAAAATCAGAATCAGGGCGACCTGAAGTTAAAACAACAATCTATAGGCATCGGCAAAGATTCCGCCGGTACTCGAGCAGTTAGCCAAGGTAAAAGTGATAAGCTTGCGGCTTTATCTTCCTCGGATAATACTTCCGCTCTTCAGGCGGTAATCCTAGAGAGAAAGCTGAAATATCAGGAAAACCCGAAAATACCGAGCCCAAAACGAAGCTACAGCCCGCCCGGCTGGGCGGAGAAAAAGCGCTCAGTTTTCGCCGCCGGTTCACTAATAAGGCGATTGCCGCTTCTATGTGGCTGTGCGGCCTGTTGGTGCTCGCGATATTGGTTTCGATCGGATATGAACTGATTAGCCGAGGCATCGGGATTATTTCCCCCTACTTCCTGAGCGTATCTATGAAAGGCGTGTACGGGGGGATGGAAGCTGGCGGTATCTATCACGCACTAATTGGAACCTTACTTATTACCCTGGTAGCAGCGGTTATTTCTGTTCCCCTGGGGCTGTTGGTGGCCATCTACCTGACCGAATATGCGGGTAACACCAAGTTCGCCAAACTCACTACCACCCTGGTAGATGTGATGACCGGTATTCCTTCTATCGTTGCCGGCCTGTTCGCGGCGGCTTTATTCACCATAGTGATTGGCCCGGCGTACCGCTCCGGTCTCATGGGGGCAGTTGCCCTCTCGGTACTAATGATTCCCCTGGTAGTGCGCTCATCTGCCGAAATGTTACGGCTGGTACCTAACGACTTGCGAGAAGCTTCCTACGCCTTGGGGGTTCCCAAATGGCGCACCGTGATATCGATTGTGCTGCGTACCTCCGCAGCCGGTTTGGTGACTTCAGTGGTGGTGGCAATCGCCCGCGTTGTGGGGGAGACGGCTCCTTTGCTGATTACCGCCGGAATGTTTGACGCGATTAACAACAATGTGTTTTCCGGTCGCATGGAAACCTTGCCGGTCTATATCTACCAGCAATACACCTCCACAGTTTCGTGTGCCGCCCACGCGGTCAATTGCAACCCCACTATCAATGTGGAGCGTGCCTGGGGCGCGGCTTTAGTACTGGTATTCGCGGTATTGGTTTTGAATCTGGCTGCCCGTTTTATGGCGAAGAAACTCTCGATTGGAAAATAGCTGGCTCGTCCTCGCTGGGGGGCAGGGCTGCAAGAAGTAAAAGCAGACAGGAAAGAAAATGGCGATTTGTTTAGAAACTAAACATTTAGACGTCTACTACGGTGATTTCAAAGTCCGTAGAGGATGTAAATATGACGATAGAAACCCAAACGGTAACTTCCCTGATTGGGCCGTCTGGGTGTGGTAAATCCACGGTACTGCGCACTTTGAATCGGATGCATGAAGTTACTCCCGGAGGGCGCATCGAGGGCGAAGTGCTCCTGAATGGCGATAACCTCTATGGCAAGGACGTAGACCCGGTAGAGGTACGGCGGATGATCGGGATGGTGTTCCAGCGTCCGAATCCCTTCCCCACTATGTCGATTAAGAACAACGTGCTCGCCGGATTGCACCTGAATCGGGTGAAAATCAGTAAAGACGAGGGCGAGCAGATAGTAGAAGAATCCCTAAAAGGCGCGAACCTGTGGGAAGAAGTCAAAGATCGCCTAGATAAGCCCGGCGCTTCCCTCTCTGGGGGTCAGCAGCAACGCCTGTGTATTGCGCGGGCGATTGCGGTTAAACCCGAAGTGCTGTTGATGGATGAGCCTTGCTCGGCGCTCGACCCCATCTCTACTTTGGCAATCGAGGACTTGATTGCGCAGCTAAAAGCAACTTATACGATTGTGATTGTCACCCACAATATGCAGCAGGCGGCGCGAATCTCTGACCAGACCGCGTTCTTCAACATTTCCGGGCCGCGCCAACCCGGAAAACTGGTCGAAATAGGGCCCACCGAATCCGTCTTCCTCACCCCTCACGAAAAAGTTACCGAAAACTATATTGCGGGGCGTTTCGGATAGGACGAGCCCTGGGGTTTACGCATCGAAGTAACTATTGGATTGAGCAAAAAGATGAGCGCTATCCACGGTAAACAGTACTTTAACTAAGAAAAGAAAATTAGATTGTCAGATAAAGAGAGCCCTAAAATAAAAAGCATGGAGAGCGCAAACGCCCAGGCAGGTTGGGATGATTCCGGTTGGCGCGTAGAGGATTTATCTTCAATCCTTGATGCTTTACCGGAAGCCTCAGTGGTGCTGGAACCAGATAACTCCTTTGCGTACGTATCCCAACTGGCGCGCCTTATCCCCCTATTTCACAATGGGGTTATCGAATATGCGCAGCTACTAGCGCAGATAGAAGAGGCGCGCCAGAGCGGAAGAATCGTTGAACAAGACTACGATTTGGTACATCCCGATGCGGCCGTCCCCTGGTCGGTCAGGGTGCGAGTGGCTCCCATATCTTCGCGGCACACCCTAGTTTTGCTAGAGGACCGCACCTGCGTCCTCCAAGCTGATGCTACCCGTCGCGAATTCGTAGTTAATGCTTCCCATGAACTAAAAACCCCGGTGGGAGCGATTTCCTTGCTGGCAGAAACCATTCACGATAACGCCGACGATGTGCAGGCAGTCGAGACTTTTTCCACCCAGCTAGTTAAAGAATCACGGCGACTAACCAAACTGGTTTACGAAATTATTTCCTTAGCGCGCCTGCAAGATGGGCGCTTGCCAGCTAAACCACGTTCAATGTTGGCAATCGAAGCTATAAACGATGCTCTCGACCAGGTGCGTACCGCAGCCGAGGACTCAAATATCGCTTTGAACACCCATTTTCCGCAAGGAGAAGACATTCTAGTTCATGCCGACTTAGAGCTACTGACTTCTGCCCTGCAGAACCTGTTGGAAAACGCGATTCGCTATTCCAATCCCGGCGGACAGGTAGATGTCACCCTGCGCGAAAACGACAATGTGGTTATCGAAGTCGCTGATAACGGGATAGGGATATCTGAAGAAGACCAAAAACGAATTTTTGAACGCTTCTACCGGGTAGACCCAGCCCGTTCCCGCTCGACTGGCGGAACCGGCTTAGGGCTGTCAATCGTAAAACACGTAGTTTCGGATTTGAACGGCTCTATTCACGTGAATTCGAAACCGGGGGAGGCGCAACTTTCGTTATCACCTTGCCTCGCCACACCCCCAAGGACACGCAAGTTAATCAGATAGCGCTCACAAAGGAAGAGTAATGACCACGATACTAGTAGTTGAGGACGAGGAAGCCTACCGCAGCCCTCTCGAATACTCCCTCAAACGTGAGGGTTACGAGGTAATCGGGGTAGGCCGATGGCGACCAGGCACTATCGGCGGTAAAAACCAACCATATCGACCTGATTCTATTGGATTTGATGCTCCCAGGGATTCCTGGAACCGAGGTTTGCCGCCAGGTGCGTGAAAACTACGACACCCCCATCATTATGGTTACCGCTAAAGATGACGTGGTTGATGTGGTTATCGGTTTGGAACTGGGCGCAGATGATTACGTGACTAAGCCCTATCGTTTCCGCGAACTCCTGGCGCGAATCACCGCAGTTTTACGCCGCACTCAAGATGTTCCCGAAATCGGAAACATATTAGAGGTTGGCCCCATCACCATGGATGTTGATCGCCACGAAGTGCGGGTACATGGGGAACTAAAAGAGCTACCACTACGCGAGTTTGAACTGTTGGAGTATTTTTTGCGTAACCCTGAACGAGTGCTCACTCGCGGACAGGTCATGGACAGGGTGTGGGGTGAAAACTGGTTCGGTGACCCCAAAACCCTGGATGTGCACGTTAAGAGGTTACGCTCCAAGATTGAGGACGACCCGCACTCGCCCAAGATTATCGTGACGGTGCGCGGGCTCGGCTACCGGATTGTAAATCCAAATAAATAGTCCTACCTCAAGGTCTTTGCGCGCGCTTTCCTAAAAACCCCCATGCACGTCCTCCTGAATTTTGCGTTAGGCGCGCCGAAAGTAAAAAAGTGACTTTCCCCCGAAAACTGGGTTAAAGCCGTAAAATGTGGGTTTTTGGGGCTTTCACGGTAGAATAGAGCTAGTGAGCGCCAGATTTTCGGCGTGAATGCCCTGGGGCAGACGGTGCCCAACGGCTGGAAATATCCGGCTCGGGGCCAGCGAACTAGATCAAGGAGATCCAGCAGGTGGCTGATCTGGGTGACCAACAAGTCCAGCATGAATATGGCGCGGACGACATCACAGTTTTAGAGGGGCTAGAAGCAGTACGTAAGCGTCCCGGCATGTATATCGGTTCTACATCAGCCAGAGGCCTTCATCATCTGGTTTATGAAGTAGTGGACAACAGTATTGATGAAGCGCTGGCCGGATACTGCACCCATATTGAAGTATCTCTGGATGAAGACGGCAGCTGCACAGTCGTCGACAACGGCCGCGGAATTCCCACCGATATGCACGAAACCGGAAAACCAGCCATGGAAGTTGTCCTCACCGTTCTCCATGCCGGAGGTAAATTCGGAGGGGAAGGATACCCCATTTCCGGCGGTCTCCACGGAGTCGGCATTTCTGTTGTGAACGCCTTGTCCGAATGGACACGTGTATCTGTACGGAGAGACGGCCATATTTATCAAATGGCTTTTTCCCGCGGCCAGACCACACAGCCGATGACCGTTATGGGAACGGCCGCTGATACGGGGACAACGGTTTCATTTAAGCCGGATCCCGAAATTTTTGATGAAGTTATTTTCTCCTATGATACACTCCGTTCCCGTATGAGAGAACTCGCGTTTCTGACAAGGGCCTTACTATTACTCTCACCGACAACAGAGAAGACAGCAAAAGCAGGAGATTTTCCATTATGCCGGCGG
>ENA-OQIF01000401-OQIF01000401.1-human-gut-metagenome-genome-assembly--contig:-NODE-401-length-17736-cov-2.110852_pt1 | contig 17736 bp, 19 predicted proteins | sample MGYA00242574_ERZ504738 | MGnify/ENA primary metagenome ERZ504738 (study PRJEB26092, sample SAMD00036437) | human gut metagenome | host: Homo sapiens | study: EMG produced TPA metagenomics assembly of...
ATCACCAGCAGTTTCCCGGATTTAATCTGGGTGTTTAGGTGGGTAATATCTTTATTATTTAGCGGAGTGCGCATACCTGCATACTAGCGTTTTTGCTGCGTTCACGCGCGTAGGTTACTACCGCAGTACCCAGCCAAATACACAGCAAAGAGCTTCCAGTGAGCCAAATATCGCGCTGCCCTCCAGTCTTCGCTAAGTCCGGAGGACTAGCCGGGATAGAGGGAGCAGAATCGGGGGTGTTTTCTGGAGGTTTACTGCTTTGAGCTGCTGGTTCTGTATTTTGAGGAGTCTGGGTAGGAGCAGACGAGATACTTGCTGGCGGGGCAGAACTACTAACGGGTTTATCGATAGGGGCTTCCTTAAAAACTCAAGGAAGCGCTGGGGGTAGGGTCTACGGCAAAAGCAGAGGACGTGAAAAACTATAGGGAGGAAAGCCGCAGCGGCTACCGCTACTGCCGAACGCTGCCACGACCTCATTGACTACTCTTTCTCCCATTTGCCAGCCACTTTAGTTAAAAGATTAGCATTATCTCAGGTGGGAGTTAAACTTATTTCCTATTTTTTTGCGAAAAGATATCGATTACGACCAGTAAGGTCGCGCCGCGTCCTCGCCTTAGAAAATCCGATACCGGTGGCATAGCTATTAAGCTGTTCCCCTTGGCTAGGGTCATGTTCCATTGCCAATACTCCCCCGGGCCTTAGCAATCGAAAAGCCTGTTTCACGGTTCGGGTGGGAATCAGCAACCCGTTTTCTCCCCCACCCCACAGGGCTAGCGGGGGGTCACGGAGAGCTTCAGGCTGGTCTATAGCTCCCTCAGGTACATAGGGCGGGTTGGATACGATGAGGTCAAAGCGTCCAGCTTGCTTTGCCCACAACTGCTCATCAGCTACATCTGCACAGGTAATCTGGATTCGTTCGCCCTGTCGGGGATAGCGGTTGAGATTCTTTTTTGCCACCCCTAACGCTTTTTCACTAATCTCGACCATGAACACTCGACAGGAGGGAAGCGCGTGCGCGAGAGCAAGGGCAATCGCGCCAGACCCAGCACAAAGATCGGCGACCAGCTGCGCGCCTTGAGCCGCCTCGGTTTGTAACGCCAGTTCCACCAGATACTCGGTTTCGGGGCGCACGATGAAAGCATCGGGGCTAGAAAATAGGCAGAAAGACCAAAATACATTCTTTTAATAGATGTTGTAAAGGTTCATGATTGCAGCGCCGTAAAACCAGGTCGCGAAAGGTTCTCGTTTGCGAAACCGTTAATTTTTCGGGCGCAAATAGATATCCTTAGCCTGACAAACGGCACAGTACAATCGTTGAATTTCTTGAGCCGGAACTATTTGAGCCTGAATATAGCGACTGCGCGCCCAACTATAGGCTTGTTCGCGGGTGAGGACGTCCTCTTGGTTCACGGGAAATAATAGCCAATCCTATTTGTCGTCCGATTTTCCGGATAACTTGGCGAGTCGATGCTCTTCATCAAGTTTAATTGCGGAGTCAATCACTGGTTGCAACTGTCCGTTCAGTACCTGGTCGAGGTTATATGCCTTGTAACCAGTGCGATGATCTGCGATTCGGTTTTCTGGGAAATTGTAGGTGCGGATACGTTCAGAGCGATCAACGGTACGCACCTGGGAATGTCGCTGCTCGGCGGCTTCGGCTTCCCTTTTGGCATCCTCTTCTGCTTTCAGGCGCGCCCGGAGCACCCGGAATGCAGCCTCCCGGTTTTGGATTTGAGACTTTTCGTTCTGCATACTGACAACGATTCCGGTGGGGATATGGGTTAGACGAACCGCAGAATCGGTAGTATTAACCGACTGTCCACCAGGACCAGAGGAGCGGAACACATCTACCCGCACATCATTTGGATCAATCTCAACTTCACCGGTATCTTCTGCCTCGGGCATAACAAGCACTCCTGCCGCTGAAGTGTGGATTCTACCCTGAGACTCAGTAACCGGCACTCGTTGAACCCGGTGAACCCCACCCTCGTATTTCAGATTTGCCCAAACTCCATCCTCGGGAGCAACATTCCCCTTGGCTTTAATCGCGATTTGGGCATCCTTAATCCCACCCAGGTCATTCAAAGTAGAGTCCATAACCTGCACAGTCCAGCCTTTATCTTCGGCGTAGCGCTCATACATTCGCAGTAAATCTCCCGCGAATAGGGCGGATTCATCCCCGCCCGCCCCGGCTTTAATCTCCATAATCACATCCCGAGCATCATCGGGGTCGCGCGGAGCCAGAATCTTACGTAATTTGTCGAGGGCTCTTTCTTGAGCTGCTTGCACAAGGGGAAGCTCCTCAGCGAATTCGGGGTCTTCCTTAGCTAATTCTTTAGCGGCTTGCAGGTCTTCTTCCGCGTCTTTCCAAGCCGTATAGGCTTTAGCGATTTGGGATAGTTGCGCGTGCCTACGTCCAATCTTGCGGGCTTTAGCCTGGTCTCGCGCCACGCTGGGATCACCCATTTTCATTTCTAACTCAGTTTTTTCAGTAATCAGCGCTTCAATAGCTTCCTGATCTACAGGTGATGACACGGGTACTCCTAGGTTTTCAATAATGACCAATTCCCAGTCTACGTTCTTGCGCGCCAGGAATAAACTACAAGCTAGCTTTCAAGGGTAGGCAATCAGTTTCAAGTTCGGGTACTTACCATAGCTAACTCTTAGCGAGTCAGATAAACGATTACTGATAATCGCTGCATTTGCAAGGATAGAGCTAGCTATTCGCAAGCTAGCAAAACTCTTCGGACGGTATCTGAAAGATGTAGTAGATACCAAAAGGTGTGGTCGATTAGTAATCGACCACACCTTTGATTAAAACTTATTTGTTGCGGTTGCGTTTTCCGTAACGAGCCTCGAAGCGGGCTACCCGTCCTCCGGTATCCATAATCTTTTGCTTACCGGTGTAGAACGGATGGCAAGCCGAGCACACATCTACCCTCATAACACCAGAGGTAATAGTGGAACGGGTTTCAAAACTGTTTCCACAGGTACAAGTGACCGTGGTGGGGACATATTCGGGATGGATTCCCCTGCTTCATGATTTCTCCTTGGATTCTAAGAGCCCCGGGTCCAAATGTGGGTTACAAACGGTGAACCGGAACCGGATTAGATTATGCCACCTTTCACGCCGATAATGCCAGCTAGAAGAACAAAATGTGTCCGGGGCTACCTTTCAGCGTTTCCCTATCTGCGCCATGTTCGTTATCCGAAAAAATTTTCTTATAACAATCTCATAACAAGAGATGGTCTTGACCAAGGTTACCGCAGGTCAAGCGGGTAGGAATACCTATTTACCTGCACTGTGAGCATACTTACCTAACCTTGAGGTAGCGAACCTAATAATCACAGTTAGGATAAAGATGTTGTTTTGATTAGCCAGTTTGGAAGCATCGGTATAAATGTCTAAGAAAGCAAAAATCTCAATCGGTATTGTCATTGGCGTGCTAGTGGCATTGATTGCAGCCTTTGCAATCTACGTCTCTTACTACGCTGTGGGGAAAAAGGCTCTCCCCGGCACCACCGTGGGGGAAGTTAAAGTATCAGGAATGACTGCTGCCCAAATTCAGCGGCAGCTAGAAAAACCCAAACCAGCGGTAAAGCCACCTTCTCCGGCAAGGGAATCCAACAAGTATCTTTTACTCCCCAAGAAATCGGCTACCGGGTTAGCGCTGCTTCCACCGCTGAAAACGCTACTGCTCGCAGCAGTGTTTTTGACTATGTGAGCAGCCTATTTACTTCCCGGAAGCTACCAATTGCTCACACCGTAGATCCCGCCATTACCAATGCCCTATCGCAAGAAATATCAAAATCAATAAAAGATGCTAAACCGGCTACCGAGCCCAGCGTAAAAGTTAATAAAGACGGAACCGGATTTGAGACGGTTGCCGGAAAGGACGGTTTCGGAGCAGACACTAAAGCACTGCTAACCGCTGCCGAAAAAGTAATGAATACCCAAAAAGATCAGGCTATAGAGATAAGCGTGGGGGCAGTCAAACCACTAGCCGACCTGGAAACCGCTCAAAAGCTAGCTGAACTTGCTACCAAAAACCTGCAAACCAAAGTGGCTATTAAAGCCGGAGACAAAGAAATAACTGCTGACCAAAAAACCAAAATTAGCTTCACTCAAATCCCCCCCGTAAGCAAAAACGCTAAGCTGCAGGCAAATGAGAAAGCGGTGAACGAGTGGGTAGAGGCGAATAAGAAAGCCGTTGAAGTCAAGAAAGTTGATGGAAAACGTTTCGTTAATAGTGGCGGTAAAGTACTAAAAACCGAGGTAGAAGCAAAAGATGGGGTTACGGTAAGTAATATCGATAAAGTAGCCCAGGAAATCTCCAATAAATTCCCAAATGGGATTGACAGTTCTCCCTCATATGAAACCAAAGTTGAGAAAGCTACTACCAAGGATAAAACCGTTGCTGATGGCGCAGAAAAGTTAGCCTATATGGCAGCTCCCGGTGAAAAGTGGATTGATGTAAATCTTTCAAATTACACGGTCACCGGATACGAGGGAGCTACTGTAACTAAAGGACCGGTATCTATGGTTCCTGGCGCTCCCGCTACCCCAACTATTCAGGGTACCTTTGCTATTGACCGCAAGTATCGTTCTAAACCATGCGCGGTTTTAACATTGACGGAACCCCGTACACTACCCCGAATGTACCCTACGCAATGTATTTTTCTAGGAGGATACGCCCTGCACGGCGCTCCTTGGCGTGGCTCTTTTGGGTGGGGTGGTCCTGGTGGATCCCACGGCTGTGTAAATATGCCGGTATCAGCAGCCGGTCAGTTCTATAACTGGGCTCCGCTAGGTACTGTGGTTGTTTCTCACCGCTAACCAGCGGTCTGGATAAACCCTCAGGCGAAAGCACAAAATCCCCTCTAACCTGGGTATCCCCTAAAATCTAGCTACTGCTACTACTGCTAGGGGAAACTACCTACCCTAGTTAGATAGCAGCCGGGAAATAATCTGGTTTCCGCTGGCACGCAGCCCGTCGTGGTGCAAATCCTCTTTCTCCAAGATATTTGCTCCCATAACTCTGCCGGTATTTAGCGATAGGGCGCGGGGAACGAAAATGTCGTCCCGGTAAACCACTGCATGTATCGGAACTTGGTTTTCCGCCAATTTCTGCGGGTCATAGAGTACCGGCCACTCGGTTTCCGCCGCCAAATCATCTGCCAGTTCCGCTAGGGACTTGAGCGCAGGATCGCGGGTAAACACCCAGCTACCAAAATGTTCCCCAGTAAGGTAATAGGGTTGAGACTTATCGAGGGGATCGGAATCTTGGGCAAATCCGGGAGCCTTTTCGCGAATCCGATCTGCCGCCCAGGCAGTGGGTTCCACTTCGCTTTGTTCAACCGCGTTCCCGTAAATAGTTTCATGCAAGAGGGCGTAGAGGGGGATCCAGAGCAAAACTGACTCGTCCTCCTACCTGTCCTAAAAATTCTTGGGTGAGGTGACGTTTACCCCCAATCTGCACAAACGGCGCCTCGAACAGGTAGCGCAGATTTTCCAGGCCAAGCGTGCGTCCCAGCTCCAGACCTACCTGTCTAATCCGATTGGGGGTCAGTTTTTCTCCATTAGGTAGGTATTCATCGTGTTCTAGCACGTGGGCACAGGTTTGCCGAACCGCTTCTTCCATACCGGGCAGGGCGTAGAACTCTTGGCAACGCCGGGCGGTGGCCGCGAAAGTTTGCTCGTAAATCCGGTTTACCTTGGTCAGCCCCGGCAGCCCCCCGGTGATATAGGCTTTTTCGATGGCCTCGGGAAAGCGAGACAGATAGGCGGTAATAATAAAGCCCCCGAAACTTTGCCCCATCACCGTCCATTTCTTTATCCCTAGAGCGCGGCGCAGTGCTTCGGCGTCCCCTACAATCTGGTCGGCGCGCATCAGTCGCAACCAGGCTCCGGCGCGGTTTCCTAGAGCAGGAATAGTGACATTATCGAGCGGGGTGGAGCGCCCAGTTCCCCGCTGGTCAAGCATGATTATCCGATATTTTTCCAGGGCAGCGCCGAACCAGGGAGCAGACCAGTCTGCCGGACGAGAGCCTTTACACCCCGGGCCGCCTTGGAAATAAATCAGATAGGGACGGTTTTCGTCATCATCCAGGGCGATTTCGCGGGCATAGATTTCGATATTGGTTTGCTTGATTTCCGCATCGACCCAGGGAGGCAGGAACTGGCTGTCTGGTGTCGAAATATCAAAGTTTCCCTGCGCTTTTGGCCGGGGTTGTTCGCCGGGAGTAACCGCAAAAAGCTCGCTCTGTACCCCGGTGTCCTGGGTATGCGCCCCTCGTTCCAGGTTTACCACCGGATTTTTCGCCGAGTCCGGGAACAGGTTTAACGCTACTTCCGGGTGGTAGAGAGGAACCGTGAGGACGTGTTCGCGGATTAGGTAACGTCCCTGACGATATTCTTTGGGGTTAGGATTTTGCTCTAATTTCGGGTAGAGAGGGCGCGCGAGGGCAGCTGCCGGAGCGGCAGGTTTTTGCTGACCGTTAGTTTCGCGGCAACCTTTCATCTTCCGCTCTTGTATGAAACTATCTGCGCTACCACCTGCGGTATCGGGAGCTATCCCACTGGCATTCTCCTTGCTGGTATTCCAGCCTGGCCCAAAATCCGCCTCCCGAGGAGTCCCCACCTGGTATGCCTTTGCAATCGCCTGGGCATGAGAGTCTGCCTGTTCATTGAGGGGATGCCCGGCGTGCCCCTTTACCCATTCGAAGCTAACTTTCCCCTTCTGGCTGGGTCAGATAGTAACTGATCTAGGCGTTTGACCAGTTCCAGGTTGGCTACCGGTTTGCCACCGCCAGTTTTCCACCCCTTTTTCTTCCAGCCGAACCGCCATTTCGTCAAAATATTAATCACGTACTGGGAGTCCGCCTGGATCAATAAATCATCATTCATACCCGCAGTTTCGGTCAGTAAATCGGCTACTGCCATCAGTTCTGCCTGATTATTAGTTCCGAGCGTGAAACCACCAGCACGCCAACAATCAGGAGACAGATACCAACACCAGCCGCCTGCACCGGGATTTCCGAGGGAGGAACCATCTGTTGCTGCGATAATCATCTTCGCTCTCCTAACTGCACACCTGGAAAATTAATATAACCTGGGGACGCCTCCCGGCGTCCCCAGGTTATCAGTACACAATCAGATTAACCGCTACGGCAAAGCATTTATTAGTTAGCCCGATGCTGCATTCACCGCCTCTAAAACTCGCGATTACCTAGGCGCTATCCCCGACTTAGCAGCCTAGTGCCAGAAATGGCGAGTACCGGTCAAGTACAAAGTTACGCCGGCTTCTTGACAGGCTTTGATAGTGTCTTCGTCGCGAATCGATCCACCGGGCTGCACAATGGCTTTCACCCCTGCCTCAATCAGGGATTGCGGACCATCAGCGAAGGGGAAGAACGCATCGGAGGCAGCCACCGAGCCGCGTGCCCGCTCGGGGGCAGCTTCACCTTCCGGCGCCTGCCCCAAAGTATTTGCCCGTTGAATCGCCAGAGCACAAGAATCTACTCGGTTCACTTGCCCCATCCCGATACCGACAGTGGCCTGTTCTTTTGCCAGCAAAATGGCATTTGACTTCACCGCCCGCACTGCTTTCCAGGCAAAAGCTAAATCTGCCAGAGTGGCTTCATCAGCTGCTGCGCCCGCCGCTAAAGTCCAGTTTTCCGGATTATCGCCCTCGGCCTGCAAGCGGTCGCGAGTTTGCGCCAACATTCCCCCACTGATCTGGCGGAATTCCCACTCCACCGGGGTGTCAGCGTCAATCCGCAAAATCCGCAGATTCTTCTTGGTCTGCAGTAGCTTTAAGGCTTCCTCTTCGTATTCAGGGGCAATAATTACTTCAGTGAAAATCGGTTTCACCTGCTGCGCCATCTGCAAAGTAACCTCACGGTTACAGGCAATCACTCCACCATAGGCCGATAGCGGGTCGCAGCCGTGCGCCAATAAGTGCGCCTTCGCTACGTCCTCGGCAACTGCAATCCCGCAGGGGTTAGCATGTTTGATTACCGCCACGCAAGGCTCGCTATGGTCGGTGGCCGCGCGCCAAGCCGCATCGGCGTCAGTGTAGTTGTTGTAGCTCATAGGTTTGCCGCCTAGCTGCTCTGCCTGCGCCAGGCCGCCCTCTTCATCGGTGAAGCGGTAGACGGCGGCCTCTTGATGCGGATTTTCCCCATAGCGCAAGCTGTGTAGTTCCTTTAGCTGCGGTTTCCACTGTTCTAAGTTAGGCAGGGCGCTGCCAGCGGTAGCTTCATCCTCGCCCTTTAGTTGCTTCGCAAACCAGGAAGAAATCTGGGTGTCATAAATGGCGGTGTGGTTGAAAGCCATAGCTGCGAGTTCGCGACGCTCCGCAGCAGTGAAGCCTCCGCGCTGTAGGGCAGCAGCTAAATCGTCATAGGAACTGGGATCGACAATCACCGCTACATCGGCGTGATTCTTGGCGGCCGCCCGAATCATTGACGGCCCCCCGATATCAATTTTTTCGATACAATCAGCGAACCCGGCACCGGAAGCTACTGTGTCGGCGAAGGGATAAAGATTGCAAACCACAAGGTCAATCGGGGTTACTTTTAGTTCTTCTAGCTGGGAAACGTGGGCAGGTAGCTCCCGGTTAGCCAAAATCCCAGCATGAATCAGAGGGTGCAGGGTTTTTACCCGCCCATCGAGGCATTCGGGAAACCCGGTTACCTGGGAAACTTCGGTTACCGCTACCCCGGCAGCGGCAATCACTTGAGCAGTAGAACCGGTGGAAATAATTTCAACCCCAGCTGCCTGTAGGTTTTTCGCCAGTTTATCGAGGCCGGTTTTTATCATAGACGCTGACCAGAGCACGTTTAATGGGTTTTATTTCGCTCATGACGTGGGAATCCTTTTGTTGCATTCTTTGTCCAGCCCAGGCGAGCGACTGTCCTTTTACGTTCCCCAGTGGTTATCCACTTTTTTCGCCAGTCACGTTAAAACCAGTCTACCCTGCTGGCTTCGGTGGCGAAAGTTAGTCTTGGTCGGGAATTTCGATGGCTTGGGTGGAAGTGTCGTCCGCACCGCGCCGCGGTTTGCCCGCACGCAAGCGGCCTCGTTTGAAAACTGAACGTTTTATTACTGGCCGCGTCAATTCTGCTTCCGGGAGGCGCTGGGCAGAAGATTTAATTTTTCCAATTCCCGCTGTTCTTTCGCAATAACTTCATCGGTTTTGCGCTCTGCCCAATCGGTGGCCAGGTCTTTTATTTCCTCGGTATCTACCGGCAGGGCTCCCCTAGAGCGCGCAAAACTTTTCTTCCGGGCTCTGCCGCGGGGCAGCTGGCTTAGCCACATGGTCAGCTTGCGATTTTTCGGTAGTTTCGAGGGCGTCCTCGCTGTCTTTACCGACAGCTTCAGTCTTTTTACCCGACTTGGCTTCGCTATCATTTCCTTCACCAGCGGGGACAGTTTCCGAATCTGTCATCGGAAGCTCTGACGGTGGCGCTACTTGTTCAGTTTCCGTCACCTCATTCGCACCTGAGGGCACTTCCTGCGCCTCACTATCTCCGGTCGCCTGCGGCTTCGCGGAACTATCCTCTCCGCCTGTTTCCTGCGTATCGGCTTCCGCGTCCTCATCCGTAACCGTGCCCTCGGCGCTCAGAGGATTTCGGGAGTGCAGTTCTTTCGCTTTTTCCTTCGCTGCTGCTATCCCTTGGCGACTAACGCGCAAACTCGCCCTCCTCGCCCTAAAGAAATTATCTGCCAGGTAGGCACGAGCACGAGGGTGCAAAACCACTCCTACCAGTACTATCGGCAACCAAACTAGGATAAATCCCATAGCGGCAGTAGCCAGCGGTTGCGCCCCCCAAACCGACATTCTCCCCGTTCCTATAGACCCGGAAGCTAGGAAACAGAACCAAGCGGTGAGCACTGTAAAAGAAAGCGCCCCAACCAGGAAAGACGCTATATGAGAAAAGAAATCAACCCGCGCCATCGAGGTGTAAAGCCCATATCCAACTACGAGACTACCCGCTACGATTAGCGCCAACACCCAGTATCCGGGAGTTTGATTTGGCAGCGCCCCCAAAATAGGGACTGCCGGAATCGGCCCGGACTTTCACCTGAGTGAGAGAGCGGACAGTACCAGTCCCCTGCGCAAAAACCCGGACCTAACACCCCAGGTCCAGCGTCCCAAGTTTGCACAGTAGGCAGATACAGCAATTGCGCCAGCCAAATCAAAATCCCTGCCCCCTAGGGAAACTCCGTAAAGGTCATAGATTTTATCAACCGCCGAAAAATGCGAAAACACTTGAGTGAGCACCAGAATCAAGGTGATGAAACCGAAGAACACAACACTTTCCAGCCACTGCGAACTCCGGACACCACCCAACCGGGAACCGTCCAAGTGCTACTGGCGCCGTCCCAGCTGCGCTCGTCCCGATCAATTCCCAGACGGCGGTTTTCTAAATCTTGGCTATATGCGTAATCGGGATTGACAAGGCGCGCCCGCAAGGCTCGGCTTTGCGCATTCAAATAATCTAAACGGTATTTCAGACGCGATTTAAAGTTACGCAACGCAGGTTTAACTTCTTTAGGGCGCTGCTCTCGGTCAAAAAGATAAAAAGCATAGCCGACAACTATAAAACCATGAAGCAGTGCCCAAAAGAACAGTTCACCCAGGCTATAGGCTCCTCGCACCACCAAACCCACCAGGGTAGCTACCAGTGCTTGCGCGAAAGGATATACCCAGAGGATAGTTTTACTTTCGAGGACGAGACGGTGCGCGAGATGCGCCCCCAACCATAGGTACGCAATCCACAAACCGAGGGGTATAAGCGACATGGTTGCCGCTTTCCCTAGAGTGAAATGCAAGGGAGTAGCGAACCCTAAAGCCCAAATACTAGAACCCACCGCCAAGGAATCTGTCCAGACAATATCTACTATCCACGGATTTGAAGAGGTAGAAAAATAAACTCCCGCGCAGCAAGCCAAGATAATAATCCAAGGAAAAACGCAGGTGATGAGGGCAGCTGCCACCATACGGGTAATTCCCGGTTGAATCCTAACCGTGAAGGTGCGTCGAGTTTTTTGCGAGGTAGCAACACCCTTTTCCCCCGCCTCTGCCTTTAGCGGCCGTTTTGGATTCTTGGGCTTAATCGTGGAGGTACGGGTAGACCCTTTCCCCGCACCCGCAGGTTGCCGAAGAAATTTTTGAAAATTTAAACGCCGCACCATCTCTACTATTGTCCACTTTTTCAAAGAAATACCGCTTAGGCACACCGCATATAGTAGCTGAGAATCCAAAATCGGTCAGGGAGATACCGCTAGGTCGCCCTCCCCCACAGAGTTTTTTTAGGTAGGAGAATCCGGCTATCGGATGCCCATATCTTAGCTAACCGGCAGATAGCAGGTTTGCTGCTAGTGGAGCGCGTTGAATGCTTCCCGCACCAACTGGGCAGTTTGAGAGGGAGTCTTGCCAACTTTGACGCCCTGAGCTTCCAGAGCTTCCTTCTTCGCCTGGGCAGTGCCTGCCGAACCGGACACGATAGCTCCTGCGTGCCCCATGGTTTTACCTTTAGGAGCAGTAAAGCCCGCTACATAAGCGATTACCGGCTTGGTGACATTAGCGGCGATATAGTCGGCGGCGCGTTCTTCCGCGTCCCCTCCGATTTCACCAATCATTACGATTACCTTGGTGTCGGGGTCATTTTCAAACGCCTTTAGCGCGTCAATATGGGTAGTACCAACCACTGGATCACCGCCGATCCCCATACAGGTGGTGAAGCCAATATCGCGCAGCTCAAACATCATTTGATAGGTCAAAGTACCGGACTTGGATACCAATCCGATAGGGCCGGAGCCAGTGATATCGGCCGGGGTAATGCCCACATTGGACTGTCCCGGCGTAATAATGCCCGGACAGTTCGGACCGATAATCCGGCATCCCTTCTCCAGGGCGGCATTTACGAACTCGGTGGAATCCTGTACCGGAATCCCCTCGGTAATCACCACGATCAGCGGCATCCCGGCCTCTACGGCTTCTAGTACCGCGCCTTTAGCGAAACGCGGGGGAACGAACACTACCGAAACATTCGCGCCCTCTTTTTCGATGGCTTCTTTCACGGTGCCAAATACGGGCACCGAAACTGTTCCGGCTTTTACGCCCCGTTTTTTGGCGACCTCACCCAGGGGAACAATATCGAAATCAACCGTTTGCCCTGCTTTCTTGGGGTTAGTTCCCCCTACCACATTAGTTCCAGCTCCTAGCATCAGCCGGGTGTGTTTACGCCCCTCCGAACCGGTCATACCCTGTACGACAACCCGGGCTGCGGAATCAAGAAATACTGACATATTTGCTTCTCCTTATGCTTTTACCGATTCTTAACAGCCAGCAGCGAGTTTAGCTGCCTGGGCGGCGCCAGCATCCATAGTTTCCACCATGGTCACCTGCTCTAGGTTCGCTTCCTCTAAAATCTTGCGACCGGCCTCTACTGAGTTGCCGTCTAAGCGCACCACCAGTGGCTTAGTGGCTTTATCGCCCAAGATTTCGATTGCTTTCACAATCCCGGTAGCCACCTGGTCACAGGCAGTTATCCCGCCGAATACATTTACAAATACCGACTTGACCTGAGGGTCGCTGAGAATCACGTCCAGTCCATCAGCCATTACCTGCGCGGAGGCTCCGCCCCCAATATCCAGGAAGTTTGCTGGTTTCACCCCGTATTCTTCACCGGCATAGGCCACTACGTCCAGGGTGGACATCACCAGACCAGCGCCATTACCGATGATTCCCACTTGCCCATCTAGGTGGACATAGTTCAAGCCTTTTTCTTTAGCCTGGGCTTCCAAAGGATTTTCTGTGCGTTTATCTAGCAGTTCTTCATGAGCGGGATGACGGAAATGGGCATTATCGTCCAGGGTCACTTTTCCATCTAAAGCGATTATTTCGCCCTCTACCGTAGAGACCAGGGGGTTTACTTCTACTAGAGTAGCGTCCTCGCCCTGATATACGTTCCAGAGCCCTTTAAGCACCGCGGTGGCTTTAGAGATGAGTTCCTCGTCCTCGAAACCGGCTTCTTTGAGGATACTGCGCGCTACCGTCTCGTCGATTCCGGTGGCTGACAGAGGTACTTTCGCTAAAGCATCCGGACGTTCCTTGGCTAACTGCTCGATCTCCATCCCTCCCTCTTTGGAGCACATGGCGAGGTGGCGGCGGTTAGAGCGGTCAAGCAGAATCGAGAAATAATATTCGCAGGCAATATCGGCGCCAGCTGCGATTAGTACCTGACGCACAGTGTGACCTTTAATGTTCATCCCCAAGATTTTTTCGGCTTTTTCACGCGCCTCCTGAGGAGTGCGAGCAAGTTTAACCCCGCCAGCCTTTCCACGACCACCCGTCTTTACCTGCGCTTTTACCACCATTAGGGGGTGAGCGAGTTTTTCGGCAGCTTTTTGAGCTTCTTCGGGGGTTTCGACCACGATTCCAGGTAGTACGGGAACCCCGTATGCTTCGAAAAGATTGCGAGCCTGATATTCATAAAGATCCACTTGCATGTCCTCTCATCAAGTACCTCGACATCAAGATATAGGACTATAGTACCAAAGAGTTCGATAGCTTTTGCTGGGATAGGCGACTCCAGATTTAAGAGTTAATAGCATCAACCGTTTAAATTAGGGGAACTAGAAGAACCCCCAAGGTTTCCTACCGAGACTACAGGGTCAAAACCTTCAAGTTAGTCAGCTCAGGGATTTTGGGAACCGTGGTCATAGAGACACCCCACCAAGGCCCACCTCTCAGACAATCCGGCGAGATTATTGCCGTAAATATTGTCGAGTTGTTTCTGACAAAAGTAAAGGATAATCACCGGTCTTTTACATAGTCGTCCTGTAGGGCGACTAGCTGTTCGCAAAGGATTTCCGGTAGTTCAATTTGTTTCTCAAAAGCGAGTGAAACAATAAAATCCAGATCCTCACCCTCACCGTATTCATAATCTTCTATCAATTGTTGCACTGCGGGATTAGCGGTTTTTTCGAGGTGACGCCGCAGCTTTTTATATAGCCCTAGGTAGGTTGGCACGAAATAATCCTATCTTTAGCAATGCTTATATTTATCGCTTCCCGATAAAGATGTGCATCTGTCTAAAGAGAAAACTTTCCGGTGCTAGGAGTAAATTCTTTAACCGCGAGGACTATCGATTAATCGTATTCCGGGAGACTATCTAACGCCGCCTTCCAGTCAGCGATTTTTTGGGGCACTCCTGGCTCATCTCCAAGAAACAGGTCAGTAAAGAACAGGATGGAATCGACGAAACCAGCCCCATCGCACTTTTCGTGACTGTCCAGAAGGGCTATTTGCTTAGGGGTAGCACGAGCTTCGAAGAAAGCACGCGAAGTAGCGTAGAACTCATCGTAGGTCATAATAAATCCACAAAAAAGCTGGCAAGCGTCACAGTACCGCTCAGCATAACATTTATAACTGCAGACTAAAGAACCATCCCCGCAGGTGCAGGGCATTTCGTCGGTTTACGATTTTCTGCACGGCTGCGTAGGGATCATCCCCGCAGGTGCGGGGCATTTACTCGTTGAGCTGGAATATCGATCCAAAATATCCGTCTCTAACGCAATCCTATAGGTAGCTACCTCAGATTTTTAGAATTTACGTTTACGCATTTTTCTACGCCTGGCAGCTATCGACCACCCATAGCCTTTAATATCACTAGTTTTCCCTTGCGGACATCCCGGTTCTCGTCTCTGCCTATCCCCCGCTGAACTATCACTTTTGATTCGCTCGGGTTGTTGCAACAATGTCATCCCTTCGAGTTCGATTGGATTCCATTTATGTCCAGCCGAGCGCACAGCATAACCTTGCTCATTGTTAGTGCTATATATCAGCAGAGCCTTACCCTGTTTCCGCTCCGCAACCACTAAATCCCACAGGTTCTCCCTCACCCGGGCAGACAATCTCCCCACGAATACTCCCGGCGAGGCCTCTAACAGCCAGCGAGTTATGTATCCGCGCAGCCCCGGAGGGCAGGCCGTCAAGACTAAAACCATCAAAACGGAGCCTCCCCTGCCTCTGCCGCATAGTTAGAGCCGCCCCCAACATTTCCTTGATAGTAATCCCACAACCGATTGCGGTTCTCCCGAACTTCTACCGAAGCATCTCGCTGGCCGGTAAGCAAAAAGATAATATCTTGCGTGCACCGTTTCAGCAGTCCCTTTTGGAATACCTGGTCACGCAGTTTAATCCGCATTCTGGTGGCAACATCTTGCTCTCCCTCAGAAACAATCTGGAATGCCAGTGGAATCACGAATTCAGCCTTATATAGGTCAGCAATATCAAACACAAAGGAGCGCGAATGCCCAGTGTGCACTATGCCGAGTCCCGGCGAACAACCTAGAGCACAAATAGCCGCATGGGCAATCCCATACAAAGTCGCGTTTACCAGCAGACAACGCCTGGTTAACCGTATCTCCTGCCGAGAAATCTTGGGAATCAAAAACTCTACCTGCCCAAGGAACCCTATATTCATCCGCCCAGCGCCGATACGCCTTTTTTCATGCGGTGCCCTTCCCGCCCCCGCAGCTGCCGCATTGGAGAGCCCCTCCACGTCCTCATCACCAAAACGCATTTTGATACATCGCCCTGGCTACTTTGATTCTTTCATTTTTGCGAGGGACGAGCAACGCGCTTGCAGCTGCAACAAAGCATTCGAGTCAGCCAAACTACGTCCACTGGCATAGAAGCGCACCCCGTTTTCACCAACCCAAACCACGCTCACCCCACATTCACCTAAAAGGCTCATTGCCTGGTGAGAAATCGTAGATCCCGGTCCCAGCAGCAGCGATGAAATCGTCGCCGCCGGGACATGCATCGTTCCCTGCTCATCTCGCAGGGTCAAGGCATTTTCTGCACGATGCACTATGCAGCGTTCCGCATAGAGGAATGACCAGCGGTCTTCCACCCGCGGCAGTGATTGCCGCGGGACGGGCTTATTTGCGAGACCACCGCTCATTGCTAAACTACCTAGGAGCTAAGGTTAGCAGCCCGCATCCGTACGCCTTCGCTGCTCCTAAGCCATTTAGCATGGCGCTGCGCAGCAGTTCAGGATTTTTTACAGTCAGAATTCCTTCGAATGCTACCCGGTTCAAGGTAACTAAAGATCCCGGTCTCCCCGATTTTCCTCGCTGAAAACGAATGCGCTCTTTTTCCACGATTGCCACCGCCAAATCAGTTGCGCCACCAGTGGGCGGATTGACAGATACCCGGGGAATCTCAAACCCCCAGCCCTCTGCTCTAGACGCCAACCAATTAATACGGTCTTCATCTCTAACAATCGGAATCCGCTTAGATCGTTTAGTACCTTCAGCTTTCACCGCTCGAGTGGGAGTCGCCACTAACCTAAAGTTCCAGCTGCTTCCCTCCGCGAGTTGCTCTAAGAAATGCTGATAGCTTTTTACTCCGAACGAGGACGCTATTTCTGGCCACCCTGCCTCCTCGGCAAGTTGGGTTAAATCCGGACGCACCGGAGACTGTATATAGAGGTAATAACCCTTTTGATATCTATCCAGCCGCCAGAGAATCCGCGGAGGTTCCCCTCCCTCCCATTGGGAATCATGAAAACAGTTTTGCAAGATAGCTGCGTGCATCCGCTCCATAGAGGCGAGTAACCTGGCGGCTCCACGTCTCCGGGGGTTTAAAGCGCACCGTGAAAGATAAATTTCGCTCACCACATACCTCCCGGATTGTGGGTGGTTAGGAAGGACGGCTCGGTTTCGGCAGCTGCTATATCGGTAGCTACCTCGCATTTCCACCTGACTACGTCACGCCATTCGTATTGGCGATGGTGGGAATCGAAACTGAGCGGAACATCGTGCACTTGGTCAAAAATGCAGTCTTCACGTCTGTCTTCCGGTAGTAAATCCAGATCTGCAACCACCTCTAAACTTACTTTTCCATTTTCGAGGTCGAGGGGTGAAGAGGACGACCAGGCAGTTTTCCGCGATATTTTCTTTTGATACCACGGGGCTGCCTGCCAAGGGTAGTTGGCAAGTTCATCTATCAGATTTCCCTCTGACAGCTTTGGACGGATAGGAGTCATTGGCGGGAACGCCCTTCGCCCTAAATACAGCGGAAACTTTGGTTTAACCAAGGCTTCGTTAAGGGCTTCGATCAGGGAGGTTTCCCCACTGAGCCCGACAACAAATACCGCGTCTGACAGGTAATATCGGTCAGAAAGAGGATATGCAGTCTCACCATCAAAGGAATGGGTGGTATGAAAATCTCGTTCCCGAGTTCCGGGTTGATCGATGCGAACTGCCAATTTCAGGTCAACTAAGTCCTCGACAGGATCCACCCGCCGGCGTCCCTGTGCTGCCGCTAGCAGACCGATTATTCCGCTTTTGGAGGGCTCTGAGGACGTCCTGCGCTTAGTAAATCGAGACGAAGTCCCCCATGACTGCATTGGACCTTTGAGGGTCAAAAGCATATTCTTCATGATTATTCACCCTTGGCAAGCAGTTCAGTCACCAGGTTGTCTAAAATCCGAAACTAACTGAGGGAACGCCACTGGTTCTTGGATTTTCCGGAGCTGCTCCCGCGAGTCCCCGACCCCGCAGGTGAACTGGGCAAGAGGCTTTACTCCATAAGCGTCCTCGATATCGGCTGCTTCTTTGACCAGTCGGGATACTGAGGGTGTTACGAAAACCCGTGCCTTCTCGGGAGGAATGGCATTCTCAAACGCCCCCACCAGGGACACTGGCTGGTC
>ENA-OQIF01000403-OQIF01000403.1-human-gut-metagenome-genome-assembly--contig:-NODE-403-length-17616-cov-4.769341_pt1 | contig 17616 bp, 14 predicted proteins | sample MGYA00242574_ERZ504738 | MGnify/ENA primary metagenome ERZ504738 (study PRJEB26092, sample SAMD00036437) | human gut metagenome | host: Homo sapiens | study: EMG produced TPA metagenomics assembly of...
AATGGCGTGGTATACAATGAGATGAAGGGAGCGTTTTTCGTCTCCGGAAGGTGTGCTGGACCGTGTGATCCAGAATTCTCTGTTCCCGGACACTTCTTACGCCAATGAATCCGGCGGTGATCCGGATGTGATCCCGGAGCTGACGTACGAGCAGTTTTTGAATTTCCACAGGACATATTATCATCCGTCTAACAGCTATATCTATCTTTACGGAGATATGGACATGGAAGAAAAGTTAAGATGGCTGGATGAAAATTATCTGTCAGCATTTGATGCGATCGAAGTGGATTCCGAGATCAAATATCAGAAACCGTTTGAAGAGATCAGAGAACTGGAGATGGAGTATTCGATCTCCAGTGAGGAGTCTGAGGAGGATAATACGTATCTTTCTTATAATAAAGTCATCGGGACAAGTCTGGATGAAAAGCTGTATCTGGCGTTTCAGATTCTGGACTATGCACTGCTCTCTGCACCGGGTGCACCGCTGAAAAAAGCGCTTTTGGATGCAGGAATCGGAAAAGATATCATGGGTTCTTATGACAATGGAATCTATCAGCCGATCTTTTCTATTGTCTCTAAAAATGCGAATCGTGATCAGAAAGAGGCATTTATCCGTGTGATCGAAGAGACACTCCAGTCGATCGTGAAAAACGGAATGGATAAAAAATCTCTGGAGGCAGGGATCAACTATCACGAGTTCCGCTTCAGAGAGGCAGATTTTGGAAATTATCCAAAGGGACTGATGTACGGCCTGCAGATCATGGACAGCTGGCTGTATGATGAGAACGAGCCATTTATGCATATGCAGGCAATCCCGACCTTTGAATATTTGAAAGAACAGATTTCTACCGGATATTTTGAAAAACTGATCCAGACTTATCTGCTTGATAATCAGCATGGCTCCATCGTGATCGTAAAGCCGGAAAAAGGGCGGACAGCTCGGATGGACAAAGAGCTGGAAGAAAAACTGGCAGCTTATAAAGCGGGGCTGAGTGAGGAAGAACTTAACAGACTGGTGGCAGCTACAAAAGAGCTGGAAGCGTATCAGGAGTCAGAAGATGCTCCGGAAGATATGGCAAAGATTCCGGTATTAAACAGAGAAGATATCACAGAAGAGATCGCTCCTGTTTATAATACAGAAAAGGAAATCGACGGCATCAAACTGGTGCATCATGAAATCGAGTCGAACGGAATCGGTTATGCCACTCTGATGTTTGATCTTTCCGGCGTGTCGGAAGAGCTGCTTCCATATACCGGAATTCTGCAGAGCGTGCTTGGGATTATTGATACGAACAACTATGGGTATGGAGAATTGTTCAACGAGATCAATGTGCATACAGGAGGGATCGGAACTTCTCTGGAATTATATCCGGATGTGACAAAGGCAAAAGAGAAGGATTTTCGTGCAACATTTGAGATCAAAGGAAAGGCATTGTATCCGCAGATGAAGATTCTGTTTGCGATGATGCGTGAGATTCTGATGGAATCCAGACTGGATGATGAAAAACGGTTAAAAGAGATTCTGGCAATGCTCAAATCCAGACTGCAGATGTCCTTCCAGTCTTCCGGACATACGACATCCGCACTGCGCGCATTGTCTTATGGATCTCCGCTGTCCAAATTCAAGGATGATACCGACGGCATCGGATTCTATGAGGTAGTCCGTGGCATCGAAGAGCATTTTGAAGAGAAAAAAGCAGAGCTGATCCAAAACTTAAAACAGCTCTCCCGTCAGATTTTCCGTGTGGACAATGTGATGATCAGTTATACCTCCTCAGAGGACGGACTTACTCCTATAGAAGCAGCATTTCGTGAGATCAAGGATACACTGTATCCGGAACTGGACGGGGAAGAGACGCCGTGTGTATTACACTGCAGAAAACGCAACGAAGGCTTTAAAACGTCTTCCAAAGTGCAGTATGTGGCAAGAGTTGGAAACTTTATCGATCATGGAGCACAGTATCATGGCGCGTTGCAGATTTTGAAGGTGATCTTAAGTTATGATTATCTCTGGCAGAATGTCCGTGTCAAAGGCGGTGCATACGGATGTATGAGCAACTTTAACCGGATCGGAGAGGGATATCTGATCTCCTATCGGGATCCGAACCTGAAAAAGACAATGGAAGTGTACGAAGGCGTTGTAGACTATCTGAAGAATTTCACAGTCGATGAACGGGATATGACAAAATATATCATTGGAACGATCAGTAATATTGACCGCCCGATGAATCCGGCTGCAAAAGGGGATCGCTCGATGAATCTGTATATGAATCATGTATCCCAGGAGATGATCCGTACAGAGCGCAGTCAGATCCTGCATGCAGCACAGGAGGATATCCGTGCGCTTGCAGCAGTAGTGGAGGCAATGCTGAAGGCAGAGCAGATCTGTGTGATCGGAAGCGAAGAAAAAATCGAGGAAGAAAAAGAGATGTTTCTGGAAGTGAAGACGTTGTTTTAGAAAACACAGGATAAGGAGAACTTAAAATTGATGAGAGATGATTTTAAATCAGGATTTGTGACGCTGATCGGAAGACCCAATGTGGGAAAATCGACATTGATGAACCAGCTGATCGGGCAGAAGATCGCGATCACGTCCAACAAGCCGCAGACGACGAGAAACCGTATTCAGACAGTTCTGACAACGGAAGAAGGGCAGATTGTATTTGTGGACACGCCGGGAATTCATAAGGCGAAAAATAAGCTGGGAGAATATATGGTAAATGTGGCAGAACGCGCGTTGAATGAAGTAGATGTGGTACTGTGGCTGGTAGAGCCGTCCACCTTTATCGGAGCCGGGGAGAAGCACATCATAGAACAGCTGAAACGTGTAAAAACACCGGTGATCCTTGTAATCAACAAGATTGATATGGTAAAGAGAGAGGAAGTTCTGCTGTTTATCGATGCATACCGCAAAGAGTATGATTTTGTGGAGATTGTTCCGGTATCTGCGAGAAACGGGGACAACACGGATGAACTGGTGAAAGTGATTTTAAAATATCTTCCGTATGGTCCGCAGTTCTATGATGAAGACACTGTGACAGACCAGCCGGAGCGTCAGATTGTGGCAGAACTGATCCGGGAAAAGGCACTTCATTGTCTGCAGGAAGAAATCCCGCATGGAATCGCAGTGGCCATCGACCGCATGAAAATGCAGAACAAAGTCATGCATATTGATGCCACGATCATCTGCGAGCGGGATTCCCACAAAGGAATCATCATCGGAAAACAGGGCAGTATGCTAAAGAAGATCGGAAGTACGGCGCGCTATGAAATCGAGCGGATGCTGGACTGTAAAGTGAATCTGAAGCTTTGGGTAAAGGTACAGAAAAACTGGAGAGACAGTGATTTTCTAATGAAGAATTTCGGATACCACGAGGACGAGATGTAGCATTTGGCAGATTTTATATAGTATATCCGGGAGAGAATCGGACACCCTAATTGTATACTCAACAAGGAACAGATGAGAAAGCAATTAAAGAGGTGAACCGATGAAAGAAGAATACTGGGAACAGTTTATGACAACAGGACGCATTGCAGATTATCTTTCTTACAAAGCAGAAAGTGGCAGCAGCGAGAGTCGCTGTTTGGAAGAACAGAAGGAACAGGCAGGAGTTAGATCAGGTGAATCAGATTGTTTTGACAGGGATGGTGCTTTCCACGGCACCGGTTGGAGAGTATGACAGACGGGTTGTGATACTGACAAAGGAACAGGGAAAGATTTCTGCATTTGCCAGAGGGGCGAGAAGACCAAACAGTCCGCTGGTAGGTGCAGTCAATCCGTTTTCCTTCGGGGAGTTTACGATGTATGAGGGGCGTTCCTCTCATACGATCCAGTCTGTGAAGATCACAAATTATTTTTCGGAGCTTCGGGAAGATATGATCGGTGCTTATTACGGGTTTTATTTTCTGGAGTTTGCGAATTATTATACAAAAGAGCAGAATGATGAACGGGAGATGTTAAAGCTTTTGTATCAGACTATGAAAGCACTGACCAGCCCGCATATTCCGAATCTGCTGATCCGCCGCATTTTTGAACTCAAAGCGTTCTGTATCAATGGAGAGGGACCTCAGGTCTTTCAGTGTGTCCGGTGTCAGAAAAAAGACGGACAGATGGTGTTCAGTGCCAGAGAAGGCGGACTGGTCTGTACAGATTGTGCCAGGAATATTTCAGACGGGATTTCGTTGGACAATTCCACGCTTTATACGATGCAGTACATAGAGATCAGTACGATCGAGAAGCTGTATACATTTACAGTCAGCAGGGAAGTACTGGAAAAGCTGTCCGGGATCATGGAACGATATTGTCTGCTTTATGTGGAAAAAAGGTTCAAGTCCCTGGAGATTCTTGAGACATTGGTGTAGCAAATCGAGTGAAAATGGCAGGGAATCCAGGAATGGCTTGAAAAAACGGGATGAAGCCGTTATAATAGTTACCAGTTGATGAAAAAGAATGTGAGGAACAAAGAATTATGGTAGAAAAGACAATGGATAAAATTGTAGCTCTGGCAAAATCAAGAGGTTTTGTTTACCCGGGGTCTGAAATTTACGGGGGGCTTGCAAATACATGGGATTATGGAAATCTCGGAGTAGAACTGAAGAACAACGTGAAAAAAGCGTGGTGGAAAAAATTCGTACAGGAAAGTCCGTACAATGTAGGTGTGGACTGCGCGATCCTGATGAATCCACAGACATGGATTGCATCCGGACATCTGGGCGGATTCAGTGATCCGTTGATGGATTGTAAAGAATGTAATGAAAGATTCCGCGCAGATAAGCTGATCGAAGATTACGCACAGAAGAATGGAATCGAACTGGAAGGAAGCGTGGATGCATGGAGCAAGGAGCAGATGTCTGCTTATATTGAAGAGCATGATATCAAATGTCCTTCCTGCGGAAAACACAACTTTACAGAGATCCGTGAGTTCAACCTGATGTTCAAGACATTTCAGGGTGTTACAGAGGACGCAAAGAATGTCGTATATTTAAGACCTGAGACAGCACAGGGAATCTTTGTAAACTTTAAGAATGTACAGCGTACATCAAGAAAGAAGATTCCGTTTGGTATTGCGCAGATCGGAAAATCTTTCCGTAATGAGATCACACCGGGGAATTTTACATTCCGTACAAGAGAGTTTGAGCAGATGGAGTTGGAGTTCTTCTGTGAACCTGGTACAGATCTGGAAATGGTTTAAACTACTGGAAGAGCTTCTGCCTGAACTGGCTGAGTTCTCTGGGACTCAAGGATGACGAAGTCCGTTATCGTGACCATGATGCAGAAGAATTGTCATTCTATAGCAAAGCGACTACTGACGTGGAATTTTTGTTCCCGTTCGGATGGGGAGAGCTGTGGGGAATCGCTGACAGAACAGACTACGATCTGACACAGCATCAGGAAGTATCCAAACAGGATCTTACTTATTTTGATGATGAGAAGAAAGAAAAATACATCCCATACGTGATCGAGCCGTCTCTTGGTGCAGACCGTATGGTACTGGCATTCCTTTGCAGCGCATACGACGAGGAAGAACTGGAAGGCGGAGATACACGTACGGTTCTGCATTTCCATCCGGCACTGGCTCCTGTCAAGATTGGTGTGCTTCCGCTGTCTAAAAAGCTCAATGAAGGCGCTGAGAAGGTGTTTGCAGAACTGAGCAAGACTTACAACTGCGAATTTGATGACAGAGGAAATATCGGAAAACGCTATCGCCGTCAGGATGAGATCGGTACACCGTTCTGTGTGACTTATGATTTCGATTCAGAAGAAGATGGTGCAGTGACTGTTCGTGACAGAGATACAATGGAACAGGAACGTGTAAAAATTGAAGATCTGAAAGCATACTTTGAGAAAAAGTTTGAGTTTTAGTATGAGGCTGCCGCACATGTTGTGCGGCAGTTTTTTTTGGCAGAAGTACTTCTCCAGCTACTCTGGCAAAAAAATATATAAGATGTGCTTCTTAATAATGATAGGAAATATTCATAACAGCTTATATTTTCATTTTGAAAACAATGTGCTATGATGAACATATGTTGAAGACAACAGAATATTGAAAATTCTTCAAGATACATTTGCAGGACGGGAAACCTGTTTAGCCTCTGGCCGGTGTATCTTTTTTGTTACTCAAAACAACAGGAGGATTTAAAAGAATGGAAAGAACAACAGTAGAAAATCTGAAGGAACTGATTCGTGCAGGACGTGCAAAGACACCTGCAACAAAAGTGATCATGGGAGGAACTCTGGTCAATGTTATGTCTGAGGAGATCTATCCGGCAGATATCGCAGTTTACAAAGACACGATTGTAGCAGTGGGAGATGTGAAAGAGTATATCGGGGAAGAGACAGAAGTGATCGATGCAAAGGGCAGATATCTGGTGCCGGGTATGATTGATGGTCATATTCACAGTGAGTGCAGCAAGTTGAGCATTACAAGCTATGCAAAAGCAGTTGTGCCAAGAGGGACTACAAGCATGATTTCCGGTCTGGACGAATATATTTCCGTATCAGGTCTGGAAGGACTGCAGGAAGTACAAAAGGAGGTACAGGCGAGTCCTCTGAAAGTGTTCTGGGGAGCACCGTATAAGACACCATATACAATTCCTCAGTCTACTGTAGCATTTAACTTTACAAAAGAGGTACATGAAGAGGTACAGAAATGGCCGCAGTGTTACGGAGTATGGGAGACAGTAAGAGAGTTTATCCAGGAAGAGGATGAAAACACACTGGGAGCAATCGCAGAAGCATTCAAGAACCGTCTGCCGGTATTTGGATGTGCACCGATGGCAAGAGGCAATGATCTGAACGGATACCTGTGTGCAGGAGTGCGCCTGGATCATGAAAGCTACGACCACGAGGAAGTTGTAGAGAAGATGAGAAAAGGAATGCACATGCTGATCCGCGAGTCTTCCGTAACACATTTCCTGGCAGAGAATATCAGAGCAGTGACAGAGGTAAATCCGGCATTTGCAAGAAGAGTCAGCTTCTGTACAGATGATGTGACAGCAAGTGATGTTCTGGAAAAAGGACATCTGGACAATGTGGTACGTCTGGCGATTCAGGCAGGAGTCAAACCGATGACTGCGATCCAGATGGCAACGATCAACAGTGCGGAAGCATACCGCATTGATCACATGGTAGGATCCATCTGCCCGGGAAGAATTGCGGATATCCTGTTTGTAGACGATCTGGAAGCATTTGGAATCAAAGAAGTCATGACAAACGGAAAGATGGTGGCAAAAGACCATAAGCTTACGTATGATCTGAAAGCACCGGAGAGAAGCTCTGTGTTAAAAGGCGAGTTAAAATGTAAACTGACAACAAAAGAAGATTTTGAATACAAGACATCTGTTCAGAACGGAGAAGCAAAAGTACTTTCCATGGATGTAAAAGGACCGTTTGTGAGAAAGAGAAAAGATGTTGTTTTAAAAGTTGAAAACGGAATCGTACTTCCGGATGTGGAGCAGGACGTGGCAATGGTATCTGTTCTGGAGAGATTTGGAAGAAACGGAAATAAATCACTTGCATTTTGTTCCGGATGGAAATTAAAGAAAGGTGCCATGGCATCTTCTGCAGCACCGGATGACAACAATCTGGTCGTGATGGGAGTCAGCGCAGAGGATATGTCGATCGCAGCCAACTATCTGATTGAGCAGGGCGGCGGTCAGGTTGTTGTGGCCGACGGAGAAATTTTGGAATTCCTTCCTCTTCCAGTCGGAGGAATTGTCAGTGATGAAGAACCAGAGGTCATTGCCGCACAGGAGAAGAAGATCGATCAGGCAGCGAGAATGTTAGGATCTGATCTGCCGGATCCAATGATGTACATGTTCTTTTTGCCAATCACGGCAATCCCGGATTACGCGATCACGGATGTAGGACCGGTTGACTATCTTGCACTCACAACATTTGATCCGGTTTTGGAAGTAAACGAAAATAAATCCAAGGAGGACATTGGTATGAAGAAAGAAGAATTAAAAAAACTGATCGACACAGCAGCGGGAAGAATCCCAGCAGACACGGTGATCAAGAACTGTCAGGTAGTGAATGTTTTTTCCGGAAAGATCCAGAAGGGCGATATCGCTCTTTGCGGAGATAAAATCGCAGGAATCGGAGAGTATCAGGGTGTGAAAGAAATTGATGCGCAGGGAAGATATGCGGTTCCGGGATTTATTGACAGCCATATTCATATTGAATCTGCCTATGTCAGCCCGGAAGAGCTTGGAAGACTGTTAGTACCTCATGGAGCTGCCACGATCATCGCAGATCCTCACGAGATCGTCAATGTCTGCGGGATCAGAGGACTCGATTATATGATGGAGGCGGCAAAAGGAACAGCACTTGATATCAAATATATGCTGCCATCCTGTGTGCCTGCAACTCCGTTTGAACACGCAGGAGCAGAGATCAATGCGCCGGAGATGGAAGAGCCGATTCAAAGAGAGGGCATTCTTGGACTTGGAGAATTTATGAATTTCCCGGGCGTTATTCAGGCAGATGAGAGCGTACTGGACAAGCTGATGACTGCAAAAGAGGAAGGGAAACTGATCGATGGTCACGGACCTGGAATTGATGGAAAGGATCTGAATGCATATTCTGCAGCAGGTATTCTGGCAGACCACGAGTGTTCTACGGTGGAGGAGATGGAAGCGCGTCTGGAACGTGGTATGTATATTCTGCTCAGACAGGGATCTGCCTGCCATAATTTGAGACCGCTGTTAAAAGGAGTGACACCGGAGAACAGCAGAAGATGTCTGCTCTGTTCAGACGACAGGCAGCCAAAGACGATCTTAAAAGACGGACATCTGGACAATCACTTGAAGATCTGTGTGGAAGAAGGGCTGGACGCAGTGACAGCAATCCGGATGGCAACATTGAATGCGGCGGAATGCTTCCGGCTTCATGACAGAGGTGCGATCGCACCGGGATACCGTGCCGATGTCGTGCTTCTGGATGACTTGAAAGACTTCCGGGTGGAGAAGGTATGGATCGCAGGAGAGCTGACTGCAGATAACGGAAAGTATCTGCCGGAGGTTGCACCATACGATATTTCTTCTGTGAAAGGAAGCGTGATCGTAAAAGATTTTTCAGCAGAAAAGTTTAAAATGCATTTGACAAGTGATGAAGTGAATGTGATCGAGATTCTTCCGGGAGGAGTTGTGACGAAAAAGGCAGCAGCGCACATTCAGTTGGATGAAAACGGTGAATTTGTAAGAAATCCCAAAGAAGATCTTGTAAAAGTAGCGGTTGTAGAACGGCATCAGGGAACCGGCAATGTAGCTTGCGGATTCTTAAAAGGATATGGAATCAAAGAGGGTGCTGTGGCACTGTCTGTTGCGCATGATTCTCACAATATTATCGTGGTCGGAGTCAATGACGAAGAGATGGAATTTGCAGTAAACAGCCTGATTGCGCAGGAAGGCGGGATTGTCCTTGTAAAAGAAGGAAAGGTGATCGAACAGATGCCGATGCCGATCGCAGGACTGATGAGCGATCAAAGCGGCGAGTGGGTAGATGAAAAGCTTACAAGTATTCATGAAAAAGCATATACAGAGCTTGGCATCTGTGGAGATGTGGAACCGGTGATGACATTATGTTTTATGTCCCTGGCAGTGATTCCGGAGATCAAACTGACAGATATGGGCTTGTTCGATGTCACAACGTTTTCATTTATTCCGGTAGAAATCTCCAGATAGAGAAACAAAGAAGATAAAGGAATGGGAAAATGGGAAAACAAAAGACATTAGTGCCGTGGTTTCAGCGCGGTGACATTGGTGGAATGACATATTCCATCACCAATAATATTGTAAATTACCTGATCGTGATTGCAACACTTTCGGGAGTACTGGAGTGGCCGGACAAAATTGTATACGGGTATGTGATCCCGGGAATGTCTATCGGACTGCTCTGTAGTGGAGTTTACTATGCTTATATGGGAAGAAGATTATCCAAAAAAGAAGGTCGTGCGGATGTTACGGCACTTCCTTCCGGAGTTTCCACACCGGCAATGTTTGTGATGCTATACGGCGTGATCATGCCGCTTCATTATGCATTGAATGATGCAGAACTTGCATGGTCAGCTGCTGTGGCAGCCTGCTTTATCGGCGGAGCAGTCGAGTTTTTGGGTGGATTTATCGGACCATGGATGAAGAAAAAACTGCCGAGAGCAGCGCTCCTTGGAACTGTGGCGGGAATCGGATTTATCTGGATGGCAACACAGGGTGTGTTTGATGTATTCGGCGATCCGCTGATCGGACTTCCGATTTTGTTGTGGCAATGGTCGGTATTTTTGGAGGCTATTTATTTCCAAAGCAGATTCCTCCGCTTGTCGTTGCGATTGTAGGTGGGATCATTTATGCATTCTGCCTGGGAAGAACAACCGTAGATTTCAGCGGAATCGGTTTCTATATTCCGAATCCTGTTAACGGAATCCAGCATCTGATCAATGGTGTGGCAGTTGTTGCTCCTTATCTGACGATCGTGATTCCGGTGGAAATCTACAATTTTATCGAGACCATGGACAATGTAGAGGCGGCAAATGCAGCGGGAGATAATTACAGTGTCAGAGAAACACAGTTTGCGGACGGAATCTGTACGATGCTTTCCGCAATTTGCGGAGGTGTCGTGCCAAATACAGTATGGCTTGGACATGCAGGCCTGAAAAAAGCCAAAGCAGGTGTTGGATATGCACTGGTGTCAGGTCTGGTACTGGGAGCGGCAGGAATCTTCGGTCTGTTTACGTTCTTAAGCAACATGGTTCCGCCGGCAGTATGTGCAGTGACATTTTTATGGTGTGCGATCGTCATGGTTGCACAGGCTTTTAAAGACTGTGACAAAAAGCATTATGCGGCAGTTGGAATCGCGATGGTTCCGCCGGTTGCTGATTATCTGTATACACAGATCACAGGAAGTGTGGGACTGGCAGGTTATATGACAGAGGTAATGCCGTCAGGACTGGCAGAATACAATGCAGAAGTAACGCAGATGATCAAGGATGCGGGGGTTATGTGGAACGGAGTACCTGCGGTGAAATCAGGAGCGATCATCATTGGAATTCTGTTAGGGACAATGACAGTGTTCATTATTGACAAGCAGCTTCATAAAGTGGCAATCACGGCAGTAGTAGGATATGTGCTTGCATGTTTTGGATTTATTCACAGTGCAGGACTTGGATTCAATCCTGCTTCACCGTTTGCAATTGGATATCTGATCGTGGCGGTACTGGCTATCATCCTTCATCAGGGACGGAAATCCTGGTTTGAGGGACCGGATGATTTTGATTATGTATAAAGCAGGCAGTCTCTTGTATTTCGGAACAGGAAATAGTATACTAGGGAAAAAGACAACAGAAAGGAATCAAAACAGCTATGGAAAAAACATTATGGCAGATATATGATGATGCACAGCTTGCAGAGCTTGATACTCTGACAGCAGATTACAAAAAATTTCTGGATGCAGGAAAAACAGAGAGAGAATGTGTGACAGAAGTGATCCGCATTGCAGAAAAAGAAGGTTATGTAGACTTAAATAAGAAGGATACACTGCAGGTAGGAGATAAAGTATATATGGATTGGATGGGGAAATCCATCGTGTTATTCCAGATTGGAGAGGATTCTCTGGAAAAAGGAATGAACATTCTTGGAGCACATGTTGACTCTCCTCGTTTGGATCTCAAACAGAATCCATTATATGAAGAAAGTGGATTCGCATACTTTGATACACACTATTATGGCGGAATCAAAAAATATCAGTGGGTGACACTTCCGCTTGCAATTCACGGAGTTGTAGTGAAAAAAGATGGAACAAAGGTCAATGTTGTGATTGGTGAAAAAGAAGAAGATCCGGTATTTGCAATTACAGATCTTCTGCCACATCTCGGATCTAAGCAGATGGAGAAAACAGCAGCCACAGTGATCGAAGGAGAGGCTCTGGATATCCTGGTTGGAAGTGCTCCGCTTTGCGGCGAAGAAAAAGATGCAGTTGCAGCGAATGTTCTGAAATTGTTAAAAGAGACATATAGTATGGAAAAAGAAGATCTCATGTCTGCAGAGCTGGAGATTGTTCCGGCAGGAAAAGCACGTGACTGCGGTCTGGATAAGAGTATGGTGATCGGATACGGTCAGGATGACAGAGTCTGCGCATTCACTTCCCTGATGGCAATGCTGCACACAGAGAATAAGAAAAGAACATCCTGCTGCATCCTGGTGGATAAAGAAGAGATCGGAAGCGTTGGAGCAACTGGAATGCAGTCCCGCTTCTTTGAAAATGCAGTTGCAGAGATTCTGGACAAGTGCGGAGAGTTTTCTGAATTAAAACTTCGCCGTGCGATGGCAAATTCTACAATGATCTCATCAGACGTAGGAGCTGCATTTGATCCGATGCACGCAGACGTTTATGACAAGAGATCCAATCCGTTCTTTGGAAAAGGTATGGTGCTCAACAAACACACAGGTGCCAGAGGAAAAGGTGGTTCCAATGATGCGAATGCAGAATACATCGCAAAATTGAGACATGTATTTGATGAAAATAAGGTTGCGTTCCAGCTGACAGAGATGGGCAAGATTGATGCCGGCGGCGGCGGAACGATCGCTTATATTCTTGCAAACTTCGGAATGGAAGTGATCGACGGCGGTGTTGCAGTGCTGAGCATGCACTCCCCTTGGGAAGTTTCAAGCAAGGCAGATGTATATGAAGCTTACCGCGGATACTGTGCATTCTTAAAAGATATGAAATAAGATATAAAAAGGGAGATGTTCGTGTGGGACATCTCCCTTTTGTAGTGGCACGAAAGAAACATGTGTTCCTGATAGAGTGGCATGAATGAAGTTTACTGGTATTATGCAAAGTGTATAAAAATGAGGTGGGAATTTCAATATTTACCATTGTAAATGCTGAAAAATGAAAGCTGGAATGATAAAAGTAACTAAAAAACAGATGTAAAAATTGTACATAATTATGTACAAAAGTCTTGACGTATTTCGGCAAAACCATTAAAATATTATATGCGACTTAGTGCAAATTTATTTGAAAAAAATTATAGGAGGTCGTTGAAAAATGGCAACAAAATGGGTGTATATGTTCACCGAAGGTAACGCAACAATGAGAAACCTTCTCGGTGGAAAAGGCGCAAACCTTGCAGAAATGACAAGTCTGGGACTCCCGGTACCACAGGGATTCACAGTTACAACAGAAGCTTGTACACAGTATTACGAAGATGGCAGAAAGATCAATGATGAGATTATGGCGCAGATCATGGATGCAATCGTAAAACTGGAAGAAATCACAGGAAAGAAATTCGGAGATAAAGAAAATCCGCTGCTCGTTTCCGTACGTTCCGGAGCAAGAGCTTCTATGCCTGGTATGATGGATACAATCCTCAACCTTGGATTAAACGAAGAAGTTGTTGAGACTCTGGCAGAGGCATCTGGAAATGCACGCTGGGCTTGGGACTGCTACAGAAGATTCATTCAGATGTATTCTGACGTAGTTATGGAAGTAGGTAAAAAATACTTCGAAGAGCTCATCGACAAGATGAAAGAAGAAAAAGGTGTAAGCCTTGACGTTGAACTGACAGCAGAAGACTTAAAGACTTTAGCAGGACAGTTCAAAGCTGAATATAAAGAAAAAATCGGTACAGATTTCCCTTCAGACGCAAAAGAGCAGTTGATGGGAGCTGTAAAAGCTGTATTCCGTTCATGGGACAACCCAAGAGCGAATGTATACCGTCGTGACAACGATATCCCATATTCTTGGGGAACAGCTGTTAACGTACAGATGATGGCATTCGGTAACATGGGAGATGACTGTGGAACAGGTGTTGCATTTACAAGAGACCCTGCTACAGGAGAGAACGGACTCTTTGGAGAGTTCCTGACAAACGCACAGGGAGAAGACGTTGTTGCCGGAGTTCGTACTCCAATGCACATTTCCGAAATGGAACAGAAATTCCCGGAAGCATTTGCTCAGTTTAAAGAAGTATGCAATACTCTGGAGAAACACTACAGAGATATGCAGGATATGGAGTTTACTGTAGAACATGGTAAACTGTATATGCTTCAGACACGTAATGGTAAGAGAACAGCACAGGCTGCTTTAAAGATCGCTTGTGACCTTGTTGATGAGGGAATGAGAACAGAAGAAGAAGCTGTTGCTATGATCGATCCTAGAAACCTTGACACTCTGCTTCACCCACAGTTTGATGCTGCTGCATTAAAAGCTGCAACACCAATGGCAAAAGCACTCGGAGCATCTCCAGGAGCTGCTTGCGGTAAAGTTGTATTCACAGCAGATGACGCTGTAGAGTGGGCTGCAAGAGGAGAAAAAGTAATCCTTGTTCGTCTGGAGACATCTCCGGAAGACATCACAGGTATGAAATCTGCTCAGGGTATCCTGACAGTACGTGGTGGTATGACATCTCACGCTGCCGTTGTTGCACGTGGAATGGGTACATGCTGTGTATCTGGATGTGGAGACATCGTGATGGACGAAGCAAACAAGAAATTCACATTAAACGGAAAAGAATACCACGAAGGAGATGCAATTTCTCTGGACGGATCTACAGGAAATATCTATGACGGAATCATCCCTACAGTTGATGCTACAATCGCTGGAGAATTCGGAAGAATCATGGGATGGGCTGATAAATACAGAACAATGAAAGTTCGTACAAATGCAGATACACCTGCAGATGCTAAGAAAGCTCGCGAACTGGGAGCAGAAGGTATCGGACTTTGCCGTACAGAGCATATGTTCTTCGAAGGAAACAGAATTGATGCATTCCGTGAGATGATCTGTTCTGAGACTGTAGAAGAAAGAGAAGCAGCACTTGAGAAGATCCTTCCGGAACAGCAGGGAGACTTCGAAGCACTGTATGAGGCACTGGAAGGAAATCCGGTTACTATCCGTTTCCTTGATCCACCGCTTCATGAGTTCGTTCCTACAGAGGAAGAGGACATCAAGAAACTGGCTGACGCTCAGGGCAAAACTGTTGAGCAGATCAAAGCAATCATCGATGGACTTCATGAGTTCAACCCAATGATGGGACACCGTGGATGCCGTCTGGCAGTTACATATCCGGAGATTGCTAAGATGCAGACAAAAGCTGTAATCCGTGCAGCTATCAATGTACAGAAAGCGCATCCGGACTGGACAGTAAAACCAGAGATTATGATTCCATTGGTTGGAGAGATCAAAGAGCTTAAATACGTGAAGAAATTCGTAGTTGAGACAGCTGACGCTGAGATCGCTGCTGCAGGAAGTGACCTGAAATACGAAGTTGGTACAATGATCGAGATCCCAAGAGCTGCTCTTACAGCTGATGAGATCGCGAAAGAAGCTGACTTCTTCTGCTTCGGTACAAACGACCTGACACAGATGACATTCGGATTCTCTCGTGATGATGCAGGAAAATTCCTGGATGCTTACTATGATGCTAAGATCTTTGAAAACGATCCATTTGCAAAACTGGATCAGACAGGTGTTGGTAAACTCATGGATATGGCAATCGCATTAGGAAAACCGGTAAATCCAAACCTGCACGTAGGAATCTGTGGAGAGCACGGTGGAGATCCAAGCTCTGTTGAATTCTGCAACAAACTTGGTCTTGATTATGTATCCTGCTCACCATTCCGTGTGCCGATCGCTCGCCTTGCTGCTGCACAGGCTGCTATCGCAGAAAAGAATGCATAATTCTTTATCACACTGTTGAGAATAAAATATGTAATATAAAAGGGGGTTCTGTTCGGTATATGCCGGGCGGAACCTCTTTTGTCTGAAAGGATTATGGAAGGATGAAAAGAAAAATAGGAATTGCGGCGGCAATCATTCTGGCTTTATTTGTCGTAACGGGATGCCAGAAACAGGAAGAGACTCCAAAGAAATCAGAACAGAAGAAAACAGAAGCTTCTGAAGAACTTTTAAGCGGAACACACCACGCAGAAATCCAGGTCAAAGATTATGGAACGATTACAGTGGAATTAGATGCGGATACAGCACCGATCACTGTAACCAATTTTGTGAATCTTGCAAAAGACGGATTCTATGACAATCTTACATTTCACAGGATCATGGACGGGTTTATGATTCAGGGAGGTGATCCGAATGGCGACGGAACAGGAGGAGCGGATCAGACGATCAAAGGAGAATTTTCCAGCAATGGAGTAGAGAATGAAATCTCTCATACAAGAGGAACGATTTCTATGGCCAGAGCGCAGGATCCGGACAGCGCAAGTTCACAGTTTTTTATTGTTCAGGAGGACAGTGACTATTTGGATGGGAATTATGCAGCGTTTGGGCATGTGACAAGCGGCATGGAGATCGTGGATCAGATTTGCAAGGATGTTCCCGTAGAAGATGATAATGGAACAGTCAAGGCTGAAAATCAACCGGTCATCGAGAAAATCACGATAACAGATTAAAGTCGGCAGAGCCTTTGACAGAGTAAAATCTGAAAAGCAAATCATATATTGACATATGAAGAATTTAGTGTTACTCTCAATATACTTTTAGGAATCAGGAGGAAGAAAAATGAATCATAGAGTAAGATCTGTTTTAGCAGCTGTTTTGATCATGGTTGTCAGCATTTTGCTTCCTTCTGATTTTCAGTTTGAAAATACAGATAGATTTGTGAAAGAACAAAGCTCAAGTATACAGATGACGGCACAGTATACCGATGGCATAGAAAAGAAAGTTCTTCATGATAATTATCTGCGTTTGGAGAATCCAAGAGAAGCAATTTCTGCGCAGAGTGCGGAACAGCGTAAGAGCACGCAGAGATTGCCGATGGAACTGCTTTTATTTCTGATATTCTCTTTTGTGGTATGCTTAAAGAGAGTCTTTTTTTCGTGCATTCAATTCTATACACTTCCTTTCACGCGATTTCTGTGTGAATACGATATCCTATTGGAGAAGGATGGAAAAAAACGAGATCTTGCTTTCGGAATCTAAAAATATGAAATATTGAAAGAAAGCGGGAAAAATGAAAAATAAAAAATTACATATATGGATTGCTCTTGCAGTAATCGTCTTTTTTGTGTGCATTGCAGTTTTTGGATGCGGAGAGGATATTAAAGGAATTCGCGACATGCGTTTTGGGATTGATATCCGCGGAGGCGTAGAGGCGGTTTTTGAACCGTCAGGTTTGAAGAAAAAGCCGACAGCAGAACAGTTGGAGATGGTAAGAGAGGTCATCGAAACTCGTCTGGATTCACAGAATATATTAGATCGTGAAGTAACGGTGGATGAGAAAGCAGGAGATGTGATTGTCAGATTCCCATGGAAATCTGATGAAAAGAATTTTGATCCGGAAACAGCGATCCAGGAACTGGGTGAGATGGACGAGCTGACATTTCGCGGACCGGATAATACAGTTTACATCAAAGGTTCGGATGTTTCCAGAAGTCAGGTTGCAGTAGACCAGCAGAAAAACTATGTCGTAGAACTGGAATTTAGCAGCGAAGGTGCGAAGAAATTTGCAGATGCAACAGAGAAGCTTGTAGGACAGCAAATTCTTTAGGTTAGAATCGATGATGGGGTAAACGAAAAAGCAGTTTTGACATTTCAGTGAACTGCCCCTTCGTTTACTCCATTTTCGATTTGACCTAATTGAACAAAGTGAGCGTCCGAGTAGA